>Ga0075121_1000038_pt1 | contig 72633 bp, 64 predicted proteins | sample AntAceMetag02UKG_FD_69793 | JGI IMG/M metagenome (GOLD analysis project Ga0075121, IMG submission 69793) | Saline lake microbial communities from Ace Lake, Antarctica - Antarctic Ace Lake Metagenome 02UKG | ecosystem: Environmental > Aquatic > Non-marine Saline and Alkaline > Saline | place... | reverse complement strand
TATTGTGTTATTGGGCAGTGAGAAAGCTGGGTTTCAGTACCACAGAATTATCCAAAAAACTTGGTGTCTCGCAGCCATCTGTAAGTATTTCGGTAAAGCGTGGTGAGAAGATCGCCAAAGTCAGGCAACTCAAACTCATAAAAGAATAGGAAGTTATAATTTTATGGGCGTCCCTGAAAACGTCCCTGAAAAGCCTCGACATATCCATGGATATGCCGATTTTCGCCGAACGACAACCGCCTGGCCCAAAAACCAGGCATTGATTTTATCCGGTTTACCCCGGCGTCATCCTGAAATCGTTCCGGTTTAACCCATATTTTTTTAATTTATAACTTAAATTCTGGCGAGAGACCCCTAACATATTGGCCGCCATGGTGACATTGCCAAAAGTCGTGGTCAGGGCATTAATGATGAAATCTTTTTCATTTTGGTCTTTCAGGGGTTTTGTCTCTGTCTTTAGAGGTCGTAAAGGGCCTGCATCATGCTGGAATGGATGCATGTCCCCTTCCATATCCCCTGGCCGCAAAAAACTCGCTTTAGGGAGACATTCCCTTATCTTGCGTAAAAAATAATCGGGCACCATTTCCGGTTTTAAACATTCCTGATCATGGGTGACATTCATGGTGGCTTCTATGATATGTTCAAGCTCTCTGACATTACCCGGCCATAGGTAACGATGGAACATGTTTAACAATTCCGGGTTCACCACTTTTACTTTTTTTCCAAAAAGGGTATCATATTTTAAGATAAAATAAGTACACAAATCCTCAATATCTTCAGGTCGCTCCCTTAAGGGCGGGATACCGATGACAGTGACACCCAGCCTGTAAAAAAGATCCGAGCGCAGGTTGCCGATGTTTACCGACACCAGCGGATCCTGGGACATGGCGGAAATAATTTTCAACTTCAGTTGGATCTCCTGGCCCGACCCCATACGCCGAATCATTTTATCCTGTAACACGCGGAGCAATTTGGTCTGCAATATCATGGGCATAGAATCGGTTTCATCCAGAAACAGTGTGCCACCATTGGCCTGTTCAAAAAGGCCCGGCTTATCCATGGCGCCGGTAAAGGCCCCTTTGGTGGTACCGAATAAAAGGCCTTCCAGCAGGTTCTCGGGTATGGCAGCACAGTTCAGGGCCACAAAGGGGTTATTCCGATGCATGGAGAATCCGTGAATATTACGGGCAAACACATCTTTGCCGGTTCCAGTTTCACCATAAAGCAGCACAGGAGATGGGTTTCCGGCGGCAAGTTTGGCAGAACAGATTGCCTTGACCATTTCGGTGTTTTTACTGACCAGATTGATAAAATTAATCTCGCCACACTGACCTCCCGGCAAATCTAGAAGACTGGAGACGGCAGGGGGCTCTACCAGTGTATCAACCCCCTTCACAAAACCAATGCAGCCTATCAGTACCCGGTCTTTAAAAATCGGATAAATCCAATGGGCCGAGTTTACAATATCGCCCTTAACGGTACGGTACACGCACACGTAATTGAGAATGGGCTTTTGGCTCTCAAGACATGACATTACCAGGCTGGGTCCAGGGTCCGGCCCATACAGAAACCGAACATTCCTGCCAAGGACAAATTTTACTGACAATTTATCGACCCTGCTGTGGGCCTGATTATAGTACACCACATTGCCCTGAACGTCAGTGATCATGACACCTGTGGGAAACATGTCCCACATGGCCAGAAACGGGGCCGTCAATTCATATAGAACCGGAGGCAGTTGATGGGTACCGATGGTGGTTTTCATTTTATTCCCTTCGTTTAAAAATCGCAACCGATCAGCCTGGTCAATTGATTTTTTTTGATATCAAAAAATTGCATATTTTAATTGCTTCAAGATTTTGCTTTTTAGCAAAAAAACTTTCAAAAAAGCAAACCTTTTCCGCAAAAGCTGCCCCAAATTGCGAAAACAACCTCAGGCAATATTTCTTTTTCTTTAAAATACAATGACTTAACAAAGTTATTGAGATAGAAATGTATGTGGCACATCTATTGCTAAACATCAAAGGAGAATATACCGACATAAATTAACAACCTAAGGAGAGGTATTATGCCCCACGCAGGTTATTCCGATCATACAGCCCCATTGTTAAAAACCATAACGGACGACCAGATTCATGAAATCAAGCAGGCGTCTTTTTTGATTTTAGAGCGCACCGGTTGCCAGGTTGGTCATGACAAAGCGTTGAAACTGCTAAAGGAGGCCGGCGCCTTTGTTAAAGATGACCGCGTCTGCGTACCCCGTTATTTAATTGAAGATGCGCTGGCCAAGGTTCCCAAAGGATTTGTGCTGTATAACCGTGACGGTGAACCAGCCCTGGATTTAAGCGGACGAAAAAGCTACTTCGGTTCCGCCACGGCAAGTCCCAATCACCGCCATGCCCTGAAAAAAGACCGGCGGCCCACGACACTGCAGGACATTGCCTGGGGTGCTGTCACAGCAGATGCACTGCCCAACCTGGATTTTGTGATGCCCTTTGGCAGTGCCCAGGATGTTCCGGGCCGGGCCGGAGAACTCTATGAATTTGAGACGGTGGTACAAAATACGGCCAAGCCCATATTCTTTTGCGGGTATTCAAGTAAAGGCGTGGACCTGGTGTTTGATATGGCAGCCGAAGTGGCCGGCGGAAAAGAGGCGTTAACCCAAAAACCGTTTCTGGTACCATACCCGGAGCCCATCACCCCGTTGCAATTTCCCTATGAGGTGGTGGAAAGAATTTTTGTCTGCGCTTCACGTCATATGCCGCAAATCACCTGCGGTGCTCAATTGACCGGATTTACTGCGCCGGTCACCCTGGCCGGGTCTCTGGCCCTGGCCACGGCAGAAAGCTTTTTCGGGATTCTCCTGGCCCAACTTTGCCGAAAAGGCGCGCCCTGCTTTTTGACCTCGGGTCTGGGTCCCATGAATATGCGTACCGGCATTGCATTGATCAGCAGCCCGGAAATGAGCCTGTCCCTGGCTGCCCAAGCGCAGATTGCCCGCACAGTGGGACTACCCACCTGGGGATTGGCCGGAGCGACAGATGCCAAAACCATCGATGCCCAGGCAGGCGCCGAGGCAGCTTTGGATGCAGTGGTTCAGGCCCTGGCAGGTGTCAGCATTATCCATGATGTGGGATATATGGATATGGGGATGGCCTGCTCCTGCGCCATGATGGTCCTGGGAGATGAAATTATAAGCTGGGTCAAACGGCTTGTCCAGGGCATCGAGGTCAATGCGGAAACCCTGGCAGAAGAAGTCATCCACAACGTCGGTCCCGGTGGAGAGTTTCTAACACAACAACACACCGTGGACCACATGCGTAAGGAATCCTGGCAGGCAAAACTGTTTTGTAAGGACTCTTTTGACGCATGGGTGGCCGGCGGCGCCATGACCCTGGAAGAAAAGGCCGACCAAAAAGTAGCTGAAATCCTGAAAAATCATCAACCAAAAGGGCTTTCAGACAAGGTGATTGAAGCGATAGTGGAAATTAGAAAAAAAGGCGAACAACAACTGGTTAACTACGGAGATAAATAGAGATGCTTTCAATGAGTAAAAATGACAAAATAAGATATTTCAGACTGTGTATTCTGGCTTGGGGAGGCGGATTTATCTACCTGCTGCCCTATATCCGCTATACGTTTTACACCCCCCTCCAAGAAGCGCTGGGGTTGAACCATACGGATTTCGGCGTTTCCATGAGCGCCTATGGTATCTGTGCACTGGTCACATACTGGCCCGGCGGATGGTTGGCCGATCGCATTTCAGCCCGCAAACTCCTGTCCGTGTCCTACCTGATTACAGGGCTGTTAGGGTTTTATTTTGCCTCCTATCCCTCCTTTGTCATGACGGTGATCGTTCATGGGGCATGGGGCGTTTCCACGACCCTGACATTCTGGGCCGCTTATATCAGGGCCACCAAGGACATGGCCGGACCTGCTGAGCAGGGTAAGTTTTTTGGACTTTTAGAAGGAATTCGCGGTTTAATTTCAACCCTTGCCAGTTTTGCCGTAGCAGGCATTTTTGCCAAATTTGCCGCTGAACAAAGCGGGTTGACCTGGAGCCTGTATTTCATCAGTGCCGGGACAGTGAGCGCGGCGATTTTAACCTGGTTCTTTTTTGAGGATTCAATGGAAAAAGAACCCAACGAGTCCTTGATGCAGGATATTTTCGCCACCTTTAAATCGCCCCTGGTGTGGGCCATCGCCATTATTGTGTTTTCCTGCTACAGCGCCATGGCCATCGGCAATTACTATACGCCATACCTTACCGACGTCATGGGTATTTCCACGGCATCGGTGGCTTTCTGGGCGACATTCTGGACCTATGGATGCCAGTTTCTGGCCGGCCCTGTGGGCGGCATTATCGGGGACAAAATCGGTTCCCGTCCCAAGGTCCTGTTTATTTCATTCGTCCTTTTGTTTGTCACGGGCCTGTGCATTTATCTGTCACCGGTGGATAAAACCTGGGCGACCATGCTCATTTTATTGGTGATTGCCCTGTTTGCTGCCATGTACGCCATCAGGGGGGTTTATTTTTCACTGGTGGAAGACCTGAAGATACCAGCCGCCATCAGTGGTGCGGCCATCGGATTCGCATCTGTCATCGGCTTTGCTCCGGATGCCTTTATTTATACCTGGGCCGGCAGAATCCTGGATCACCACCCCGGTGCGGAAGGTTACAAGATCCTGTTCGGCACCTCTGCGGGTTTGAGTGCCGCAGGCCTCATTGTTTCTGGTGTAGTGGCGGTTTATGTTCATAAAATTAGACAAAATAAGGTATCGAACCATCATGACACAGCTATTCTCAGTGAACAAACCGTTTAATACAAACGATCTGGAACAAATTCACAATGCCGCCATGCGTCTTTTGCAGGAGCAGGGAATTGTGATGGACAGTGAAACGGTCCTGGCTGTTTTTAAACGGCATGGATTTAAAGTGCACGGTGCCAGGGTGTTTTTTACCGAGCAACAGGTGTTAGCTGCCACGGAAAGTGCGCCGGCCAAATTTGATATCAGGGCAAGGAACCCTGAAAAAAATCTTCACATCGGCGATGGCACCCCGGTGCTATGCGGCACCGGCGGGGAGGTGTATATTGCCGAAAAAGATAAATCCCAGCGCCTTGGCACAATGGCGGACTACCGGAAAATAGCCAAGCTGGTTCAGACCTCTCCCCTCAAGCAAATGACGGCCCATGAATCCGTGCATCCCCATGACGTGGATACCAAAACCAGCCATCTGGATATGATGTGGCAGGACCTGACCCTGTGTGATGTGGCAGCGACCTCCAACACCCAGGATGTCAATGCTGTAAAAGACTGCCTGGCAATGCTTGGGATCATTTTCGGGGGCAAAGAAAAATTGCAGGCGCAACCCGCCACATTAGGTATTATCAGCCCGCTGTCCCCCCTGCAATATGCACCGGATCAGGCAGAAGCCCTGATGGTACTGGCAAATCATCGCCAGCCCGCCGCCATCACCAACATGCTGCTGCTGGGGTCCAGCGCTCCGGTTTTCATTCCCGGTGCACTGGCCCTGGGTAATGCCGAACTGCTGGCCGGCGTGGTGTTGAGTCAACTGGTAAGCCCTGGAACGCCGGTGATCTACGGCAGCACATCCTGCCCCCTATATATGAGAAACGGGGCCTCCTGTCTGGGCACTCCGGAAACGCTGATCCTGTCCAAAGGTCTGGTACAGCTGGCTAAATTGTATCATTTGCCCAGCCGCACCGGCGGCGCGCTTTGTGATGCCCATATTCCCGACGGGCAGGCCATGGCAGAAAGCGCTCTTTGCCTGAACACGGCCATTGAAAGCGGGGCGGACTATATTTTGCATGCCTTTGGCATGCTCAGCTCCTATCTGGCCACAAGCCTTGAAAAATGGCTCATGGATGAAGAGATGTGCCGCTTTATTCTGGCGTCCAGACAAAAAGTTGCGGTTACCGAAAAAACCATTGCCATGGACTCCCTGTTGACTATGGGGGCCAAAGGTGAGTATCTCACCCATCCCGACACCTTTGAAAATTTCCGCAGCCTTTACCAAGGTGGTCTTGGCAACCGCGATAGCCATGAGATCTGGATGCAGAAAGGGGGCAAGGATGCGGCGGACCAGGCAAGCGAGCTGCTCGAAAAGCGGTTGGCGGAATATAAAAAACCATCCATGGACAACGGATTGAAGCAGGAACTAAAGGATTGGATCGTGCGGCGAAAACAGCAGTTGACAGATTACTGAAACCTGAGTTGAACGATTATCAGGGAATCGCTGGGCTGAGATCTTGATGTAGCAAGGTTTATGAAAACCGCAGGCATACCCATGGATATGTCGAGAATTTTCTTGAATCCACATGCGCATGAGATCTATACAGATCGACTTAAAAATCACTCAACTCAAGTGAAAGCATGGAGAATACAATTGTGTCCATTGTCAAAGCAGAACTGAATGTACTGACAGAAGCGCAAATCAGTCAAACACACGATATGGCATTGACCATCCTCGAGAAAACAGGCGTTCGGGTGGACGATGAAAATGCCAGAAACATCTTTAAGAAAAAGATTGGTTCAACTGCCGGGGGAAACACGGTGCGCATTCCCCGGGAGATTACACAATGGGCCATTGCATCTGCCCCTTCCAGAATAGATGTTTTGTGCAGGGATGGTGCACCCGGGTTTACCCTGGACAGCCAAAAAACCGATCGGGCCATATTCGGCATCGGTGTGACCAACCTGTATTATCAGGACGCGCTTACCGATAAGGTGGTGACCTTTGGACGGGATCACATGGTCCAGGCCACCCGGCTTGGGGATGCCCTCGATGAGTTTGATACCATCTCTACACCGGGTGTCATACAGGATTGCCCATCAGAAGAGGCCGAACAGATCGGGTTTCTTGAAATGCTGGCCAACACGAAAAAGCCCCTGACCCTTCTGATTTCTGAACCCAAAACCTTTGAGCAGTGCCTGGCCATGTGCGATGCCCTTGCCGGAGAAGACGCCACCCGGTCATCCATACTCCCCTATTTCAATCCCATAACACCGCTGATCCTCAATCAGGAGACCACCGTTAAAATAGATGCCACGGTTTCCAGGGGAATGCCGTTTATTTTTTCAAATTACGGCATGTCCGGGGCCACCTGCCCCATCACTCCGGGGGGCACCCTGGCCCTGCTCATGGCCGAATTACTGGCCGGGCTGGTTTACAGCCAGCTGCTCAAGGAAGGCACGCCCATTATACTGGGTAGCCTTCCGGCCGCATTTGACATGAAAAGCATGCAGAGCTATTATACGCCCCAGAGCATGCTGATCAACCTGGCCGGGGCCGAAATGATGGCCCATTATCACATCCCCCATTGCGGCACATCGGGGGGCTGGATGGGAAGGGGACCGGACCTCATGGCAAGCGGCATGCTCTGGCAGAACCATTTGACCAGTGTCCTGGGAAAGGCAGGGCTGGTTCCCTTTGTGGGAAACAACTTTGATTCCCTGGCATTTTCACCAACAACGGTTGTTTATGCCGCTGAAATCATCCGTATGGCCCGGGAATTCACCCGGGGGTTTTCAATGGCCCCAGAAGAAGTCGGCCTCGAAGAAATTATCCGTTTAGGGCCCGGGGCAAGCTATCTGGCCTCGGACCTGACAATGCAAAAATTCAAAGACCCCCTTGCCAACAGCAAAATCTGGCCATTCATAAGCCTGGATGCCTGGCAGTCTCAGGGCTGCCCCAAGGCCGGGGATGGCCTGCGCCGGTATACCCAGGAACTGCTTGACAATCTCCAATGCCCTGAATATCATAATGATATTTTAAGCAAAGGAACCGAAATTATAAAATCGTTGTCTTTATGATTCTTGATGTTTAAAAGGAGAAAAAATATGACCAATATGAATTCAGTCGGAACCTATAAACCTGTTGTTACCCCTCAACTAAATCTTTTGTCATCGGATCAAATGCAGCAAATTCACTTAGCATCCTTAGAGGTATTGGAAAGAACCGGTGTGGATGTTCAACTGCAGGAGGCCGTGGATCTGCTTGGCAAGGCAGGTGCGGATGTTCGTGACCCGTCCCGGGTCAAAATTCCATCTAATTTAATAGATGCGGCACTGCGGACCGCACCGCACCGAATCACCATCTACAATCGAAAAGGTTATCCCGCCATGTATATGGAGGGACGTAACAGCCATTTCGGCACAGGCACGGATACACCCTATGTTATTGATCCATATACAGGTGAACGTCGTCCTACCCATGGTGAAGATGTGAACAATGCAGCGCGGCTTTGTGATGCTCTTCCTAATATTAATTTTGTCGGCAGCATGGGCAGTGTTGCTACCCACGAAGTCCCTGCCTCGATTTCCGACAGTCACAATTTCTTCCGTGTTTGCACCAACACGACCAAGCCTGTTTTTTTTACCAGCTGGAGCCTTGAAGGCCTGCAGAATATCTATGAAATGGCGGTGGCTGTACGTGGCGGAGAGGAGGAAGAGTTCCGTAGAAAACCGTTCATTATTCAATACGCAGAACCCATCAGTCCATTGACTCATCCTTCCATCTCCATGGAAAAACTTATCTTCTGTGCCCGCAAGGGAATTCCTGTGACCTATGCAGCCGGAACCATGATGGGCGGCACGGTACCGGTGACCCCTATAAGTGCCCTTGTGCTAACCAATGCTGAGTTTTTGAGCGGTCTGGTCGTTGCCCAGCTGGCAAGAAAGGGTGCCCCTGTGATATACGGCGGCAACAGCGGCCCTCTGGACATGAAAACGTCCGTTTGTGTTTATAATGGACCGGATGCTTACCAGCATTGCTTTATGGGGAAAGAGATGGCTGCCTATTACAAATTACCGGATTTTAACTACGGTGGTCATTCGGATTCCAAACTGCCTGATCTTCAGGCAGCCACGGAAGCGGCGATGTCTATTTTTCAAATCGGCATGGCGGGCAGTAATCTGGCTCACGATGTGGGTTACCTGGAATCGGGCATGTCGTGTTCTCTGGAAATGATTTTGCTTTGCGACGAAATTATCGGCCAGGTACATCATTTCAAAAAAGTGCCGCCCATTGATTCCCATACTCTGGCCGTAGAGGTGATTGATGCAGTAGGTCCCGGAGGTAATTTTACCGATCAGCAGCATACACTGGAGCACTTCAAAGAAACTTGGTATCCAAACGTTTTTGACCGTCAAACTTACAAGAACTGGCATAAGGATGGGAGCAAACCCTTAGAGTTGGTTCTCCGGGAAAAAGTGCAGCACCTGCTGGCATCGCATCAGGTTGAACCTTTGCCTGACGATGTGATGCAAACCCTGAAAACTATTCTGCCCCGGGCCGAACAAAATTTATAACTCGATTTTCAAACTGCTAAAAATCCGATATTTCTCCATCTCCATGCCCCGGCATGGAGATGGACCATCAAAATACCTGCAATCAATATAAACAACGGCCCCCACAAAGGTTTTATCCTGCCATCAGATGACAGGCGACAAAATGCCCATTGCCAAGGTTGGTCAAACCGGGTTCCTCATCTTTACACAAAGGCATGGCATAACGGCACCGACTTCTGAAGCTGCACCCTGAAGGCGGGTTGATGGGGCTGGGGATCTCTCCCTTCAGGACTATCCTCTTGACATTTGAACTTTCGCCCACCCGGGGCATGGCTGAAATAAGAGCCTTGCTGTAAGGATGGGACAGATGGGACAGGACATCCTTGGTCTTACCCATTTCAACAATTTTTCCAAGATACATCACGGCAATATCATCGGACATGTACTTGACTTGATTTAGATTATGGGAGATCCATAGATAGGTGAGGCCCAGGTTTTCCTGGAGATCCTGCATCAGGTTGAGTACCGTTGCAGCAGTGGAGATGTCCAGCCCTGAGGTGGGCTCATCGGCAACCATGAAATCGGGATTAAGTGCCAGGGCCTTGGCAAGACCTATACGCCTGGCCTGGCCGCCGCTGAACTCATGGGGAAATTTAAGAGCTGCCTCAGGTGACAGGTTCACGGAATCTAAAAGAGAAGCTACCTTCTCGCCCAGCGTGCCGTCTCCATTCGTCCCTTTTCGGTGAACCTGAAAAGGCTCGGCAATAATCTGACCTGCCGTCATCCTGGGATTAAGACAGCCAAATTGATCCTGAAACACCATCTGGGCTTTCTGGTGATATTGGGACAGTTCGTTTTTATCCATTTTAAAAATATTCCGGCCCTGGTAAAGAATTTCACCAGCCTTGGGTTTCACCAGCCTGAAAAGGGTTTGTGCAAGAGTGGATTTCCCACAACCGCTCTCCCCTACCAGGCCAAAGGTACGTCCCCTGCCGATTGCCATGCTGATACCATCCACGGCATGCACAACCTGCAGCCCATTGCCGAACAATTTGGACAAAATACCCTTGCCAACATAAAAATAAGTTTTCAAATCTTTTATTTCTATTAAATCCACTGCCATTTTTGCCTCCCTCTTTTTTGATCCAGAAAACAGGCTGACCAGTGGCCCGGGGCTACTTCCACGGTAAAAGGCACTGTCTGGCTGCACTCATCTTCGGCAAAAGGGCAGCGGGGATGAAAGCTGCATCCCGACGGCAGTCTGTCCAGGGAAGGAACATGACCGGGAATAGAGAGCAGTCTTTTCCCCCTGACATGTTTGCTGGGTAAAGATTCTACAAGGGCATAGGTATAGGGATGCCTGGGATCGCCCAGCACCTGACTGGTGGGCCCCATCTCCAGGACTCTGCCTGCGTACATGATCATGATGTTCTGAGAAATCTGGGACAATACCCCGAGGTTATGGGAAATATATAAAACAGAAGTTTTCCGCTTTCCGGTAAGTTCCATCAAAAGTTCGAGAATCTGGGCCTCAATGGTGACATCAAGAGCTGTGGTGGGTTCATCGGCAATCAAAAGATCGGTGCCCGAGGAAAGGCCCATGGCAATCATGACCCTCTGCTTCATTCCTCCTGAAAATTCAAAAGGATAGTTTAAAATTCGCTGGGCGGGATCAGCTATGCCGGTAAGCTTCAGCAGTTCAATGGCTTTTTGTCTCAAAGCCTTTGCCGATTGCTTTTTCCGTCCGTTGTTTTTGTCCTGAACCCTTAGAATATCCGTCATTTGCCTTTCTACTGTAAATACGGGATTCAGGGCATTCTGGGGGTTTTGAAAAATCATGGTAATCTTTTGTCCACGGATTTTTTGATCAATTTCTTCCCGGGAAAGTTTAAGAAGGTCATCATCATGAAAGTTAATCTCACCTCTTCGAATCTCCGCGATTTCAGGCAGCAGGCCGATAATAGCCAGACCCAGAGTGGATTTCCCGCAACCGCTCTCCCCGGCAACACCCAGGACCTCTCCTTTTTTCAGATGAAAACTCACCTTGTCCAGCGCCCTCATGCGGGTTGAGCCCAACATATAATCCAGGGTCAGGGAGTTGACTCCCAGTAAAGTTTTAGCCGTCATCTTTTACGCTCCTTTGGATCAAAGGCAACCCTTAATCCTTCACTTAACAGGGTAAATGCAACCATTGCCAGGGCAATAGCCAGGGAAGGCCAGAATATCATCCATGGAGAGGTCATAATATATTTATATCCATTCTGGAGCATAATTCCCCAGGATGCAGTGGGTGGTTTAACACCCAGGCCGAGGAAGGAAAGGCCGGCCTCGTAGACAATCATGGTGGCCATATCCATTCCCACACATACAATGATCGGCGTTAAAATATTAGGTATGATATGCCTGAAAATAATTCTTATATGCCCTACCCCCAGCGCTTCACAGGCTTTGACATAGTCTGATTCCTTCACGGAAAGGGTTTGCGCCCTTGCAATGCGGCCATAAAAAGGAAAGGCTGTAACAGCCAGGGCAATGATCAGATTAAAAAGCGAGGTTCCCAGGACAGCTATAATGGCCAGGGCTAAAATCACCTGGGGAAAAGAAAGTACAATATCAAACAGCAGTATTACGGCATAATCAAGTTTTGTGCCTTCCCCGTATCCGGCAGCGACACCAATGATAACGCCGACTATTGCCGACATGGTTACCGCACCAAAGGAAACCAGCACCGCAATCCTGCAGCCGTAAATCAACCTGGATAAAATATCACGTCCCAGATAGTCGGTTCCCAGAAAATGCTTGGCCGTGGGACCGGAGAATCTACCCATGATATCCTGAACATCGGGACCAAAAGGAGAGATATAGGGAGCAAACAAGGCGCATAAAACCATTAAACCGACAAGGCTTAAGCCCACCACACCGCCCCGGCTTTTTGTGATGGCCTTGTAACCGCCCTTTATCCTCTCCATCATCGAAGGCTTGAGCATGGTAATAGTCATTTTGTTTTCAGTTAAAACTATATCACTCATATCCACCTTCCTTTAATCGTATTGGATTTTGGGGTCTAAATAGGCATAGGCTATGTCTGCCAGCAAATTGGTTATAATGAACATCAGTGTGGCTATCAGGATTCCGCCCTGTACAACGGGGAGATCCCTTCCATAAACGGCATCCACAACCATTTTTCCCAATCCCGGACGGTTAAAAATAATCTCAATAAATACCGCTCCCCCCAGAAGTTTTCCCATTCCCATACCCATTACCGCAATGGAGGGAATGGCGGCATTTTTCAAAGCATATCTGAAAAACAGGGTCTTTCCGGAAATGGCGTATGCTTTTGCCGTCCGGATGTAATCCAATTCCAGTACCTCAAACATGGACTGCCGATTGAGCCTTGCAAGATAGCCGATCCAGGTGATGGCCAGAGCCAGAGAGGGAAGAACCAGATGAAGGGCTATGTCGAGGATATCTCCGTCAGCTCCGGCCCCCAGGGAGGGCAGTAAAGGAAACTGAATACAGAAAAGCAGCATTAAAAGAAGAGCGGCAACAAAATCAGGAATGGAGACCCCCACCAGGGATAATATGCCCACAGCGGTACCCAGTTTGCTTTTTTTATGGATGGAGGCAAACACTCCCAGAAAAATGCCGCATAAAGAGGCAAAACCCAGACTGCAAAACGCCAGAAGAATAGTGTGGGGAAGATTTTCCAGGATTAATTCAGATACTTTATGTCCGGACCAGACAGAGGTGCCCAAATCACCCTTTACCACCCCAACCAGATAATACCCCAGGCGAATGGGGAGGGGCCGGTCAAGGTGAAGTCTGTTGTTTAGCTCTTCCACCAGGGCAGGTGTTGCCCGGGGGCCCAGCATGGCCGTGGCGGGATCACCGGGAAGAAAATAGGTCAGGCTGAACAGTAGAACAAGCACTCCGATCAGGGTGGGAATTGTCCAAAGGCTTCTTTTTATGATATATTTAAGCATATGTACAACCTTTGTTTTATGGGAATAAAACTCTCCATTAACAGAATGTGTCAATGGAGAGTTTTATCTAAAAGCTTCAGGTTTTAGGTTTTATTTCATATGTTGCCAATAAAATCAAAAACTTAAACATAGATGTTATTTCAAACCCATTTGCCAGGGTGCCAGACGTCCATCCGGGTAGAGCTTTCCTAAATCAACACTGTTCTGGGCGGCGACGACCCTGACGCCATTGGTCAGCCATATGGCAAAACAGTCCTTATCCATCTCTTTTTGTGCATCCACATAGATGGCGGCCCTTTTTGCTTTATCACGTTCAACCATACCGGCATTTATCAGGTCGTCGTAAGTCTTGTTGGACCACTTGCTCAGGTTCCATTTTTCACCCGTGATAAACCATGAAAAAGCATAACTAGGATCAATGGTGGTATTATAGTAAGAAATGTATATATCGGGCTCGCCCGAAGTAGTGGCATCATTAAATGCACCCACTTCCTTGATCAAAATTTCCACATCCACATTAATCAAAGCCAGGTCGGCCTTGATGATCTCGGCTGCAATTTTGACCTGTTCGTCCGGCCATATATAAAGGCTTGCCTTGAACCCGTCCGGTTTTCCGCCCTCTTTAAGCAGCTGTTTGGCCTTGGCAAGATCAACTTTATAAGCGGGTGCATCCTTCCAGTGTCCTAAAAGACCCGGAGGCAATATTGTGTTTGCCCTGGGGGCAACCCCAAAAAACGCGCCCAGTAAAATTTTATCCACATCAATGGCGGCACGGCACGCCTGCCTTAATTTCAGGTTGTCAAATGGGGGCTTATTAGTGGTAAATCCAATCCACCAGTGTTTCAGGGCGGGTTTGATAACCAGATTGATCTTGGGATTTTTATCAAAGGCAGGTGCATTTATTAAAGAGACACGTCCAACGTCGATTTCACCGGTTCTCAGTGCCATCTCACATGTGGCATCCTCCACAATGGGAACAAAGGTAAGATTCTTCACAAAAGGTTTGGTTCCCCAGTATCCTTCAAAGGCTGTTAATTTTACATGTTTTTTGGGGACCCACTCCTTTAACTCATAAGGCCCGCTGCCCACAGGATCAAGGGCAAACTTGTCCCCTTTTTCCATGGCAGCCTTTTTAGAAACTATCATACCGCTATTGTATGGCAGAGCAGATGTAAACAGATTTGCCATATAAGCCTTTAACACAAGCTTGACGGTGTACGGGTCAATCACTTCAACATGATCCAACTGAGCCCAATTCCCCTTTTCCGTGGACGAACTCTCAGGATCAATGATCCTATCAAAGGAGAATTTCACATCTTCAGCGGTCAGTTCGCCATATCCTTTCTGGAACTGAACTCCTTTTTTCAGCTTGAATGTGACCTCTTTCCCGTCAGAGGACATGGCCCAGGATTCAGCCAGATCAGGAACCACATTCCAGGTTCCCTCTTCATATTTGACAAGCCCGTTATACAGGCAGTCCATAATGGTCAACTCCCGATCCCCGCTGGTGAGCCATCCCGGATCAAAGGTATTAATATCTTCCCATTTGGCAATCTTTAGCTCATCTTTCACCCCTGCAAACAGAACAGGCGAAAGAAAGAATACAATCAACAGTACAATGAACAACGATTTACTAAGCCTCATAACGTCCTCCTTTGGTTTATATAAAAATAACTACCCGACCACCGGTAAAAAATATGCTCCCCGGCAGGAGAGAGACCCGTCTCCTCTCCTGCCAGAAGAATCGCATCGGCCATACTCTGGCTAAATCCCATGGCCACAGAGATAAACAGTCCTATTGGGTGTTTCAAATTTACACCCACCAGGATTTTTGTCGGCACCCCAATAACAGGCCCTTGGAAAAACAGCTGAATTGACATGGATGCCCCCGCCGATAATGACGGCATCGTAGGAACCGGCAAAGGGCGCTTTTTCCCACAACCGACCCGATTTGTGCATCATATCATTCACGTTTCCCTTCTTTTTCATTGAACCCTGCAAACCCCAGGATATGTTTCTTCATTAGATCACCTGCCTTTTTTGCCGATTTTGACCGAAGGGCATCAAGAATATTCTTCCAGTCGCTTATGGCAGTTTCGACATATTCGGCATCAATGTGATCCATTAAAAATGCATCACGAAGCAAAAGATCATATATTGTTTTTGCAATGGGAGCATACATGGCATTACCACATATATCGGCCAGCAGTTGATGCAATGCCATCTCTTTTTCAACAAACATCTGTTTGTCAATGGCCTCTTCGTCCAGCATTTCTTCAATCACGGAAACAGATTCCGCGATGCGGTCCACCCCATCTTTCGTCGCCCGCCGGGCCACCAGTTCAACAACCGTACCTTCGGTCAATGCACGGAACTCGGCAAGATCCCTGCCGGAGATACTTTCGCTCCGTACAAATAAGGAAAGGGTTTCAACCAGTTTTTCGCCCACCTGATTGGCCACAAACGTTCCGCCTTTGGAACCAACTTTAATACCAATCAATCCCTTTTGCTCCAGTACACGAAAGGCTTCCCGAAGGGTACGACGGCTTGTTGCAAAAACATCAACCAACTCCCTTTCACTGGGAAGTTTCTCGCCGGGCTTGAGATTACCGGAAAGGATGGCATCCTCCAATTGTTTGACAACCCCCTGATAAGCACGGGTGGGTTCTATTTTCTTTAAAAATTCGATATGGAATCTCCTTCGCTACAATAACAGAATATTAATTTATTACAATGGTGACATCATTGTAATAAATTGTCAAGGCAGAACCAAAAAAAATTATTTTAGCAGTGCGCAACTCTCGTGATCACCACTGCCCTAATGGTTATATTTGCGTTAAAGGAACGAGGAAGGAAGACAATAGATGAATAAAAATTTGTAACAAACCAGCGGTTCAGGCCCCGGTCAGCCTTAAAATATCTGTCGTGCACTGCGGGATTTCATCCCGATGATGGGTGACGTACAAAAGGCAGGTGTTTGTCTGCCTTCCAACATACGCCACAAGTTCCATAATCATATGCCGGTTCTCTTTATCAAGGCCCTGGCAGGGTTCGTCCAAAATTAAAAGCAATGGCATTTTGACCATGGCACGGGCAATTAAAATCATGCGCTGTTCGCCATAGGAAAACTGGTCAAACCGCCTCTGGGCTCGGTCGGCCATACCAATTGTCTCCATCCATTTTTCAGCAATGGACCGTTGCGCAGGGGTTGCACTGCGATACAATCCCACGGAATCAAAAAAACCGGACAAAATAACATCACAGGCCCTGATTTTTTTCCGGTAATGGCGTTGAAGCTGGGATGAAACAACGCCAATTTTCTTTTTGATGTCCCAGACGCTCTCCCCACTGCCTTTGCGCTTTCCAAACAGAAATATGTCGTTGGCATAGGCCTGCTGATTATCCCCGGTGATCAGATTTAAAAAAGTGGATTTTCCTGAGCCATTAGGCCCTAATATGGTCCAGTTCTCCCCTGCTTTCAAGGTCCAGTCCAGATTGTCCAATACCGTCAGGTCACCATATTTTACAGTGATCTGCCTCATTTTCACCAGCACCTTGGAATCTTTTTCCGCCGTTTCCGTCTCAATCGATTTTTTCAAAGGAAACGATATGGCGGCCGATTTTTTCCGGTTATACAACCGGTCTATCTCTTCCGATGCCAAAACTTTTTCCTTGGGGCCTTTAAGAAAAACGCCATTATCTTTCAGCCTTTTTGGGGACGCCCATAAAATTATAACTTCCAAAATTGAGAATCCTGCGATATGAGATAAAGGGGTAAGACCTGCTCTTAACTCTTGTGGCCTAAATTGTTAACCAATAATTCATGTCTCGCTTATTAGAATAGTCTATGATGTGAATGGGGTCACTTATAGCTATGGGTATGACAACCTGCACCGATTGATTTCAGAAACCGGCTCCGGCAATTACACGATCCCCGCGTCCATGGCGATGGCATACGGCTACAACGATGCCAGCCATCTGAACGCGGTGACCGATATCGACCTCAACGGCACCAACCACAACTTTTCATACGATTTAAACGGCAACATGACCGGCGGATATGATCTGACCGATCCGGCAGCGGTGGTTTCGCGCGGCATCACCTATACGGTCGACAACCTGCCCACCACCGTTACCCGCGGCGCTGTGGCCACCGACTTTGTCTACGACGGCGACGGCCGCCGGGCCAAAAAGACCGCCGGCAGCAACACAACAGTATACGTAAACGACCTATACGAAATCATCAACGCTGCTGCCACCAAATACATCTTTGCCGGCAACCTGCGCATTGCAAAAATTGCCGACACGGACATCAAGTATTTTCACAAGGACCACCTGGGCAGCTCCACGGTAATGACCGACGCAAGCGGGGATTCAGTTGAAACCAGCGAGTATTTGCCCTATGGTGGAAACCGCGATCAAAACGGCACCTCGGTATCGGATTACAAGTTTACCGACCAGGAACTGGATACGAGTACCGGGCTTTATAATTATGATGCGCGGCTGTATGATCCGGTGATTGGGAGATTTATCACGCCTGATACTGTAATCCCTGATATCTATAATCCCCAAGACTTGAACCGGTACAGCTATGTCAGGGATAATCCACTAAAGTATACTGGCCACTGGCTTGCGGGTCGGACCGATACAATATGCCGTTAATATTGATAATACGATGAATGCAGGGTGGGTCTTGAGTCTTAAATTGACGATTTGGGGGCCAAAAACAGCCTTAATTGGCATGTTTATCCCGAAAATTAAGTGTAATGGTTCGGTCTGACCCGAGGAGGACCGAATTACAAAATCTCACTGACCGCTTTTAATTTTTTCATGTCTTTATCAAATGAAATAACGACTTTTTCAGGAGAAGAATGGGCGGCAAGAATACAATCTACGATATCGATATTGGTGCTGGCGTATTTTAAAAGTGCTTCGAGGATTTCTGATCTGTCAGGATTTACAATGCCGGAAAAATTCAGTATTCCGCTTAGCGTTGTTGAAATTTCCCTCCTAGGAATTTGATAATATTTTTCCATGACATAAATGCATTCAACAATAACGACATTAAATATCTCGGCCTTTTTTGTCCCTTCAGATAGGTCTCCCATAAATGCTTTTGCTTTAGGGCTGAATTTGGGATGATCTTCCAATAAATATCTGAGGATAACGTTTGTATCAATCAGATAAACCTTCTCCTGCTGTCTCATTAACGATTTCACCTTGTATCTTTTTTCTTATTTCATTCAAGGATACATATTTCTTTGCATATTTTCTCAGGCTTCCAGCTAATTGTTCCGATTTCACTCCGGGAACGCCTTTTAGCTTGATTTCGCTGTCTTCAACAAGAAACAAAACCGCGCCATCGTTCTCGATGTTTAATTTTTTTCTAATTAATTTAGGGATCGTTACCTGTCCCTTCTTTGATACTTTTGCATACATTTTTCATTTATCCTTTAAATCAATATATTCTAACTTTATAAAATAGTCTAGTATCTGAAACAATGCAAGCATTAATGTCCTTGAGTGACAATACTATGTCAAGGAGGTATTTCGCACCCCCCCCTCAACCCATCAGCCTGTTGACATAAGGCAGACATGAGCATACATTATTAACATGAAATATTTGAATTGGAATTCTGAAAAGAACAAAGTTTTAAAGCAGGATCGTGGGATTTCCTTTGAGGAAATAGCTTATCTGATTGAATCTGGACAGGTAATTGGAATCGAGGAAAATCCAGGGCATCCCAATCAAAGAATGTATATTCTCGAAATTGACAACTATGCCATATTCGTACCTTACATGGAAAATGATAATGAAATATTTCTAAAAACGGCTTTTCCAAGCCGTAAATACACAAAAAAATACGGCTTAAAGGGGGAATAATGAATAAAATCAACAAAAAAGCATTTAAGCCAATCGATCATGAAGAAAAAGACCTGATGGAATCAATCGAGCGTGACGAGTGGCAGTCTGTTAAAAATTTTGATCAAGAAAGAAAAAAAGCAATAGACGCCGCTCGAAATACTTTAAAAAAAGATAAGCGAATAAATCTTCGTCTTTCACAAAAGGATTACCACCAAATTCAGATAAAGGCCCTTGAAGAAGGCATACCATATCAAACGCTTATTTCAAGTCTTGTGCATAAATATCTGAATGGTTCCTTAACGCCTATATCATAGCAATCGTATCACCATGAAAGATATTATCCTTATTATTCCAATTTCATTGAACCCGGAAAAAGGATTCGTCAAATTCAGGTCTGTCTTTGTACCGGGCCATGAAAAACCCCGGGAGTTGTTCAAAGTTCTCGAACAGGCCGGGATCGGCATCAATCCCGGCCTTGTGAAGGGCCTTTAAAATATCCATGGGCCGGGGCGGGCATCCTTTCACCGGAATCATCTCCTGAATATCCGGGTTGTCTTTATTGGCCTGGTAGATGCATTTGCCGAGGAGAATTGTTTTTTTCTTCCCGGGCGTGGGCCTCATCATTTTTCCGGTAAGGACCTCGACATCGTCAAACCGTTTTCCCTTCCAGGCATAGCGGATAGCGGACAGAACAAGTCCGTTAACGGCAGAGCAGTATGTGCACATGGAAAGATCATACTTGCGGTAGAATACGCCCTGTATCCCTTCTTTCGCCATGGGAACCGGCAATTCACAGTTTTCATCGCCGGCATACTGAAAATCGTACTCGTGATAAGCTGTCACATCTTTGATTTGTTCGCCCACCACTTCCACATCCGAGAGGTCCAGGGGCCGGTTATGATTTTTTGCGGCATGGACAAGGTGGGGCACTGTTTCGGGCGGATGCCCCAGCACGGCAGCCCCTACCAGATCCGCAGACAGGACATCTTTAGATGCGATCAAAAGATTGCTTCTTCGCATTCGCCCGTCAAATCCCGGCCCCCGCTCATTGGTGTAAATACCGTCGAACAGGGTCAGCATCGGGGGCATTTTGTCGGCCAGCCGGGCCACCATGAAATTCAAGTCTCTGGCCGGATCCGCACTGTGGCATTTTTTCCTGGAGGGGATGTCGATGGTACCTTTAAGGTTTTTGATCCCCAGGCTGACATGGGTCTGGTTGTGGGACTTAATGACCGGTATGTCCACCACAAAATCACTGTGGAGGATGTCGCTGTTAAAGTTGAGAACCACCCCGTCTCCCAGGTCCACCTTTACAAAGGGACGCTCCATCACATTTACATATTTTACACCATAGCGTTTTTTCAGAATTCCATATCCCAGGGATTCAAAAGCGTCGGCCGGGGTCTTGATGTCATTGGGGTTCATCGTGACCATGCCTTCACCAATGGTAATGTCGTTGATTCCACGTTCCTTGAGAAGCACCACCATATCTTCGATCACTCTGGAGGTGGTAATGACGCCCCACTTGGGAAATGCTGTCGCACGGGTCCAGAACACGATGTTGGGTTTTATAAACACCCTGGCCCTTTCGGGCATATGATCCAGACCTTTGGAAAGTGCAACGGCCTTGCGGACCGATTCCAGGGGAGTTTTGTACCGTACGATAGCAACTGTTGTTTTTTGCATATTATTCCGGGATCCTTCTAAAATTGAAAATTGAATATTGAAAATTTGTGGTTTCGCTTCGCTCTGTCTTTTGATAAATAAAATCGGTAAAACACCTTAAATTATTGTGCTAATGGCTAAAAGCTAACGGCTAATCGCTCAATTTAGAGATACGTAATCAGATTCGGATCTTGATGCAATTCAAGATGGCTCACTAAATTAAAGGTTTTTAAATTCAGCCTGTCTTTTCTGTAATTAAATATGGATACGGATGTATTAAAAATTTCCCATCCCAGCCGGACTGTTTCTTCCAGTGGAAGGTTCAGGGCCAGTTGCATAACTGCTGAAATTGTTCCACCGGAGGTAAATACGGCGACTTTTCTTGAGGTGCCGTTTTCCTGCACCACCTGGTCAATGCCTTTCCGGATCGCATTGATGAATTTTTTCAGACTGTTGCTTTCATTGCTGTGGCCGTCCATTATGCGCTGGATGGCACGATCGAACATCAGCTTATAGGCATCAAAGTCCGATTCAAAGGAAGCCGCCGCTGTCGCAAGAGAAGGGTCTTCTTGGACCATGTCGTCTATCTGGGAAACGATCATGGCTTCCGCATCAAATTCGTCAAATTTGTCGGTGATGCAAAGCGCCTGCCCGCTGCCGTGCTCCAGTTGTTTTGTGACTATTTTTGCGGTATCGATCTGACGTTTCAGGGAGCCGGAATAAATTGCATGAAAGTGAATATCTGTGCGGGCAAAATAATCCCCCAGTAATTTCGCCTGACGGATGCCGAGTTCTGAGAGGCAATCATAATTGTCGCTGCCGAATGAAGCCTGGCCGTGCCTGATAAAATAAATTTCCGTCATAATTTCTCGTTTTACGGGCCTGTATGAGTTGATGTGACTGTCGTTTGCTTACCCCGGTTATTTCTCATCGGCTATAATTTTTGTCCGCAATCGGGCATACTGACGCAACGCCCCCATGGCCTTGGCCGCCCGGGATGGGTCCGGGTAAACCGGTATGTCGTGGTCCAGCATTTTACGGACAAACGGTTCCTGCAGGTTGCGGTAGGTATATCCTAAAATCGGTTTATCGAAGCTGTCCGCCAGACGGATAAAAGTTGCGGCCTGGTCATCGATGATTTTGCGGGCGTCTTTGACCGCCTGCTCAGAAGATACCCCTATGCCCGTCAGAAAACGTTCGATAAATACCGGAGGTGCCAGAAAATAGAGCAGAAGCATATCGGTATTTTCGTCTTCCAGAAGCAGCTTGGGAATATCCCAGTAAAAATCATTCATATTTTTGTTAAAGGTCAGATCAATGGGATTGTTGATGCTGGCCGTATGCGGCACAAAGGGACGAAGTTTTGTAATGGTTTCAGGCGAGAGCCGCGGTATTTCAAGGCCGGCCCGGCCGCAGGAATCAGCGGCTGTGGCGCCCGGTCCACCGGAATGAGTCTGAATAACGACTCCGGGGCCCTTGGGCCTGGGCTGGCTGCCCAGGGCCCAGCAAAAGTCAAAAAGTTCCGTGAGAGAGGTGGCCCGGATAATGCCGCTTTGTTTTAAAATACCGTCGTAGAGTCGGTCCGGTCCAGCCATGGCGCCCGTATGGGAAAAGGCGGCGTTCCGGCCGGATTCCGATCCACCCACATACAGGGCCACAATCGGTTTATGGGGCACAATGGAGCGGGCCGCCGCTACAAACTCCCGGCCCCGGCGCAGCCCTTCAATATACAGGGCAATGACTTTCGTCTTGGGACACGCCCCCAGGTATTCCAGACAGTCGACCATATCGATATTGAGTTCATTGCCTACACTGAAGGCTGTGCTGAAACCCATCCCGTGGAGTTGAAGGTAGTTGAATATCTGGGTAATAAAGCTCCCGCTCTGGGAAGCCAGGCCCACAAATCCCGGGGCACAGTCACACGGTATGGGCGTGGGGTTGAAGCGGTGATGGACATTGGCAACCCCCAGACAGTTGGGACCGAGCAGGCGCACACCATGAGCTGCGGCCGCCTGCTTAAGTTCGGCCTGCAGCTCGATGCCGTGTCCCCCGACCTCTTTGAACCCTCCGGAAACCACGATGGCCTGCCTGATTCCCTTTTGGCCGCACTCTTGGATGATCCGGGATACGATTTTTGTCGGCAGGGCAATTACCGCCAGATCAGGAATTTCGGGCAGGTCGGCAACGCATGGATAGGCATTGAACCCCAGTACAGTATCCTCTTTGGGGTGAATCGGATAGACCGGCCCCTTGAATTTCAGCAGTTTGATCGAATCCAGCATCTGGGTGCCCATGGACATAAAATTGTTGGAGGCCCCCAAAAAGGCAATGCTTTCTGGATTTGCAATTTTATAAAGCGGGCTTTTTTTGATTGATGTAAGCATGATTTGTACTCCCTAAGCCGGGTAAACCGGAACCAAAATAAATTGAAAAGTGAGAAATGAATATTGAAAACTTGTGGTTTCGCTCCACTCTTTTTTTATTATAAAAATCAAGGGAAAACAGTGCAATAACCGACAACTGTGAACGGTTACGTCACAGTTTCGATTCGGCAATGACCCGCCGGGCCGCCTTTTCCAGAATTTGAGTACCAAAAATCATCATCTGGAACCGTTTGTCCTTTGTCTGACCGTGGTAAAAACGAAAATAGATCTGCTGTGCGATCGCCGCGAGGCGAAAAAGGCCGAAACAGTAATAAAAATCGTATCGATCCATGGTCCGTCCGGACAGCTGCGCATACAGGTCCACCATCTGCCGGCGGGTGAGCGCCCCTTGCAGGTGGGTGGGCATCATGCGCATGAGCTGTATTTCTTCGGAGTCATCCGACTGGACCCAGTAGGCCAGGGCGTTGCCGATATCCATGAGCGGATCGCCGATGGTGGCCATTTCCCAGTCGAGAACGCCGACAATCCGCATGGGGTCACGGACATCCAGAACGACATTGTCAAATTTAAAATCATTATGAACAATGGTCGGCCTGTCCGTATCCATCGGCATTTTTTCAGTGAGCCATGCCATGACTTCTTCTCCTTCGGGGGCATCCGGGGTCCGGGCCGCACGATACCGCCGGTTCCATCCAAGAACCTGGCGGGCCACATACCCATGTGGTTTGCCGAAATTATCAAGCCCGGCCTTCTTATAATCAACGGCATGAAGGTCATGGTGCACTTTGATCAGCCGGCGAAACAGCGCATTGACCTGTTCGGGTGAAAGGACCAGACCCGGTGGCAGGTTTCTTCGCAGAACAATGCCCCTGATTCTTTCCATTACATAAAAGGGCGCCCCCAGAATATCGGAATCTTCACTGTAGCCCAGCGGCCTGGGTGCATACCGGTACAGGCCCTGCAGTGCCGTCAGGACGCGGTATTCCCGGCCCATGTCATGGGCGGTTTTGGCCTTGGTACCAAAGGGAGGGCGACGCAGAACCATCTCCGTGTCGCCGAAAGTGACAAGATAGGTGAGGTTGGAATGCCCTCTGGGAAACTGCCGGACAACCATGTCCCCCGTAAGCCCGGGAATCGTGTCCAGCAAAAATTCCCGGAGCCCGGTCTGATCGAATTCTTCCCCTTTTCTGATGGGTGTTGCCTGATCCGTATAATCCATCCGGTTTTTCCTCTATCTTTGAACAGGATTCAATGTTGATGCTGCTCTGAAAATTCTATCCTCTGTCCGAATTTATCATTCTCAGAATTATACCTAAATTGAGCGATCAGAGGTTAGCTTTTAGCAATTAGCACAATAATTTCAATATGATGCCAGAGGTCATCATTCCACCCAATGGGTGAAAATCGCATTACTGGTAAACTCCTAAAATATAGGAGCTAAACGCTAATTGCTAAGAGCTAATCGCTCATATTAGTCGATTTGGTGGGCACAGCCCACCCTACGATGAATGTTTGATACGGATAAAACTCGGTGTGGGCTGTGCCCATTGATTTTTTTTCTATTCTCTTTCCTGATTTCCGCCTTCTGACCTCCGACATCTGCTTTCTGTCATCTGTCCTCTATCCTGTTTCCCGTTTTAGCGGGGCAGGATCATTGCTTCGACACATTCCAAAACAAATCGGGTATATTGATCGACACTGATTTTTCTTTTGGCGTGTTTCCATCGTTTGAGATACCAGTCCTGGAGTATCGCCTTGATTAAACCGGCGGTAAGCCGGGGGTCCCTTGGGAGAAAAATACCGGATGCCTGCCCCTGCCTTATGATGTCTGCAAAGATAAGGTCGGTTGCTAGTTCGCTGGCCAAGGCCTTTTCCTTCTCGGCCCTGTTCATGTTTTTGGCTTCCATGTAGGAAAAATAGAACCAGGGCTGGAGTGCTTCACTCAGGTAAATATGGATACAAATCGCCTTTCGCAGCCGGTCCAGGGGATCTTCCAGGGCCAGGATATGGTCATCGAGAAGTCGTTTGACCATGACCCGTCCCTGACGCTGGATCATTTCCAGCAACTCCTCCTTGCTGGAAAAATAGGAATAGAGCGCGCCCATGCTCAACCCCGTTTCTTTACTGAAATCCCTCATGGTCATGGCCTGAAAGCCTTTTTCATTGCTGATTTTAAGGGTGGCGGAAAAAATTTTATCAAGATTTTTAATAACGGTTTTTTCTTTTTTAATGCGAAATTTGCCCCGATTCTGCGCATAGATATTCAAACAGATATCCTCTCTGGATATGTGAATTTTCTGTCTGAACGCTGCATAATTCATTTAACCTGCTTTCCCTCATATGATTTTAAAATTCGTCTGGCCACTGATATTTTGTGAACTTCATCGGCCCCGTCGTAAATCCTTGCCCCCCGCTCGTGCCGGTAAAGAAAAGCTATGATGGTGTCGTCGGTCATGCCCAGCCCGCCGTGGACCTGCAGTGCCCGGTCAATGACTTTCTGCATGACATTGGCAACAAAAAACTTGATCATGGAGATCTCAGTACGGGCCATTTTGGCACCCACGGTTTCGATTTGCCAGGCCGCGTGCAGTACCATCATGCGGGCGGCCTGAATTTCGGCGGCACATTCGCCGATCCAGGCTTGAATAATCTGTTTGGTGGACAAGGTTTTGCCGGGGGCAATGATTCTGTCCCGTGCCCGGATACACATCAGGTCAAAAGCCCGGTTGCAGATGCCGATCCAGCGCATGCAGTGATGAATTCTGCCCGGGCCGAGTCGTTCCTGGGCAATGACAAAGGCATGCCCTTCGGGACCCAGCAGGTTTTTTTGGGGCACACGGCAGGACTGGTACAGGATTTCACCATGCCCGAAATAATCATCTCCGGCTTCGCCCATGACCGGTATATTGCGTACCTGATTAAATCCGGGCGTGTCCGTGGGCACAATAATCATGCTGGTTTGCAGGTATGGGGGGGCCTCCGGATTGGTAATGGCCATGACAATGGCAAAAGCGGCACCGTCGGAAGAAGAGGTGTACCATTTCTGCCCGTTGATGACATAATCATCCCCGTCCTTTACCGCGGTGGTATCCATCATCACCGGGTTGGAACCGGGCAGATCCACTTCGGTCATGGAAAAACAGCTCCTGATTTTGCCGGCCACCAGGGGCCTCAGGTACTTTTCCTTCTGCTTGTCGGTGCCGTACAGGTCAAGGATTTCGATATTGCCGGCATCCGGGGCCTGACATCCAAAGACATAGTGGCCCAGGGGGCAGCGGCCCAGAGATTCGGAAACCAGGGCATGCTCCATCAGATTCAGCCCCATGCCGCCGTATTCCCGGGGATGGTTGGGGGCCCACAGTTCCATCTGTCTGACCATCTTGCGTTTTTCTTTAAGGACGGGAATCATTTCTGAAAAGGATTTCCCGGACAGAAATTCAGATTCCAGGGGAATTAGCTCCCGATCCACAAATTCATCGATCATGGTGATGATGGTTTGCATTTTTTCAGAAACCGTAAAATCCATTTTGACTCCTTATGGCCCGGCTTTGTTTATTCCGGACGGAATTGGCGTTCATAAAATGACCATGGCCTGGTCACAACGGCTTGCCGGGTTCCGGCCGGACCGTGAGAGAGAATAGTTACAAAAACTACAGGGACTGGTGCCGTTTGTCAATATAAAAAAGAACGAACGTTCGTTTTTTATATTGACAAAAATTCATTTATTATTCTATGTTTATTCAGTTTTGACAAAAATCGGAAATTTAAAAATACATATTAGGCTGCATTCTTCGGTTTATCCCAATTTCAAGTTTTAAAATTTCTTGTCAAAACACGGAATTAACAAAGTAAAAACTACTTTTTATTCTTGATAAGGCGGCCTCATTTCATCATGAAAATAATGGTTTGTATCAAACAGGTTATAGATTCCGATGCCGTAATTGCCGTGGACGATGCTTCGGTGTTGCCGAAAACCGATGAGCGGGCCGAATTCCACATCAATCGTTTTGACGAATGTGCCATCGAAGAGGCTATTTTGATGAAGGACGCCCACAAAGATATCGCTGTGGATGTCATATCCGTCGGCCCGCCGCGGGTGTCGGATGCCTTAAAGCGCGCCATGGGTATGGGCTGTGACCATGCTATTCATATCCTGACAGATACCGAAGGCTTTCTAAGCCCCTTTGTTACAGCTTCATGGATTGCGGCCATGGCATCGAAAAAAAAATACGACCTGATTTTAACCGGCATGCTGTCCGAAGACCTGATGCAGGGCCAGGTGGGTCCTATTATAAGCGAACGGCTGGGCCGGCCCTGCGCAGTCGGCATAGTCCATGAACGGTTGATGCTGCCTCAAAAAAAAATATATACGGAGCGGGAGATTGAAGGCGGTGCCCGTCAACGGCTGGAAATCGATCTTCCGGCGGTCCTGGCCATTCAGACCGGTATCAACCAGCCGCGCTATCCGTCGCTTTCAAATCTTTTAAAGGCGAATCGCTATAAAATAGAAATAGTTGACAGTGCATCTTTTGCCCATGCGGAACCCCGGCAGGAAGTTGTTGCAACCGGCTGCCCGCGTAAAACAAGAGCCGGCCGCTTGCTGACGGGCTCCCTGGATGAAAAGGCCCGGGAACTTTACCGGATTTTAAAGAAAAAGGCGCTGATTCCCTGACCTTGAAAGGTGCCCCTTGAACTTATGAACCCTGATCCTGTACGCCCCATTATCATCGTTGCCGAGCAATTCAACGATCCAAAAAGCTTCATCCTGGACGAGTTGATCGGCGCTGCTCGAAAAATTCAAAGATTTTATAGAGGACCGGTAAAAGTCCTTATCATAACCGGCGATTGCGAAGCCGCAGCGGTAAAGTCGGGTCGAAAAACAGGCATGGACGTTATCGTTATCAGGGTGCCGGGCCTTACCGGTTACAACGGGGAGGTTTATAACGCCGTTTTTTCCGAAATCCTCCAGACGATGCATCCAGCCTATATTTGCCTTCCCCACACGTCCTGGGGTATGGAACTGGCCCCGGCCCTGGCCATACGCCTGAATGCAGACTGCATCACCGCTGTTGTGAATATTACAGAACAAGAAAATCGGCTGCTTTTTTCACGATTCATCTGTAATGATAAAATTATCGCAAAAATGAATTCCGTGGCCGATACGACAGTGCTTACTTTGCAGCCGGGTGCCTTTACGGCCGGTAAAAAAGACGATACAGGGCAGGGTACAATTGAAAACCGAACCATGGCGGCAGGGTCCCGGCATATCAAATCAATGGGGATTACGGCCCCCGTGGCACAGGACACCGGCCTTGCCGGGGCCAGAGTGATTGTTGCCGCCGGCAATGGCATTGAAAATCAGGAAAACCTGGCCCTTGTCCGGAATTTGGCAGCCTGTTTTCAAAAAGCGGCAATAGCCGGGTCCAGAATCATCTGCGAGCGCGGCTGGCTGGGATACGGATGCCAGGTGGGGGTGACCGGCATGACGGTTGCGCCGGACCTTTATATTGCCTGCGGCATATCCGGTGCGGCCCAGCATGTCTCGGGCATGAACAAATCCGGATATGTAATCGCCATCAATAAAGACCCCAATGCCGCCATCTTCAATGCGATGGATATGGGTATCGTGGAAGATTTGGCCATTTTTATTCCGGCGTTTATCCAGGTCTGCCGGCAGGAGTAATAAACTGTTCAGTAAGGACCGACACCGGACCGGTTTTAGCAAAAATCGGCCCGACCGGCGGTATCCGGCCCCTTGACAGTCCCGTAGAATTCTGCTAGCACCTTTTTTAGCTGAATTTTTCTGCGGTGCACTGCGGGACATTTACCCTGCCGGGTTCACAGCAGATCTCTTCTTTGTTGAAAACGGAAGATAAAAATTAATACAAAAAGGCCGCATATGAGCTCAATTGATGAACAGATTCTCAGGGCAACCAAGGAAATCGTCGTAAAATTTATCGAAGCCGGAAGGGTTTCCCCCACGGGATTCACCGAAACTTTTAAAAATGTATACGAAACCGTTCAGGTTGCCGTGAAGGGGCCGGAGCCCGATGTACAAGCCCTTGAAAAAGATAAGCAATAGACATCCTTTATTTACCGGTTTACACGTTTTCTAAAAAAGCATGTATGCTTTGCCTGAGTCAGGATGCCAAATAATAATTTCTATCTTCCGGCAATGATTTCCGAAATGTGACAAACCCGGGTTTTCAAACCATGTTTTCGAACACCGAAGGAGAGATGAATAATGCATGCGGGACAGGAGGTCACGAGCAAATCGGCCCCGGTCTTTTTTACGTTTTCCATCTTGCGGTCGAGCACCTGGCGGGAAAGGTCGTAATGGGCCAGGGCGTATGACCCGGCACCCCCGCAGCACCAGTCCGCCTCCGGCAATTCCCTGTATTCCACGCCGGGAATATTTTTCAGGATCTCTCTCGGCTCCTTTGAGAGGCCCTGGCCTCGGACCGCATGGCAGGGATCGTGGTAGGTTACACTGAAGCCCGCTTTCGGCGCGGCCGGAGGAGTTTTGGCGGAAACCAGCTCCACCAGATCTTTAACGACGGCGGAGATGGCTTTGGCCTTTTTATGCCTCGAATCATTTTCAGGGAAAAGATCGGGATATTTTTTTAAAAAGGATGCGCAACTGGAGCAGTCCGTGACGATGACATCGAATTTCCCCTCGCCGAGGATGTGCATATTCTTGTCCGCGAGTTTTTGTGCCACCTCGATGTCGCCATAGGTGAAGGCGGGCAGGCCGCAACAGCAGTTGTCCAGCACGGTGACGGTTTTGCCGATTTTTTTTAAAAGCCCCAGGGTCGCGTTTGCCGCGTTCTGCTGGATAATATCCATGCCGCAGCCGATAAAAAAACCGATCCGAAGGGAGTTCCCCTCGCCGCTCCGGCTTCCGGGTTTTATCTTCTCCCGGAAGGCTCCGGCGGGAAGCTGCTCCACGATTTCATCAGCGCGCGGAAAATCGCGTCCGAAAATTTTCAGCAATCCCAAGGCTCGCGCCACGTCGGAAATTTTTGTATTTTTGCCAATAGCCACGGCTCGCGCAGCGAGGTGCAACCGGCGGGGATAGGGCAGAAGCTGATCGAACAACAGGCGATGGATTGGTTTTCTGCCCACTTTTTCGAGATATTCGGCCCGCGCCTTGACGATAAGATTGCTGGTGGGAATGGCCGTAAAGCAGTTGGATGTGCAGGCGCCGCAGAGAAGACAGTCGAAGAGCGGCTCTTCGATCTCTTTCGTCCACTCCAGGCGGCCCTCGATAAGGGCGCGCAAGAGGGCCAGCCGTCCCCTGGCCACACCGGACTCATGACCCGTGGATCGAAAAATCGGGCAGGCGGTCTGGCAGAAACCGCACCGGCTGCAGTGTAAAATCTCGTCGTAGTCTTCTGAAATGCCCATATAGTCTATTTTTTCCCCAACAGGCGATCAGAGGCGAAAATGTTGTGAGGATCCAACATCGCCTTGATCTTGCGGGATATCTTCCATTCAGGCCGGGTTGGGCCAAAGAGATCCTGATTTTTTTTGAACTCCTCCGGCGCTTTTTCCAGCAAAACATGTCCGTCACATCCAGCGGCAAGATCGCAAATTTGATTCCAGGCCCCTTCATCCAACGCGTCTGTTCCTGCAATAATTCTACCGCACCCGGAATCCACGAATATATCAACGCCTTCCACCTGCTCCGTGAGGCCGTTGGCGAATTCCAAGAGCCGGTTCACCGGAAAATCAGCCCGGAGAATAAATGGTGATTCATCAAGGGTTTTGAAATATTCTTGAAACACACCTCCGATGGCCTCGTACTCGAAGGAATCCGCCGGTTTCAGTCCGCCCATGATGAGCAGTTTTTTCGCCTTGCTCATTTGGTAATCGACGGGTTTGGAGAATCCTTCGAATCCGATATATAGCTTCCATGCCCCGGATTTCGCATCCGACCCGGCTTGATTGTCCTGGATCGTGGCGGTGAACACCGGCTGCAGGTTCGATTGATTGAACGCCGCTGCGGTGGCGTGGCATTCATCCAGAGAGCCCGCAACACTCATGGCCACGCAACACTCGGGAAGGGTGGCAGTACGAAATGTCACCTCGGTGATAAATCCGAGTGTTCCCCGTGAGCCTGCAATGAGCCGGGTCATATCATACCCGGCGACATTCTTCATCACTTTCCCGCCGGCGCAGATCAAGTGCCCCTCTCCGCTGATGAAGCGGAGCCCCAGCAGCCGGTCCCGGGGTGCCCCGTAAGCCACTCTTTCCGGCCCGACCACTCCGGCGGCCGTCAAACCGCCCAGGGTGATGCCATTATGCGAGAAGGGCGGGCGTATGGGAAGCCACTGCTGGTTGACGCCAAGTTCTTTCTGAAGATTTTCAAGGGTCATACCGGCTCCTGCGGCGATCACCTGGCCGGCTGAATCATACGCATTGATTTTTGCGAGACTGCGGCTGTCGATCTCCATTACACCCCCCTCCAGGATGGCACGGCCTCCATAACCGGCAGGATGCACGCTATGTCCCTTTGAAATTGCCGCCTTGATTTTTTCGATGATTTTCTGTTCGTTTGCACGAACTTCCCGGATCAATGTATCCGTTTTTACCGGTTCGGGAATCACCTTGCCGGGATTGAGCAGGTTCTGGGGATCAAAGGCTTTTTTCAGGGCCCGCTGTACCGCGAAATCATCCTCTGTGTAGAGCAGACGCATGGCTTCCATCTTCTCCACGCCGATACCATGCTCCCCGGAGATGGTTCCGCCCAGCGCCACGCAGGCTTCCATTATTTCCCACCCGGCTTTCTTGACCCTGTGCAATTGATCTTCGTCCCTGGAATCGAAGAAGATCAGAGGATGCAGGTTTCCGTCGCCGGCGTGGAACACGTTGCCATGGGGGAAATTATACTTGTTCGAGATCTCCGCAACTTTGGCCAGGGCCTCGGGCAGCCGGGTCCGGGGCACGGTACAGTCGTTGACAAGGTAGCTGGGGGCGAGTTTCGCCACGGCTCCGAAAGCGCCGCGCCGTCCCTCCCACAGGCGGTTTCGCTCCGTGTCATCCTTTGCCAGGTGAATATCACGGCACCCATTTTTCATGCACAACTCACGGGCCGTGTCCGCCTGGTCCTTCAATCCCGCCGGGGGCCCATCCACCTCTATGATCAACACAGCGGCCGCGTCCCGGGGATACCCACAGGCATAGCTGTCCTCTACGGCATTGATGATCAGCGCGTCCATCATCTCCAGACTCAGGGGCAGCATGCCCGCGGAGATGATAGCGGACACGGACCGGGCCGCATCCGCAATGTCGTTGTAGACGGCTAACATTGTGATAATTTTTTCCGGCAACGGAAGGATGCGCACGGTCAACTCCGTGACCATGCCCAGGGTTCCCTCGCTGCCCACGATCACACCGCGAAGATCGTAGCCCGGTGGATCCAGGGCCGGCCCCCCCAACCGGACGATTTCGCCGTCGGGAAGAATGAACTCCATGCCGAGAATATGGTTCGTGGTCACGCCGTATTTCAGGCAGCGAGGCCCACCTGCATTTTCTCCGATGTTTCCACCTATGGTCGCCACCTTCTGACTCGCCGGATCCGGGGCGTAAAAGAACCCGATTTCGGCCAGGGCGTTTTGAAGTTCAAGATTGGTCACTCCCGGTTGAACCCTTGCATAACGTCGATCCGGATGCAGGGATAAAATTTTATTGAATCGTGAAAAGCAGATCACCATTCCGCCCGATGTAAGGATCGTTCCCCCCGAGAGATTGGTTCCAAACCCCCGGGGAACACACGGAACCCCGGCGTCGTGGGCGCAACGTACAACCCGTGCCGCTTCCCCGGTGTCCGCCGGAAAAATCACAACGTCGGGAATGCCCCTGGCCAGCGACGCGTCATACGAATAAATCTCGGCGTCGGTCAAAGTGGCCGATACGTGCCTTTCACCAACAATTTGTCTGAGATCGGTCATGATTTTTTTTAATTTCATGTTTCCCCATGGTTGAAAATTTTCGTAACCAGATAAAAAAATAGAAGATAGGGGTTTGTGTGTCAAATGAAAAATCAACAATTGTTTAGGCGCTTAACTCTGAAATTTGTTATTTGCGCGTACGCCTTTTTCAACAGCACCGGTTTATCCGGGTCAGGAAGTTCAAGTACCGGAGTTTCGTGAGCCCTAAGCCTTTTTTAAAAAGCTCGTTCTTCCTACTGCGCGTTCAATGCTTGATTTGTATCGAATATCATCGTATTATCAAAATTATGGATTGGTCCGAACCGGCAAATTTTAAATCGTGGGTCAAGAGAATGTTCGTGCCCCAGGCCCTGGTCCTGGTGCTGCTGATTGCCTGTGGCCTGATTACGGAACTTCGATTTGATTGGGCGGAGCATCTGGTGGGCAGTTATCTCGTATCCACAAACAGCTTCCGGCCCCAGTCCGGCGCCGTATGGGAAACCAGTCGCCGATCCACAACGGCCCGGAAGAGTCTCGATAAAATTGTTACGGACCGTCTGGCTTCTCAACGTGAAGCCCGTGGCGCCACGAGCTTTGCCCAAATTGCCGACAGTTTTTCAACCAGCCGGGAAATGATGATTTCAGCCGATCATTTCCGCACGCTTTACCTCAGGCTGCCTGTAGATCTTGCTGAAGAAATCGTTTCCCCTTTTGATCTGATTCAGCAACTCAACACCGGTAAATGGGTTCGGACATATATGGAAAAAGTCGGTGCAGGTCTGGACATTTATCTGCTGAACAAACAAAACCGGGTTCTGCAAAGCCTGACCATATCCCCGGAGATACTGGAAACAATCAAACGCAATGAAGATGCTGCAAAAAAGTCATTAACGGACCTGCCCGGCTTTGAAAACCGCATCTATCCGGCGAAGCGTTTTTTTACCGCATGTGCCGCATTACCGGAAGATGTTCGCAAAAGCATTATTCTCGATCCTGAAACAATATTGAACGCGCCGGGGCGGGTTGTCCGGGTCGGAATTTCAGATGAAATCAAAGCCGGAACCATTGAACTGGGTTTTGAAATAAAAAAAGGCAGCCATTACAAAGTCATCCTGCTTCAGGGACAGGACTGGGCCATCTGGCGTCTGCGCACCCTCCTTGAAGAAATCGGAGCTGAGGCAGACACACAAAGGGTGACCCTGCCATGACCCTGTCTGCAAAAATTTTAAGGATTTTCAGTGCCGCTTTCTATGCCCTGATCGCCCTTGGCAGCCTGGCAGTCCTCATCGGCGCCGGTATTTTCTTTTACACGGTCCGGGACCTTCCCCGGGTTCCCGAACCATTGAACCGTATTATCCAAACACCCCCCACTGAAATCTATGCATCCACCGGGGAGCGGATCATGGTGCTGGGCAGGCATGCCGGCGTTTCCTTAAACCGGGTTTCGTCCCATTTCATCAAGGCAGTCATTGCCACTGAAGACCATCGTTTCCAGGATCATAACGGGGTGGATAAACTCCGTACCCTGAAAGCGTTGTGGATTACTTTGTTCAAACCCGGCAGGATCGAAGGGGCTTCCACCATTACCCAGCAGCTTGCCAAAAACCTTTTTTTCAGCTTCAGGCGAAGCTATAAACGCAAATTCAGGGAACTGCTGGTTGCCTTACAAATCGAAAACCGGTACGGCAAACGTGAAATCCTTGAAGCCTATGTAAACCAGATTGCCTTTGGCCCCAAAGCCTATGGAATTGAAAAGGCGGCCCTTTCTTTTTTCAACAAATCAGCATCCGAGTTAACACTGGCCGAATCCGCCCTGCTGGCCGGGTTGCCTAAATCACCGACTCGATACAATCCGTACCGCCATTTTGAACGTGCCAAAAAACGTCAGCGCGTGGTTTTGCTGCGAATGGTGACAACCGGTTATATATCCCGCCAATGGGCCGACCGGGCCTTTGCCGAACGGCTTAACCTTGTACCGGCAACAGCCAGGGATCATAGCAGCAGCTATTTTCTGGATACGGTCATCAACCGTCTTGAAGAGCGATATGGCCCGGATGTCATTTATCACGGCGGGCTCAGGGTCTACACAACCCTTGATCCCCAGCTTCAATCCTGGGCCATGGAATCGATGACGGATGGTCTTGCCGGCCTTGACCGATTGATGGGGATCAATGACCCGGCCTCGGCGGTTGTCCTGAAACCGGCTGAACTTCCCCAGGGAGCCCTGGTTGCCGTGGAGACAAGCTCCGGCGCAATTCGCGCATTGGTGGGTGGGCGGAATTATTCCAGGACCGCCTATAACCGGGCCGTTCACAGCCATCGTCAGCCGGGGTCCGGATTCAAACCTTTTGTTTATTATACCGCCCTTGAACAACTGGGGCTGACCCCCGCATCGGTGATGGTGGATAAACCGGTCAATATCCCGATCCGGGGCGCTCCGGATTGGAGACCCAGAAACTTCGGCCGCCGTCACCAGGGGCCGATGATACTGAAAAAAGCCCTGATGAAATCCGTCAATACGATTGCCGCTCAACTGGTGATACGCACCGGTCCGGAGGCGATCATTGAAACCGCACACCGCTGCGGGATCAAAAGTCCCCTGGCGCCGGTATATTCCGTGGCCCTGGGAACCTCGGGGGTAAGTCCCCTGGAAATGGCTTCGGCCTATGCAACTTTTGCCGCCGGTGGGATACGCCATGATGCCTTTTTTATCCGACGGGTGGAGGACGCAAACGGAACCGTGCTGGAAGAACACATCGCCGGTGGAGAAAAAGTGCTGGATGCAGGTATTGCCTACCAGGTTGAGGACATGATGAGCGGTGTTATCGATTCAGGGTCCGGTGCCGTGGTCCGGCGCATGGGTTTTACCCGGCCTGCCGCCGGAAAAACCGGCACCACCAATCGATACAAAGACGCATGGTTTACCGGTTTCACCCCGACTTTAAGCACTTCGGTATGGGTCGGATTCGATCAGGAAAAGGTATTGCGCGATAAAAACGGGGTGGGCATTACCGGGGGGCGCGGGGCCGCGCCGATCTGGGCGGACTTTATGATCCGGGCCATGGAAGATGAACCGCCGCGCGTTTTTGCCATTCCACCGGAGGTTACATTCGAAATCGTCGATTCTGTTACCGGACGTCCCGGTGCCGGTGCTGCCATAGATCACATAAAAGTCGCTCTGCTCAGGGACCAGCGGATTGACTTTGACAACAACGGCCCTGAAGATAACGACATTCTGCTGCCCGAATCAACGGGCACCGACATCATTGAAGAAGATTTAGACCGCGACAACTAAGCTGAATACAAGGATATTTGTGATTCATTGGCTAAAACATATTTCCGTTCGAATGGGTCTTGCCGTTTTTCTGGGCGAAATCATCAGCCTGCTGCTGCTTCGAATATTTCCGCCGGTGACAAACCCTGTCTGGGCAATCGCTTTAATGCTGCTGTTGATCAGCCTGGTATTCCTGCTTATGGGATGGCTTTCCAATCGTATCGGCATGGCCCTGATCATGCCGCTGATCCGGGAGGCCGAAGTCTGGGAAAGAAGTCAAAATACACGCCGCGCAGAAGCGATCTATCACAAAGCCATGGCAACTTGTAACAGCTTTCTGCTTTCACCGCCGGTGAAAGGGCGGCTGTTTAACCAGATTACCGGCAAAATCGTTCGTTTTTACCTGGCCAGACCCAAAAAAGATCCATCCTCTGCCGCATTCCTTTTTTCGTATCTCATGAACCATCCCCAGGATGCTGAAGTGGCGGAAAGCTGGCTTCAACATACCGACAGCCTTGAATCACACAATCGGGAACATAATGAACTGGCCATCCGTATCGGCAATGCCCAGCCTGCAAACATGACTATCCAGCATGCTCTGGCAAGATTCTTCCTGGCGGAAAAACGGACTGATTTTCCCGCCCTTCAAATATATCGACGCATTCTGGAAAATAAAAACGGTCGGGATGTTGAATCTATTGCCGCGGAACTGGCGGACATTTTTTTGAAACAGGGCCGCGCCGATGAACTTTCATTGAAAGTTTATTTGAAGGCGCTGAAACAAAAAAATAACCGTCAGAAACTGGTGCGCGGCATCGCAGCCTGTGTCCACTGGGTGCGCCGTACGGATCGAACAGCGCCTCTTTTGCAATATGCCAGGCAGTTACTTACCCGCATAGGCATAACCCTTACAGATGATATGCTGGCTGAATTCAATCCGCCCGTCACCCCCCCGGCACCCCCGCCAAAACCTGCTACCGTTAAAAATATCGGCAGGTTCATAGTCGGTTTTACCCGTCGGATGTATAAAATTGTCCGGCAGACGATTTTGATATTCGCCCAAAGGGTTGCCGGGTGGACTCAAACCATGCTGGCTTTCATCCGCGGTTCTGAAAAGGCAAAAATTTTTTTAAAATACGCTGCCGTATCTGTTCTGGCTATCGGAGTAATCATTGCGATGGTCAATACAATAAGCCACCTGATACCCACACGTCCCGGCATCGGGCTCAACCACACGCCCGAAATTGCCCCTGTGCCTGTGGTCACCGACCCGTTTACCCTGCAGGTGGCCGCCTACCTGAAACCGGAACATGCCGTTAAATATGAAACGTTTCTGAAAAAACAGAATCTGGACGCCTATACGATAATTGTTAAAGGATCCCAAAAAACCTGGTACCAGGTCAGGATATCCCATTTTCCGGACAAAAATTCCGCCAAAGCCTTTGGCACTTCCCTGAAAGCCCGCAAGATCATCGATGATTTCTATATCGCAAATTACGAACGTCCGCAGTGACATTCCCGCCGCTGATGTTTGTCCCGGGCAAGATAATCGGCGATTAAAATCCGGGTGAAAGCTATGATCTGCGGAGTAATTATCCGGAAATAGCTGAGAAATTATCCTTTATGATGGATCGCTGGGAGAGAGAAATGGAAAACAATCCTTTAAAACCCCTCAATTCAATTTTGGTCAAACCGGCCGGTCCGGATTGCAATATGGCTTGTACATATTGTTTTTATAACGAAAAAACAAAACTGTTTCCCGGCACTAAAAATCACCGGATGAGCGGTGAAATCCTGGAAGTAATGATCAGGCAACTGATGGAGCAGTCGGGACGGCAGGTATCCATCACCTGGCAGGGGGGGGAACCCACTTTGATGGGGCTCCCTTTTTTTGAAAAGGCAGTGGAACTTCAGCAAGTCTACGGTCACGGTCAGAACGTGGGGAACGGATTACAGACCAATGGGATTCTGATCAATAAAGCCTGGGCCGATTTTTTGGGCAGATATAAATTTTTAGTCGGGTTGTCCATCGATGGCCCCCAGCGCATTCACGACAGATACCGCCGGTTAAAAGGAGGAAGCGGCTCCTGGACCAAAGTGCTGGATAGTGCCAGGCTTTTGCTTGATAAAGGTGTGGCCGTAAATGCCATTTCGGTTGTAAATAACTACTCAGTAGAATTTCCGGAAGAAATTTATGCATTTCATAAATCCGAGGGGCTTTATCATATGCAGTTTATCCCCTGCGTGGAGACGGATCCAAAAGATCCCCAAAAAGCAGCCCCATTTTCGGTTTCCGCTCAAAAATACGGCACTTTCTTGTGTAGATTATTCGATTTGTGGATGTCTGATTTCGTCAGTGGGCTCCCGACAACATCCATTCGTTTCATTGACTCAATAATCAGTCGTCATATGGGAATAGACCCTCCTGAATGTTCTCAACTTAAGACATGCGGTGTTTATGTGGTTGTTGAACATAACGGGGATGTCTACGCATGTGATTTTTTTGTGGAGCCCCAATGGAAATTAGGAAACATCAGGGAAGACAGATTGCTGGACATGCTGAACTCCGATAAACAGCGAAAATTCGGCCGGGCAAAGTCAACCCTTCCCGGGGTTTGCCGGAGATGCAAATGGCTGAAAAATTGTTACGGCGGGTGTGTTAAAGATCGAATCCGTGATCCAAGAGATGAGAATCTTAATCATTTTTGCCTGTCATTCAAGATGTTCTATGAATATGCGGATGGACCCTTGCGCAAGCTGGCTGAAAAATGGCGGAAACAGCAACCTTAAAGCGTGAGCAAAAGGATGAGTTGTCTCATAACCGATCAATGCACAGGATGTACGGCCTGTTGAAAAGTCTGCCCGGTTGCTGCGATTCGGGGTGAGAAAAAAACAGCATTTTATTGATGTGCTCCTTTGTATCGAGTGCGGGGCCTGTGGAAGGATTTGCCCGGTAACATGTGTGCTTGACAGATATTCAAGGCCATGGCATTTAATCGATGAATCAAACTAAAACTCAGACAAAACAATATGTTCGGCGTCGGCCTGGAAAATGTATTGGAAATTCAGGACCATAAATACTACCTGGCAAGGAGGTTTGAATGAATTTAATGGGCTTACAGGGCGGCCAATATTGCCCTCTGTCATCGGAACAGATAGAGACTGTGCATGAAGCATCCCTGAAGATTCTTGAAAAAACTGGGATCACCTATGAGCATGGACTGGAAGATACGGTTCAAATGCTTGAAGACAATGGTGCTGCCATTGACAGAAACAGAAACAACATCACATTTCCAAGGGAAATGATTGTCGAACAGGTGGCAAAAGCGCCTGAGAAAGTAGTCCTCTGCGGGCAGGATCCCAAAAACGATCTTCATTTGACACAGGACCGTGTCCATTTGGGAACGGGGGGGGCTGCCATCAAGATTCTGGACCCGGAAACCGGTGACGTCAGACCTACAACCCTTAAGGATCTCTATGATGTATCACGACTTGTGGATAAGCTGGACAATATCCATTTTCTGGTAAGGCCCTGCATTCCCACAGACATTGATGAGACAGACTATGATATCAATATGTTTTATACCTGCCTTTCAGGATCTGCAAAACATGTCATGTCCGGGGTGAATGATGAAAAAGGGCTGCACGAAGTTATTGAAATGGCATCCATGATTGCCGGAGGCCTTGACAATCTCCAGAAAAGACCTTTTATCTCCGTGACTACCGCCTTTGCCATCAGCCCGTTAAAACTGTGTACTCAGTCCACCCATATCATGCAGGAAGCAAATCGCAGCCGTATCCCGGTTGCACTTTCATGTGCGCCCATGGCCGGATCGACATCTCCCTTGACCATGGCCGGCACCCTGGCCCAGATCCATGCTGAGCAGCTTGCCGGCATCATCATCTGCCAGTTGACCAATCCCGGCGCTCCCCTGCTTTACGGTGGTATCCCGGGCATGGCAAATCTCAACACCATGGGATATTTAGGCGGTGCCGTGGAATGCGGCATGATGAATGCGGCCATCCACCAGTTGTCGGATTACATAAAAGTACCCAATTACAATTCAGCAGGCCTTTCCGATTCCAAGGTTCCCGATGCCCAGGCAGGGTATGAAAAAGCGTTGACCTTAGTGCTTGCATCCATGGGGGGCTCCAATTATATCCACCACAGTGCAGGCATGCTTGAATCCATGCTCACCATTGCCCATGAGCAGTTTGTCATTGATGACGAGATTATAGGAAACTGCTGCAAGGTTCTCAAGGGCATTGATGTGGATGCAGAACACCTTGCCCTGGAAGTAATCGACGCAGCCGGACCTGGTGGAAATTTCATGACCTCGTCCCATACCATGGCGCATATGAGAACTGAATACTACGGCGGTAATGGCGTTACCGACAGGAAAAGCCGGGATAGGTGGGAACAGGAAGGCAGCCGTGATATCAGGCAAAGGGCGCTTGAGATCGCCCAAAAATTGCTTGCCGGCCCCAAACCGTCTTATATCCCGGAAGAGATTGACAAGGCAATAAGAGAGAAATTTAATATACTGTTGTAATGCCGGGATACAGCAAGCCAATCGTTGCATAGTTTGGGGTTGGTTCTAACTTTGCCCATTTTATGATGAATTAAAAATATTTTCACCATGAGGCCTGAACACGAAGAAATCAGTTTATTTTTTGTCCCTTCATGTCTTTCCTGGTAGAGTAAATGGTCGGGATTAGAACCAACCCCCGTAGTTTATTGGAAAAACTGTAAACTGTGAACCGACAACCGTGAACGATTACGATATTGGTTTGCCGGTGTGCTTATTTACCGCCGAAACTGTCTTCGGAGATTTCCATGGCGGCAGCATTGGTAGCCAGAAGGGCGTTCATTTTTCCCAATGTTACGGGCAGAACCGTGCAGGCAAAATATTCTGCCGACTTAAGCTGTCCTTCATAAAAAACCCGATCTTTTTTCTTGGCTTTTTCCAGCTTGCTTGCTGCAATTACGGCCCGCCACAGAAGCATCCAGGCCATGACCACATCTCCGGCAGCTTCCATAAATGGATGGGCAAAGGCAAAGGCGTTCATGACCTTTGGCGACATGGCGGTGGCCCCCATATGCATGGCCACTTCGCCCAGTTTATTGGCCGCAGTTTCAATCTTGAGTGCAAAATCCGCCACATCCGGAGTTTTTTTGGCATCGGCAATGGTTTTCTGGATTTCACCGAAAAGATCCATGATGGGCTTCCCCTTTTTCATGCCCAGCTTACGACCCAGCAGATCCATGGCCTGAATGCCGTTGGTTCCCTCATAGATCGTGGTAATCCGGCAGTCCCGTACCAGTTGTTCCTGGGGATACTCGCTGATGAATCCGTATCCGCCATAGACCTGCATGCCAAGGTTGCATATCTCAAAAGCCCTATCGGTCACGTATCCCTTGGCAATGGGGATCAGCACGTCAATAATGCCCTGGTATTTTTCTTTTTGGGCCTCATCATTCGATATCGTTTTCCGGTCTTCGCAATATCCCACATAGTAAAGCAGACTGCGCATACCCTCTAAATAAGCCTTCATGGTCATGAGCATGCGCCGGACATCCGGATGCTGGATAATGGGAACCGAAGGTGCGTCCTTGTCCATCATCTGCAGAAGATTTTTACCCTGAATCCGGTCCCGGGCATAGTTTACTGCATTCAAATAGGAGGCGCTGGCGCAGCAGAAACCCTGCATGCCCACCAGAAGGCGGGCGGCATTCATCAGCAGGAACATGGCCCGCATGCCCTTGTTTTCTTCTCCCAGAAGGGTGCCGAGGCAGTTTCCGCTGCCCCCTAAAGCCAGGGAACAGGTTGAATTGCCGTGGATCCCCATTTTTTCTTCGATACCGGTGCAGACCACATCATTAAATTCCCCCAGACTGCCGTCGTCATTGACCCGGTATTTGGGAACCAAGAACAGGGAAATTCCCCTGGTGCCTTTGGGAGCCCCCTCTATCCTGGCCAGTACCGGGTGAATGATATTTTCCGTCAGGTCATGTTCACCGGACGAAATAAAAATTTTGTTGCCGGTAATGGAATAGGTCCCGTCGTCATTTTTTACCGCACTGGTGGTCAACGCCCCCACATCAGACCCGGCTTCCGATTCGGTCAAAAGCATGGTTCCGGCCCATTCACCGGAAAACATTTTTTTTAAAAAAAGATTTTTTTGTTTTTTTGTGCCAAATGCTTCCACCAGTTTGCCGGCGCCGTGGGTCAGGCCCGGGTACATCATAAAGGCATAATTGGCGCCGTTGAAATAATCATGGGTCGCCAGGACAACCGTGGTGGGCATGCCCTGTCCTCCCCACTCCGGATCTTCAGCCATGGCCAGCCATTCACCCTCTTTAAAGAGTTCATAGGCCCGGTGAAAAGCCTTTGGGATCGTTACCTTGCCTTTATCAAATACACAGCCCTCTTCGTCGCCTAATTTCTGAGTGGGGTAAATCTCCTTGACAGCCAGGTTGCGCGCCTCGGAGATAATCAGATCGATTGTTTTTTTGTTGAATTCGGCATACTTTTCATTTTTGCTTAAATCTCCTACCTGCAGTTGCTCATGCAGAACAAAATCAACATCCCTGCGATCCGCAATAATTTGTGCCATTTTGTCCAGCCTCCTTTTATGTGTCGTTATTGTTCATCCGGAGGTCTCGGCTTCCGGACGAAGGTATCAGGTTGCGGTTGATCCGGGGGCGATATCATTATTTCCAATACCCCTGATAAACAGATCAACCAGCGGATCGGTCATTGAAAGCAGGTCATATTGGGCCTCCGAATGCAGCCAGGTGTTGATGACCTCGTCAACCGCTCCCAGAATAAATCGTTTTACCATTCCCACGTACAGGTCCCGCCGGATGACCCCTTCTTCCTGGCCCTGCTCAACGATTTCCGAAACCAGATCATAATACATTTTGGCCATTTCCTTGATTTTTCCCTCGGCAACCCGGTTGTTACTGTGCGTTTCCGCCTGGTATACGATTGCCATATTCCTGTCACGCTGAAATTCCTGCAAATGCCGCCTGATAAGGTTTCGCAGTTTTTCCGTAGCACTATCGCCCTTATTAACCTGTTCGCGAAAGCCTGCAAAAACCTGCCGTGTCTTGTAATTAAAAAAATTAAAAAGAATATCGTTTTTATTTTTAAAATAAAGATATATGGTACCATCCGCAACACCGGCTTCCCGGGCAATCTGCGATATGGTCGACTGAAAAAAACCCTGCTCGGCAAAGACCTTGATGGCGGCATCTAAGATGCGGTGGTATTTGTCGTTTGTTTTTGCTTTAGCGACGATAATTCACCCCCCTTTTTTGCATAACTGCCATTATGAATGAATATTCATTCAATATCAAACAATGATTTATCTTGTCAAGAAAAAATGGATTTCCCGATTATTAAATCTTATTTACATACAAATAAAGATAGTTAGAAAAGAAATATGCCTGAATTGGTGTCAATTCTCCGAGCGGCAGATTTTTTACCGCCTGAATGAGTATGCATTCATTCAGGCGGTAAAGTATTCATTGCAATCTCTTGCATCACATATTGGTTGCTGTGGCTGACAGGGTAGCCGTAAAATTCATATCTTTCTGTTTTTTATATTCTTTTTATCAATGGAGATATAATTTCAGTTGATTTTAACATTGTTTTATGGTTAAGTTAAAACAGCTTTCGGACAGCTTCTTTTACTGCATGCGAATTTGATAAATTGATTTTTATGCTGTTCCTTTTCAACGCTGACAACCCAACTAATTAGTGTCCGGCCGAAAACTTATATACATTTGAAAAATCAGGTATTATCATCGATTGTTCCCTTGGAAATCAGCCGTTAGCTATTAGCTAAAGGAATCCTTCATCATTTCGAGCTGAAAGCCAATAGCCAACAGCTAAAATTTTCGTTTGTTTAAATCTATAATAAAGCCGCATCATTTAAGCATTTAGATAGTTTTCGTTCAGGCATCTAATTATTAGCTGTAAGTTTTATTTCGGAGCAGGGAGAACCTATGCAAATCGATTTGGAGCAAAATTATCTCTTAAAGGCCATGAATGCCTTTCAGAAAAAGCTTATCATCATCTCGCCGGAATTCGACATTCTTGCCACCAACGAATTTATGTCGGGCCGGTTTGCCGAAAACAGCCTCGGTAAAAAATGTCATGCCGTGATATACAATCGGTTGTCCGTCTGCGAAAATTGTCCGGCTCAGCGAGTCATTCAAACCCATAGCCATGCGCTTCGGAATATCCAGGACAACACCCTCGAAATGGACCGGGTTCCCTGTTTATATGCATACCCCATAATTAAAAACAATCAACTGGAAGCCATCACCGTCATGGATTTTGAAATCTCCAGCGGTGATGTCAAAAATAAGTTGCAGCGAACCAATGCATTTTTGAAAAACCTGCTGCATAGCGCCGTTGATGCCGTGATTGCCGCCGATACCACGGGCAAGATTATTCTTTTCAACAATGCCGCCGCCGAAGTAAGTGGCTACAGTGTTGAAGAGGCCCTCACCAGTCTGAATATCAGAGAATTTTACCCGGACGACAGGGCTCGGGAAGTCATGCGTAAGCTCAGAACCGAGGAATACGGGGGCCGAGGAAAACTGAAGGAGTATCATGTTGATTTTATGAGTAAACAGGGTGAACAAATCCCCATCAGCCTGAATGCATCTATTATCTATGAAAGCGGTAAAGAGGTGGCGACCATCGGATTTTTTCATGACCTGCGCAAGCGGATTCAGATCCAGAAGGAACTCGAAAAAACCCAGATCCAGCTCATGCAGTCTGAAAAAATGGCCGGTATAGGCAAATTGGCTGCGGGCGTGGCCCATCAGCTCAACAATCCTCTGGGGGGAATCACCCTCTACTCCAAGTTGATCATGGAAGAATATGATCTGGAAGAAGCGCTGAAAGAAGATATGAATCGTATTCTCAAAGATGCTCAGAGATGTCGCGATACCGTCAAGGAACTGCTGGAATTTGCCAGGCAGACACACCATTTTATTAAATCTTCGGATATTAACAGGGCCATTTCCCGTACCCTTTTTTTGCTGGAGAATCAAACGCTTTTTCAAAATATTAAAATCACGGAGAATCTGGAGCCTTCCCTGCCGCTCGTTGAAACCGATATTCACCAGATGAATCATGTATTCATGAATCTGATTCTCAATGCGGCCCAGGCAATGGATGGCAAGGGAGAAATCAACATTCGTACCGATTTGTCACTTCGGGAGCACTATATCATTATCGAAATATCCGATACCGGCCCGGGCATCGCGGAAGATGTCATCCAGCATATTTTCGAACCTTTTTTTACCACAAAGCAAGAGGGGCAGGGTACGGGGCTGGGCCTCAGCATGGTTTACAGTATCGTTGGGAATCATGGCGGCAGCATTTATGCCCGGAACAGAAAAGCAAAAGGTGCTGCCTTTACAATTGAACTCCCGATTAAAAATAAAGACAGCAAAGGAGCTATAAATGAAGCCTAATCCGCAAACCATGCAGGTGCTGGTTGTTGATGATGAACAGGATATCCGGGACGGCTCTGAACGGATACTGTCCCGCATGGGATGCCGTGTCTTCAAGGCCGGTCGCGGGGAGGAAGGCCTTGATATTTTGTCCCGGGAAGCGGTAGATATTGTTCTTCTGGATCTGAAAATGCCCGGTATGGACGGTATGGAAGTCCTTTCCCGGATACAGTCCAGTGATCAACAAATTCTGGTCATCGTAATTACCGGTTTTGCCACGGTGGAGACCGCCATTGAAGCCATGAAGCAGGGGGCCTACGATTTTATCCCCAAACCCTTTGAACCGGATCAGCTTCGCATCGTAATTAATCGCGCCCGGGATAAAATCAGGCTGGCACGTGAAGCCGCAGAGCTGATGGAGGAACGTAAAAGGACCCTTGCCGACCTGGGTACCGAAAAAAGCCGCATTCATACCATTATCGAATCTCTGCCCAGCGGTCTTGTGGTGACCAATACCGAAGGGCAGGTCGTTCTCATGAATCCTTCCTTTCGCAGGCATCTTGATCTGGCACCCGGCCGTGAGCCGGGTGAACCCATTTCAGCCTATGTCGACAATGCCGAATTTTGCGACCTGGTTATGAAAATTTCAAGAGGCAAGTCCATGGATTCCAGCGAGGTCCGGACCTGCGAATTTTCACTGTCGGATAAAAAATATGTAATGGCTCGCGGACGTCCGGTGCTCGGAGAGGGCCGGGAGTGCCTGGGGGCCGTTATCACCCTTGTGGATATTTCAGCCATTAAAGCCCTGGATCGTCTTAAATCGGAATTTGTAGCCAAGGTGTCCCATGAACTCCGATCTCCATTGTCCACCATCCATGAGCAACTGGCCCTGGTCATCAAAGATATGACCGAAGATGAATCCGAACAGGACCAGTATATCCTTTCCCGGGCCAAAGAAAAAACCCAGGGGCTGATTTCCCTGATTGGCGATCTTCTGGATCTGTCCAGGATTGAAGCCGGTAATATAGGCCAACAGCCCAGATCCGTTCCGGTAGATAAACTGCTTTCCAATATCGTTGATTTTATCAATTCCCGGGCACGGTCAAAGCAGCAAACCCTTGTTTTAAATCTGCCTTCGACATCACTGCCTCCCGTTACCGCCGATCCTGTGGCCCTTGAAAGCATTTTCGGCAATTTAATCACCAACGCTATAAATTATACCCAGGACGGCGGGGAAATCAAGGTGCAGGCAAACCGGGCGGATGACAGGCTCTGTGTCACCATCAGCGACAATGGTTTCGGCATTGAATCCAAACATCTGGAAAATATTTTCAAGCGCTTTTACCGGGTCAAAAATGAAAAGACCCGTTTTATTACCGGGACGGGGCTTGGTCTGCCAATTGTCAAAGGGCTTCTGGATGAATTGGGAGGGTCCATCAGGGTGGAAAGTACAGTAGGGCAGGGGTCCGTATTCACGGTGTTTCTCCAGCTGGATGGATAGCGTGCAAGGGTTCGTACCCATGTGGCGTTATTTTTGCGCGAGCCCGGATAAACCGGTGCTGTTGGATAAGGCGTACGCTGCAAATAACAAATTACAAGCACCAAATGACAAACAAGATCCAAATCACAATGCCCAAACCTCAAACAAAATTCAAAGCCATTTGATTAACCCCATATAGTCTTGAATTGGTGTGTATTTTAATTTCTCCCTGTTTTGTAAGTTGGAATTTTAATCATTGTGATTTTGTTGATATAAAAAACACAAATTTCAGGATTAAGATATTAATGACTTATGGCTTTCATAAATTCATTGGCTTTAACATCCATGCCGGTCCACAGGGAAAAGCTGTTACGGGCCTGCTGGGCCAGAATCGGCAGGCCATCCGTAAAAGATACGCCTTGAGATTCGGCAAGTTTCTGCCAGATATTCGGATCGCGGCCGTAATTTAAATCCATGATTATCCGGCAGTCGTTTAGATGAATATTGGACACCAGGTCGGTCATTTCCGGCGAGTCGGCAGGCCTGAAAACGGAAGTTGCATTAACCACGATGTGGGCACGGACAGCCGTTGTATCCATTTCCGCCAGTACCTGACCGATTCCGCCGATGCGCGTGACAATATTTTCTATTTTTTCCGGACTGCGGCCGGCAATTAAGATCGGATCGGCATTCAGCCATTTCAGCATGAAAATTACCGCCCTGGCCGCGCCGCCGGTGCCGAAGACAAGTGCCGGTTTGCCGGAGACGTTTATACCTCTTTTTTCCAAAGCCTTCATAAAGCCGATGGCGTTGGTATTATATCCTTTCAGGATCGATTCGTTGCAGGTGATCGTGTTCACGGCACCGATAATCTGAGCCCCCTCGCTCAACAGATCCAGGTGCGGGATAACCGCCTCTTTGAAAGGCGCGGTCACGTTGGCGCCGGTAATATTGAGCGCGCGTAACCCCCCAATTGCCGAACCAAGCTTCTCCGGTGCGATTTCAAAGGGAACATATACGGCGTTTAACCCGACGTTCTCCATAATTTTTGAAAACATGGCCGGAGATTGTGAATGAGATGCCCGGGCATCACCTATGATACAAAAAACCTGCATTTGGCTTTACTCCCGTTTTATATCTGTCTGAAAACAGTATTTTAAAAAATTCGGGTAACCGTAAACGGCTACAAATTCGCTAAGTCAGGCCAGCCGGGTTAATTTTTTTTTCTGTTGCTAAAAAGCGGTTTCCGGATGAAATACATTTACCTGTTTTAAATCATCACCCAGGTATTCACGTTCGTTGGGCCCCAGGATACCCAGGGACAGGCAGATCAACGTCCATATATGAACCACATGGTACCCGGCGCCATAGTGTTCACTGAGTTCATGGATCTGGGCATGGCAGTTGTGGCATCCGGCGATACAGTAAGCTGCCCCGGTTGCCTGGATTTGATTGTCTTTGAGTTTCCCATATGTCAGACGCTCTTCTTTAAGCCCGGCCTGAAGGAAACCGCCGCCGCCGCCGCAACAGAAATTGTTTGACCGGTTGGGCTGCATATCGATAAAATTTTCTTCGCCCACCAGCGATCTGACTACAAATCGTAAATCTTCCGCAATGGGATCGCCATATGACTTTCGCACGATCTGACACGGATCCTGAACCGTAAATTTGATTTTCAAATCCTTGTTCCAGTCGGAGTTAACCTTGAGTTTGCCCTCCCGGATCCATTTTGCATAGTATTCATAAATATTTTTTACGACCACCTTATGCTCGATGTTGAACTTTTTCAGTCCTGCCAGGACTGAGAAGGTGACGTGCCCTCATTCAGTGTTGAGATAAATCCGGCACCCCAGATCATCGGCCTGTTTAACGCTCGTTCGTGTAATATGCTCCCAGGATTCATTGTCTGCCAGAAACATGCAGTAGTTCTCTCCGCCCCATCCCTTGCTGCCGTAGGTCCAGGTCGCACCGACCAGATGAAGGATTTTCCAGAGCGGTACCATTTCGTCGGGCTCCGTCACCGGTTCCCGGGAGTTTTGATTTAAGAAAAATTCGGCACCCTGTTTGTCGATGGGTGCTTCCATCTCGACAAACTCCGGCTGGGCCTCCCGGTATTCCTCCAGCACGTCCTCCACCACAAATGTAAAATCCTCGGGTGATGCGCCCATGGCACTGCAACTGTCATTTTTAAGCGCCATGTCGCATGACCCCAGGATACCTTTGGGGCGTTCTTCCCTGGGTCTTGCCGCCCGGGTGTTGTAAATTAACTGTGGAATATCGATTTTCATCGGACATACGTAAATGCAGCGCTGGCACATCGTGCACATCCACGGCCAGTCCGATTTTAAAATTTCTTCATCCATGCCCAATGCGGCCATGCGCAGAAATTTTCTGGGATCCATATTTTCCAGACCGGTGGCCGGGCACCCCGAGGAACAGGCCCCGCAGGTAAGACAAAGATTCAAATTGCCTCCCTCGGGCAGCAGCTCGGCCACTTTATCTTTAAAGGTGCTTTTTTTTGTCAGATTCAACTCGATTATTTGCGGTGACATCATATCCTCCTTTGCAGATGTTTGAAAAACAGCTTCTCCCATGCAGTCAACATCCACCGTACTTGTCGGAAAGCTCAGGGCTACTAACCGAAACTCGTTGTTTATCCGTTTATGGCCGGGCAATACTCGAGAAGAGTTATCGTGCAATCTTCCCCTTACATATTCAGCAGATGCTTTACGCTTTCGGTAATCTCATCGGCCGAGGCCGGTTTGGGCAGGTAATCGTCGGCCTCCATATTCATTCCGTCCCAGTGAGAATAACGCGTGGATGAGACATGATCAGCAACAGCCGTCAGCATTACGATGGGAATATCCGTATATTTCTCATCTTTTTTTAGCTCGGCACAAACCTCATAGCCGTCTTTTTCCGGCATCATTACATCCAGCACAATGGCATCAGGGGGATTGGCTTTAACTTTTTCCAAGGCCTCAACACCGTTATAGGCGATTTCGATTTCAAAACCCTCTTTTTCCAGGTTCCCCTTTACGATGTCTGCGAAATCAGGCTCATCATCAACTATCAGTATTCTTTTTTTTTCACTCATCGTATCCTCCTTTGATTGCATTATAAATATCTGTCCGTTGAAATAACAGACGGTTAAAACAGCATAAAGCCATTTGTTTTCCTAATTTGGAACCGTGAACAGCTATCCTAATTTCAAATTTCCAGTCAATCTACATCCGGCCGTGGATAGAGACCGGCAGCTTCGACGATCTCCGGGACCTTTTCTTCCCATTCGATGGCCATGATATGAAAGCCCTTGATTCCTTCAACCTCTTTAAGGCGCTGGATAGCCTCAATACAGATTTTGACGCCTTCTTCAGCTTGTTTTTCCTTAGGGGTGTCGGCCATTCGTTTAACTACTTCATCGGGCACATCCATGCCCGGCACACGATTTTTCATGTAACGGGCCATCCCGGCTGACTTCATAGGCGTCATGCCGGCCATAATATATACCTTTTCCGTAAGACCGCGTTCACGTGCCAGACGCATCCATTCTTCAAACTTGTCAAGGTTGTAAATGCACTGGGTCTGAATGAACTCGGCCCCGGCCGCAATTTTTTTGGCCAGCCGTGGTACCCTGATTTCAAAGGGATCGGCAAAAGGGTTGGCTGCGGCCCCGGCAAATATTTGCGGCGGACGTTTGATATCCGCACCGCCCAAAAATTTACCCTCATCCCGCATCCGTCTCAGCGTCTGAAGAAGCTGCATGGAATCCAGATCGTGGACATTTTGACCCTGGGCACTGTCGCCGAATATCTGGTGATCACCGGACAGGCACAGCATATTGTGGATATCAAACGATGCCGCTCCCAGGATATCGCTTTGCAGGGCAATCCGGTTGCGATCCCGCGTCACCATCTGAAGCACAGGTTCAAGTCCCATCAGTTTAAGCCGTATACAGGCCGCCAGGCTGCACATCCTTGTCATCGAAGTCTGATTGTCTGTAATGTTGATTGCATCCACATGGTTCTTGATCAAATTGGCTTTGGCAATTATCGCCTCCGGATCACTGCCGCGAGGAGGGCCGACTTCGGAAGTAACGGCCATATGCCCTGCAGCCATTATTTTTTCCAGTTTACTCGGTGTTTTCAGATTCATATCTGCACATCCTCCCTCACCACTTTTCGAGGCCCGCCGGCCCTGTCCGTGGACCAGTCCTTTATTGCAAATATCTTTTCATAATCATCAAGCCTTCCCAACGACTTGAGGCGGTCAATGATAAGCTGCCATGCACAGTCAATCTCTTTGCTGATTTCGCATTTACCGTTGGTTGAACCTCCGCAGGGGCCATTTAACAAACGCTTGGCACAACGGGATACCGGACAGATACCTCCCGTATATGCCAGTATGCATTGCCCGCAGGCCTGACAGCGCTCGGCCCATATGCCCCGCTGTTCCGTTGCTCCCAGAAAACAGGTGTTCACCCCGGGATAAACCGGTGTACTGTGATATTTCTCGGCCATGAATTGAACCCCCACGCCGCAGGCCAGGCTCACCACTGCATCATATTGGTCGATGGCATCCCTGATCTCCTCCAGGTATTCGTGATCGCACTGCCGTTCAAGGGTTATCTCGTCGATCTTGGCTTCGTGGCCCTGGCTCAAAAAATACATTCGCAGGGCCGAGGCCAGAATCCCCACCTCCTTTTTGCCCCCGGCTTCACAGACCGTGACACACTCGTTGCAGCCGAGAATCAGGAGTCTGCGAAAATCCTTGACGATATCGATGATCTCTTCAATGGGTTTTTTGTCAGCGACAATCATAATTTACGACCTCTCTTTTGTGCCTCATTTTAGATACTGGAAAAATTGAAATTGAAAAAAACTCAAAGCATGCAAATGCGTGATTTAATTTTGTAGTCGTTCACAGGCTCGGGCCGCCCGGTCAGGCTGTTTTTTTTGCATGGCCAGTTTTATGGGATTGGGCCCCATCTCCACAATCCTTGCGGTCATCTCCACAGCATAACGGGCAAAGGTAGGCCCTTCACCGGATGACAGGTTGAACATTTCAACCCGCTGTCCACCGATCCCGATGGTATCGAGAATTTTCCGGGCCTGCTCAACATGCTTGCGTGCCCGAAAGTTGCCGGTATTGTAGTGACAGTCTCCCTCCATACACCCCACCACATAGACGCCATCGGCACCTTTTTCAAAAGAATGCAGGATATGGATGATATCCACCTTGCCCGTACAGGGCACCCGGATAATTTTAACACTGGCCGGGTATTGTAATCGCATGGAACCTGCCAGGTCCGCAGCGGTATACCCTCAGAAATCACAGCAGAATGCAATGATCACCGGCTCGAACGGACTACTCATAAAACCCCCTCCAGTAAGGCATCCACCTTACTTAAGATTTGATTGTCTTCATACCAGTTCAGTTCAATGGCCTTGGCCGGACACTCTGCGACACAGGCACCGCATCCGTGGCACAGGGCCTCGTCAATTTCACTGACACCATCTGCATTGATGCGGGGCACATCATAGGCACATGAGCGCACACACACCAGGCAGGCCGCGCAACGGTCGGTATCCACCCGGGCCGTTACCGCCGACAGGGTCAGATACGGGCTCGACAAAAAGGTGGTGGCCCTTGATGCCGCTGCCTGGGCCTGGGCAATGGTTTCGGAAATGAGCTTGGGGCCGTGGGCCGTGCCGCACACAAAAACCCCTTCGGTGGCCATGTCCACCGGCCGTAGCTTGACATGGGCCTCCATAAAGTAGCCTTCTGTATTGCGGGCCAGTTTTAATATGGACGCCAGTTCTTCGGTGTCTTCCGCCTGCATTCCGGCGCTCAAAGCCAGAAGGTCAGCCTGTACGCGCAGTTTGCGCCCTAGAATAGGATCGGAAAAAGTGACCTGCACACCGGCTTTGACCGATTCGACCTGGGGCGGATCTTCGGCATCGTAGCGGAAAAACAGCACACCCTGGCGCCGGGCCTCGGTATAATAGTCTTCCAGAAGTCCGTAGGTTCGGATATCACGATAAAGAACATATACATGGGCCGCCGGATTTTTTTTCTTGATGGTAAGGGCGTTTTTGACGGCGCTCTGGCAGCAGATGCGCGAACAATTGGGGTTTTCTTTGTTTCTGGATCCCACGCACTGGATCATCACCACCTGGTCCAGTCCCTCTGCACCCTGCTGATCCAGCCTTTCGGCCAGCTCAACCTGGGTCACCACCCGTGCATCCTGGCCGTAGCAAAATTCTTTGGGCCGGTATTCATTGGCGCCCGTGGCCAGAATAATGGCACCATGTTCGATTTTGCGTTCATACATGCCCGGGCCCACCAGGATTTCCGTGGTGAAATTGCCCTTAAAACCGGAAAATCCCACAATGAGACTGTTGGTCAATACCTGTATGTCGGGGTGATCCTTTATTCTGGCAGCCAGGTCGCCCACATAGGCCTGTACATCGGCACCTTCGATGGTGTGGAAAAGACGATTGGCAAAACCGCCCAGACGGGGTTCTTTTTCTATCAGCACGATTTCAAATTTCTGATCCGCCAGACTCAGTGCCGCGTTCATTCCGGCGATACCGCCACCGATGACTACGGCTTTCTGGATGACGGGGATCCTTTTTTCATGCAGGGGGTAGAGTGTGGCGGACCGGGCTACAGCCATTTTAACCAGTTTTTTGGCTTTTTCCGTGGCGGCGGCCGGCATTTTTGAATGAATCCACGAATTCTGGTTTCGGATATTGGCCATCTCAAACAGGTATTTGTTCAGACCGCAGGCCTCCAGCGTTTCCATGAACATCGGCTCGTGGGTCTTGGGGCTGCAGGAAGCCACTACGACGCGGTTCAGACGGTGCTCTTTTATTTTTTCTTTTATCGTCTCCTGGGTGTCCTGGCTGCAGGTGAAAAGATTTTGATCGGTAAACACCACAAAGGGAAGCGTGGCCGCATGTTCCTGCACGGCATTGACATCGACGATACCGCCGATATTGATGCCGCAGTTGCAGACAAATACACCGATTCGAGGCGTTTCGCCCAGCACATCAATTTCTTCGGGAATTTCTATTGTAACCGTATCGCTTCCCCGTGCCTCGGCAAGATCGGCGGTGGCCGCAGCCGCAGCGGCACTGGCCTCGGTAATGGACCCGGGAATGTCTTTGGGCCCCTGAAAAACCCCGCAGGTATAGATGCCCGGAGAGGAAGTGGCCACCGGGGCAAAGGGGTCGGTCTGTATAAAATGATGCCCGCTGAGTTCAATCCCCAGTTTTCCGGCCAGGTCCACTGAGCTTTGCGGAATTTCCAGCCCCACCGAAAGGACCAGCATGCTGAATATTTCTTGTTTGATATTGCCGCTTTCATCCACATACCGTATGGCCAGGTCACCGGTTTCAGGCACCTCATCCACCGAGTGAATTCGGGCCTTGACAAAATTGACCCCCTCTTCATGCCTGGCCCGGTCATAGTATTTTTCGTAATCCTTGCCAAATGTCCGCATGTCCATATAGAAGACAACGCAGTCCAGGTCCCCGTGGGCGTGTTCCTTGGCAATCATGGCCTCTTTGACCGCGTACATGCAGCATACCGAAGAACAGTAACTGTTGCCGCAGCGATTGCTGTCCCGGGACCCCACGCACTGCAGCCACGCAATTCGTTTGGGTTCCTCGCGATCTAAGGGCCGCATCAGATGCCCGAAATAGGGCCCCGAGGCACTTAAAATCCGTTCGAATTCCTCACTGGTGACAACGTTGGCAAATTTATCATACCCCAGGTAATCCAGGCCCGAAGGGTCAAAGCCCTGGCTGCCGGCGGAAAGAATGATCGAGCCGACAGTCAACTCGCTCTGTTTTTCCCTGTCCGTGTAGCTGATGGCACCGGCTAGGCACATTTTTTCACACAGCCCGCAGCCGATACAGGTCTCCATGTCAATGGCAAAGGCCAGGGGGACTGCCTGGGCATATTCGATATAGGCGGCCCGGCGCTGATCCAGGCCCTTGTTGTAGGTGTTGACGGCAGATACCGGACAGTGAGCGGCACATTCTCCGCATCCCGTGCATTTGATCGGGTCGATGAAGCGCGGATGGTTGGCAAGGGTGACCGTAAAGTTTCCGGGCTGACCCGCCACTTTTTTGATTTCACTGTTGGTAATCAGGTTGATGTTCAGATGCCGGCCGACCTCGACCAGTTTCGGTGAAATCACTCACATGGCACAGTCGTTGGTGGGAAATGTTTTATCCAGACGCGCCATCATGCCGCCGATGGTGGGTGATTTTTCCACCAGGTGCACGTAGTAATCCGAATTGGCCAGATCCAGGGCTGCCTGCATGCCGGCGATACCGGCACCGAGCACCATTACAGAACCGCTTTTTTTAGGATTATCCGATCCCATTATCTCTCCTTTACAAATTAAAGCACGGCAAACACGGGTTTTTTATCTACCATCTCCTGAAATGCCACCATGCCGGTCTTTTCCATGTCCGTCAGCAGATGGGACACTTTTTGAAGATCCGCTCCAATCCGGGTGCTGATTTCGCGAACGGAGGTATGTCCCTGTTTTATGGCCCGGCAGATCAGGTTTTTATAATATTCCCGCTCCAGGACAGCATCGAGTATGGATTCAATGCGGTCTTCTTCCCATTTCCGGCCGTATACATCCCCGTCCCGGGTCAGCTTGACCTGTTTACCCACTGTCCAGCGCATGGTTTCGCCATCAAGGGTTTGTATGGCGGCTTCCAGTTCCAGATCAAACTTAGCAGGGTCAAACCGGCCCAGGGCCCTGACACGGCTGGTGACATCCTCAGCTATTTTTGCAAACCGCTGGGCCTCAGCCGAAGACACCCAGTAAAGATGCAGCCGATCTTTGTCGATACCGCAAAGATCCAGCAATTTTTGCGTCAGGGTGATTTTTTTCTCAGCCTGTACATTACCATCCAGGTAATGGCAGTCACCGATGTGTCACCCCGACACCAGGATACCGTCGCACCCCTGTTTCAATGCCTTGAGAATAAATACCGGATCCACCCGGCCCGAACACATGACGCGAATGGTTCTAAGGGTGGACGGGTATTGCAGGCGCGACACACCGGCCAGATCGGCCCCGGCATAGGCACACCAGTTGCATAAAAAGGCTGCGATCTTCGGTTCAAATTCTGCCATTTATGTTACCTCATGCTTTGTTGATGCCGTATTAAATAAAGTTGCTTAAATGACCGCTTCGATGGCCGCCTCAATCTGTTGATCCCTGAAGTGCAGCATATCAATGGCGTGTTTCGGGCATGACGCGGCGCACAGGCCGCATCCCTTGCAGGCGGCTTCAATGTTCAAGGCCCGGTATCCCTTGCCTTCCACCACCTCCATCTCAATGGCCCCGAAGGCACAAATCTCACTGCACAAACCGCAGCCGATACACAGATCTCGATCCACCTGGGACACCAGCGGCGATACCCTGATGGAATTGCGCGCCAGCACGGTTGTGGCCCTGCCGGCCGCTGCCAGGGCCTGGGATATGCTTTCATCAAGGGATTTGGGATAATGGGCCAGGCCGCAAACAAATAATCCGTCTGTGGCAAAATCCACCGGCCGCAGTTTGGCGTGGGCCTCCATGAAAAATTTTTCCGAATTCAACGGGACCTTGTAAAGATGCGCGATCTCTTCGGGATCGGAGGGTTCGATGGCTGTTGCCAGGTTGACAAAATCCGTTTTGATCCGAACACGCCGGCCGAGTGTCGGTTCAAATACCGTCACCACCAGACCGCTGTCTGTCTCGCTTACCACAGGTTTGTTTTCAAGATCATAGCGAATGAAAATAACGCCCATTTCACGGGCCCTTTTGTACAGCGTTTCCCTTTCCCCGGGGGTCCGGATGTCACGGTACAAAACAAATACATCCGCATTCGGTTTGTCGGTTTTAATGGCCAGTGCCTGGGAGACGGCCGCCGTGCAGCAGATATTCGAGCAATAGGGCCGCTGGTCATCCCGGGATCCGACACATTGGATAAAGACGATGCTGTCGGCATCTTTCAACCGATGGGGGGCCAGCTCCAGATCATGCCAGCGGGTGACCCGCTTGTTTTGGCCGTAAAGATATTCATCCGTGTCCGTGGCACGTCCGCCGGTGGCGATGATGGTGACCCCGTGGGCGATGGTTTGGGGCAGGTCTCCTGTGGCGACAACGGTTTCAAAATTGCCGATAAACCCGGAGGCGCCGGTTATGCGGGTATTGAGCAGCACAGTGATGTCCGGATGGGCCGTTACCTGTCCTGTCAGTTCTGAAACAAACTGCCTTACATCCCGTCCCTGCCAGGTCTTTACCAGATCCAGGGCAGCGCCGCCCAGATTTTTGGAACACTCCACGATGACAGCGGGAAAGCCCTGGTCCGCCAGGCTCAAAGCGGCGGTCATGCCCGCAACACCCCCGCCGATCACCAGGGCTTTTTTTTGTACCGGTACCGACAGTTCGGGAATCGGTTCCAGTAAGGCCGCCCGGGAAAGGGCCATGCGTACCAGGTCCTTTGCCTTTTCCGTGGCCTTGTCCCGATCTTTTGAATGGCACCAGGTGCACTGGTTTCTGATGTTGGCCATCTCAAACAGGTAGGGGTTCAAACCGGCATTGCGAATGGTCTCCTGAAACAACGGTTCGTGGGTTCTGGGGGTACACGCCGCCACCACAATCCGATTCAGGTTTTTTTCTTTTATCACCTGGACCATTTTATCTTGGGTATCCTGGGCGCAGGTAAACAGGTTTTCTTCCACATACGTCACGCCCGGGAGCTCTCTGGCATACTCGGCAATGGCCGGAACGTCTGCAAATCCACCGATATTGACCCCGCAATTGCACACAAATACACCAATGCGCGGTGCTGCCGACGCCGATGGTATCTCTTCGGGGAATTCTTTGGCCTTGACCAGGGTGCCCCGTGATTCGGCAAGACTGATGCCGGCTCTGCAGGCTGCCGCGCTCGCCTCCATTATCGATGAGGGGATATCCTTGCAGCCCTGGAGTGCACCGGCCACATAAATCCCCGGCCGCGTGGTTGTCACCGGGTCCAGACTATCGGTTTTGACAAAATTAAACGGGGTCAGTTCGACCCCTATTTTTTGGGCTGTCGCCACAGCGGTCTCATTGGGTTCCATGCCCACCGACAGCACCACCATGTCAAAATCTTCACTGATATTCCGGCCGGCCTCGGTGACATAGGTCAAAGTCAGTGTGCCGGCGGCGTCTTTTTCAATGATGGAATGAACCCGGGAACGAATAAAGCGGATGCCCTTGTCTTTGGCCCGGTTATAATATTTTTCAAAATCCTTGCCGGCAGTGCGGATATCCATGTAAAAAATTGTTCCCTGGTATGGGTCTCCCACATGTTCGCCTGCAACGACCGCTTCTTTTATGGCATACATGCAGCACACGGAGGAACAATAGGCATTGTCGCATCGGTTAATATCCCTTGACCCCACGCACTGGAGCCAGGCAATCTTGCGGGCGGTAGTGCCGTCTGAAGGCCGCTGCACATGGCCACCTGTGGGACCGCCCGCAGCCAGTATGCGTTCAAATTCCATGCTGGTAATAACATTGGGCAGGCGGCCGTGCTGATACTGGTCCAGTCGGTCCGGGTTAAAAGGGGTATACCCGGCCGTCAGGATAATGGCACCGACGGTGATGGTAATATCTTCTTTTTGATCATCAAAATTAATGGCATTGGTGGGGCAGAATTTTTCGCAGGCCCTGCAGCGGCCCTTTTTTTTGAAATAGATACATCGATCTGCGTCGATGACATATTTCAAGGGTACCGCCTGGGGGTAGGGGACATAGATGGCCTTGCGTTTGCTTAGCCCTTCATTAAACGGATCAATTGTTTTGGCAGGGCATTTTTCCGCGCACAGCCCGCAGGCAATACATTTTTCCATATCCACGTAGCGGGGGTGCTTTCTGATGTCCACTGAAAAATTGCCTGCTTCGCCACTTATTTCAGTGATTTCAGAAAGGGTTAGCAGCGAAATGTTCATGTGCCGGCCGACCTCGACCAGTTTAGGGGAAATAATTCACATGGAACAGTCGTTGGTGGGAAACGTTTTGTCCAGCTGGGCCATGGTGCCTCCGATGGCCGGGGTTGATTCAACCAGATAGACATAATATCCGGAATCGGCTAGGTCCAGAGCGGATTGCATACCGGTGATGCCACCGCCAACAACCATGACCGCCCCTTTTTTTTGCTGCATCTCTTTTTTCATCGTTTCTATACCCCCATGCCGCCTAAGATTTCCGGAATCTTTTTTTCCCAGCCGATGGTGACAAGATTGACGCCGGGAAAACCTGCTTTTTTTAACTCAGCCACCATTTCTGCAGCCAGACGGACACATTCACGGGCCTTGTCCGGTGCTTTTTGAATCCGTTTGATAATTTCATCGGGTATATGAACATGATCCATATTGCGCGCCATGTAACGTGCCATTCCCAGGGATTTCAGCAACAATACGGTGGGGAAGATTTTGGTATGGCGCTCTTCTACCCGGTCTAAAAATGGTTTTATCGCCCCGGTGTCAAAGACGGGGGGAATAATGAAAAATTCACAACCGGCCTTTATTTTGGCGTCCAGTTTCACCATTTCACCATCGAGGTCCTTGCCCCTTGCGCCGGCGTTGACCCCCGAACCCACCAGAAAACTCGGCGCGCCTTCAATTTCGATGCCGGCCATATCCCTTCCACTTTGCAGCGTCTGGATGGCCTGCAACAGTTCTATCTGCTTTATATCGTATACGGCCCGGGCCTGGTGATGATCACCCAAACCGGTATCCTCACCGGTAACGGTCATTATGTTCATGATGCCGCACCCATTGGCCGCCAGAATATCCGCCTGCAGGGCCAGCCGGTTGCGATCCCGGCAGCAGATCTGCATCACGGTCTCCACACCGTGCCCCTGTAATATCAGGCTGCCGCCCAATGCACTCATCCGCATGACGGCATTGCTCATTTCCGGTACAATGAACGCATCCACCACACCCTTGACCCGGGTTGCATTTTTGACCATAGTGGTTGTGTCGGATCCCTTGGGCGGTTCTATCTCCGCCAGAATTGCAAATTTCCCGCCGTTTATTTTTTCTTTCAGTTTCATTATGACCTCTATAAAATTAACCGGATTAATAAGCAGGATACATTCATACTAATTTTATGTGATATATTCCTACCATTTATATGTGATATGTCAAGAAAAAATTCGCTGCATGATTTTTTTGAACCCCGACTGTACCGCAATAAAAGGAAATATCCCAGTAGATGTTAAAAATTGAACGCAATTCATATCTTATTGCATTGACTAATTGATTTTATCCATTTAGTCAAGACAATTTTTAATAGTTTATAAACAGCATTAAGCAAGACGGGCCATTTGGCGCTCACCAGACATGAATTGGATGAATTATAGATCTAAGGAAAATGCTTTTTTTCAGGAGGGTGACGATATTCTGCCCTCTTGAGCAGGGTGAGCGTCTGTAACTTTGGCTACCCATTTTGCAAAAAAACTATTACCTAAATTTCTCAATTCCATAATCAGCGCAAAAAATTTTCCAACCACCATACCCCTCTATCCGTTAAATTTATTATAACATGCTATTTTAATTGAAATTATTTATCACACCAAATTAATATACAACCACATCAATAATAGGCACAAAGTATGCATTTTATTCTAAAAAAACAAATTTAGCTGTTCTTTTTAAAAAGTAATACATCCCATTTTGGAAAAAGTGAGGGGAAATATGCAAGAGATAGACGCCCGAGGGCTGGCCTGTCCGGCTCCTGTATTACAGACCAAAAAAGCCATCGCGGAAAACAACGTAAACAGCATAAGAGTGCTGGTTGATAATGAAGCGGCCATGCAGAACGTAAATCGTTTCCTTACCACCCAAGGCTTTGTAGCTTCTGTTCAGGAAAAAGAAGGAGGGTTTTATGTCACAGGCCGCCGTGAAGACAGATTTGAGCCCGAAGACGATGTGGCCGAAAAGGTAGATGCTGAAGGGCAGAAAATCATGGTCATGGTCGGCAGTGATTGTATGGGGCACGGGGATGCTGGGCTGGGATCGAAATTGATGGTGAGTTTTTTAAAAACCTTGAAGGAAATGGGGACTGACCTGTGGCGCCTGATTTTCGTAAACAATGGGGTTAAGCTTGCAATTTCAGATTCCGAAGTGCTGCCGGTGCTAAAGGAATATGAAAAAGAGGGGCTCTGTATCCTGGTTTGCGGCACTTGCCTGACACATTTCAACCTGATGGATCAAAAACAGGTGGGCGAGACGACCAATATGCTCGATATTGTTACCGCCATGCAGCTTGCAGATAAGGTGATCAATATCTAACCAAGCCGGATAAACCCGCCAGAGGCGGACAAGCCGGTGCTGTTGAAAAAAGCGTACGCCGCAAATCACAAATTACAAGCACCAAAAGACAAACAAATTCCAATATCTAAATCTCAAATAAGAGCCAAAGCAAATTATTTGCTCACACATAGCCTGGAGTTGTTTTTTTATTTTGCCGCGATGATTTTTTGCAGTGCCGCAAGTATGGGCCGGGCTTTTCGTTCAGACATTAATTATCCTTGCGCCCTTGTGTCTTTGTGTGAAAACCTGTATTTTTGAATACAGGAATTTTCATATCTCAACAGAATCATCCACGGGGGCGAAATATATGCAAAGTACGGTCTATTTTATCGATCTGAGAACCAAATACAAGGAGAATTTGCCCGCTAAGCTGGCAAGGCTCCTTGACATGGCCGGGCTTTCCGATGTGGTTGGAAAAAATGACCTGACGGCAGTCAAACTGCATTTTGGCGAGCGGGGAAATACCGCCTTTATCCGACCGGTGTTTCTCCGCAAAATTGTGGAATCGATCAAGGCCCTCGGCGGTGTGCCCTTTTTAACCGATTCAAACACCCTCTATGCGGGTACGCGCAGTGATTCGCCCCACCACCTGAAAACGGCCATCCAAAACGGTTTTGCCTATGCGGTGGTGGATGCTCCGGTTATCATTGCCGACGGGCTGCGGGGCAAAAGTGAAACTGCGGTGTCCATTAACAAAAAACGCTTTGATACGGTCTATATCGGCACGGACATTGTGGAGGCCGACGTTCTGATCGGGGTGGCTCATTTCAAGGGGCACGAGCTGACCGGTTTCGGCGGTGCCATCAAGAACCTGGGCATGGGGTGCGCATCGCGGCGGGGCAAGCTGGCCCAGCATTCCACGGTGGCTCCGAAAGTAAAAAACAAAAGATGCGTCGGTTGCGGTGACTGCGCCGGGCACTGCTCCCAAAATGCGATTTCCATCGTGGGTGAAAAAGCCCGGATCGATCCGGAAAAATGTATTGGCTGCGGAGAATGTATTCTGCTTTGTCAGACCGGTGCTATGCAGGTTCAGTGGAATCAATCCATTCCCGTTTTTATGGAAAATATAGTGGAATATACCATGGGGGTTTTAAAAGGCAAAGAGGGTAAATCTTTGTTTATAAATTTTATTACCGATATCTCACCGGCCTGTGACTGTCTCCCGTTTAACGATGCGCCCATTGTACGAAATATCGGCATTGTCGCCTCCATTGACCCGGTGGCCCTGGATCAGGCCTGTGTGGATCTGGTCAATAAGGAAGCGGCCCTGCCCGGATCCTGCCTCAAGAAAAACAAAGGTCCGGGTGAAGACAAATTCAAAGGCATCTATCCCAATATCGACTGGACCCTTCAATTGGAGTATGCCCGGAGTCTGGGACTGGGCAGTCGTAGCTATAAGCTTGAAAAGATATAAAATTCCGGCAAACTTCAGTTTAATATAAGCTCGTGTTTTTTCAATTTGCGGACAATACAGCTCTGGCTGACATTTAAAAAAGATGCCAGGGACCGGGTTGTTTTATTCCCCGCCATTGCGTTAACCAGCACCCCCCGCTCAAATGCAAGGACCTGCGTGGTAAGACCTTCTTCCGTATCGGGGGGTATTGCCGAATAGATGTTTTTATGCCCTCCTGAGACGGGGATGGTTTGTTCAATAAACTCATCCAGCCCATCTTTATCGCTCATGACCACTGCTTTTTTGAGGATATTTTTCAACTCACGGATATTTCCCGGAAAGTCGTACTTCTGGAGCCGTTGGAGCCCGCGGGAACTGATCCGCCGGTTGCAGCCATAATCCCGGTTAAACTTTTTTAAAAAAAATCGAATGAGTTCAAATATATCCTCACTGCGGTCCCGCAGGGCCGGAAGCTTGATGGTAAAGGCGTCTATGCGATAAAAAAGATCTTTCCGAAATTTCCGCTCCCGGACTCGCTCTTCCAGGCGGGCATTGGTGGCACCGATGATCATACAATCAACTTTAATGGATTTGAGTCCTCCCAGTCGAATAAACTCTCTTTCATCCAGACATTTAAGCAGCTTTGCCTGGACGCTCAACGGCAATTCGCCGATTTCATCGAGAAACAGGGTTCCGCCCTGGGCCAGTTCCATAAGCCCGGCCTTTCCCTGGTCTCTGGCGCCGGTAAAGGCTCCCTTTTCATAGCCGAACAGCTCGGCTTCAAGAAGGCTTTCAGGCAGGGCCGCACAGTTGATCTGGATAAAAGATTTTCCCTTTCGCCGGCCATTGCTGTGTATAAATTTGGCCAAAAGCCCCTTGCCGGTGCCGGATTCTCCCAGGATCAGGATATTACCGGATTTGAGATTTGCCAGCTTCAAGGCCGTTGTCAGCACCTGCTGCATCTGATTGCTTTCGGCAATAATTTCCTGTTTCCTCAGTTCAAGAAGGTTTACCTCCGTAAGCTCTTTTTTAAAGGTGTTTGAAACGTTTCGGGCCCGCTGGAGTTCCTCCCGCAGCTCGTTCAGTCGTGTCAGATCCCGTTCGTTGATGATCACCATGGAAATTGTTCCGTCATCCGCAATCACGGGTGTTCCGGTAACCAGAATGGATTTTTGGGTCTTTGCGATGTATTGCATCATACTGACCTGGCGCCGGGTGGCGATAACTTCCATGGTCACGGACCGGTCCATCAATCCCTGCCCCACAAGGTTGCTGACGTTCCGGCCGACAACATCTTCGGCCGTTACATTCAGCAGACGTTCGGACGCCTTGTTGATGCTGAGCACCGTTCCGTCCCCGTCGCAGACCCATATACTTTCCGAAGAGGTATTCAGCACGGTCTCCAGTTTTTTATTGGCTTCCACTAGGTCTCTGGTCCGCTTTTTAACCTTTTCCCCCAGATATTCTTTGCTTTTCCGGAGTTGTTTTTCTTTGATTTTTTTATCGGTGATATCGGACAAAAACGTAACAACGGCGATAACCTTGCCTTTTTTATTGTGAATCAACGTGGTGTCGTTGATTACCCATATTTCATTGCCGCCGGGTCGACGAATCAGCATTTCCTGATTTTTAGAAATTTCTCCTTGAAAAACAGCTTTGAAAGACGGCAGTTCTTCTAAAGAATACAGGCTGTTGTCGGAATGTAGACAGCTCCATCCGGCCTCCGGATCTTCATATACATCCTGCAGGGTCCGACCGATCATCCGCTGTTTGGCAAGTCCTATGATTCGTTCGGCCTCAGCATTGGAGAACACAACCTGGCTGTCGGGAATCTGAAGCACCAGAATCCCCAACGGGGCATTTTCAAATGCTTCAAAAAAGGGAACAAGGGCCGCAAGCGAAACATCATTTTCTAATTTTGGTATAGATAGAAACGGTTTGTTCAGGTCCATGGCTACATCCGATATTAAAAAATTAAATACCGTATCTTAAAAAATATGAGGACTTGAGGCAATAGTTTTTTAAATGCGGTCCGCTTTTTTGCAATATGGGTCAGACATTTTTCGTTGCAAGGAATTGCCATACTGATCATCACGAATGTTCAGGCGTGCTATACCCCAGATAGATTCGACAGGGTCCAGTACCTGTATTCGCAAGATGGAATTGCGAACTTATCTGTGCGAACCCCTGGCTGCATATAACTATTATTCGATTTCAACAGAGCGCGATGAAAAAATAGTTGACGCTATTACGGCTTTCGACTACGGCTATCGATATGGATGCGAAAATTATTACCAGGGAAATTCTGCTCGGCTTGATCAAAATTCATATCCTGTACCATGCTGCGAAAGCGCCGGTGGTGGGCCAGTGGATGCTCCGGGAGCTGGCGGGTCACGGATATGAGATCAGCCCGGGGACCATGTACCCACTGCTTCAGCGTATGGAAAAAAACGGGTGGCTGCGGTGCGAAGTGGCCCCCAGGGGCGGGGCCCGAGCTCGAAAAAGCTATTATCTGACAGACAAGGGACAGGAAGTGCTCTCTTTTCTGCGTGGACGGGTTGAGGAGTTGTGGCATGAGATCGGCGATGAAACCGATATTTGACACCTGAATCCATGTATTTGGGCGATCCGGCCCCGGGAAAGGAAAAAATGTCGACTCCGGCAATTGAGATACAAAACATAACGGTTCGTTTTCAGGGAAAGTGCGTCCGGCAAAATTTTTCCATGCAGGTCAATCCGGGGGAAAAGGTTGTGCTTGACGGCAGATCCGGGATTGGAAAATCCACCATTTTACGATGCCTCATGGGTTTTGTGGCTCCGGAAACAGGGACCGTCCGGATCAACGGGCAGGCTCTGACCCCCGAATCAATCTGGACCTTGCGTACCCAGATGGCCTATGTCCCGCAGGAAGTAGACCTTGGCTCCGGACAGCTTAGACAATGGATCGAAGCACCTTTTGCCTTCAAAGTGAATAGCCACAACCGAAAAAACCTGGACCGCCTGCCAAAGTTGTTTGACCGCTTTCTTCTTTCGGCGGACCTTCTCGACAGTGATGTAAGCAAACTTTCAGGCGGTGAAAAACAACGTATGGCAATCATTTCCGCCATCTTACTGGATCGCAAAATTATTCTTCTGGATGAGCCCACGTCGGCCATGGACCGTTTTGCGGGAAAAGCGGTACTGGATTTTTTACGATCCATCCCCGACAGCACCATCCTGGCCATATCCCATGACCAGGCCGTCCTGGATCTGGCAGACCGGATTGTCAACGTTTCATGAAAAGGGGATAAAATGGGTATTGTAAACATCGGCATCAAAACACTGGCAGCCTACTACCTCCTGCTTATATTTCCGCTGGCCATCATGCTTTGGTTTAAGATTCCCATTATCGGCAAGACCCTTATTGCCGTAGTCAGGATGACCCTGCAGCTTCTCTTTGTGGGTTTTTATCTGCAGGTGGTTTTTGAGTTTAACAATCCGTGGCTCAACGTTCTGTGGCTGGTTGTCATGGTGACCGTGGCTGATTTCTCCATTGCCAGGGGCTGTGACCTGAAACCAGGCCGGTTCGTGCTCCCGCTTTTTGCCGCGCTTGCCGCCGGAACGACCATTCCCCTGCTTACCTTTGTTGGGCCGCTTCTTCATCGGCCCAACCTTATGGACGCCCAGTATGTGATTCCCATCGGCGGCATGATTTTGGGCAACTGCCTGCGGGCCGATATTATCGGTATAAAAAATTTTTATGACGCCATCGAAAAAAGTGAGAAAATATTTCTCCACACCCTTTCCCAGGGGGCACGTCTGCACGAAGCCATTCGGCCGTATTTGCGGGACGCTTGCCGGGCCGCGCTGCTGCCCACCGTGGCCACCATGGGGACCATCGGACTGGTTGCTCTACCCGGGATGATGACCGGTGTAATCCTGGGCGGAGCCGATCCCATGACCGCCATCAAGTATCAGATTGCCATTATGATTGCGATTTTTTCAGGTACTGCAATCACCGTTATTCTGGCGATCCTGATGACCATTAAAAGCAGTTTTACTCCCTTTGGAACACTTGATCGCCATGCTTTTAAAGGCCGTTCTTAGCCGGAAAAGCCTGATTCGCCTGGAATCAGATAAACAATCAACCCCACCGCCGGCTTTGGCCCCGGGCGGTTCCGTTCTTGCCTTTGCATAACATTGATGTTAAAAAAATAAAGATTCGGCATTTTGATTAATATGCGAAAAGCGTGAATATCGAGAGGCACGGCCATGGCCGGGAAAACAGTTTGAAATTTTGGAAAAATAAACAGGAGAATTTTTGGATATGAAAAATGCTGGGTGTGCAGGATTTGAAGCGGCCGGGATTGCAGCCGGGATTAAAAAAAACGGTAAAAAAGACTTGGGTATTTTAGTTTCCGGAGTACCGGCAACGGTTGCAGCGGTATTCACCCGCAACCGGGTTCAGGCAGCACCGGTTTTGCTGGACCGGGAAAGAATAAAGAGCGGCCGCTGCCGGGCAATTGTCGTTAACAGCGGATGTGCCAACTGCTGCACGGGTGAACAGGGAATGGCGGATGCAAAGGCCATGGCAGAATTTGTGGCCGCAGAACTTGGCATCAATGAAGACCTGGTGCTGGTGGCATCCACCGGGGTGATCGGTGAATCGCTGCCCATGGAAAATATCGAGGCTGCGTTACCGGAGCTGGTTTCGACACTGACACCGCAGGGGATACCGGAGCTGGCCGAGGCGATCATGACCACCGATACGGTGCCCAAAGTGGTTAGCCGGAGCGGGCATCTGGGCGGGAAATCTTTTACGATTACGGGAGTAGCCAAGGGCTCGGGGATGATCCGGCCGGACATGGCCACCATGCTCTGCTTTGTGGCCACGGATGCGGATATTGCCGCGAATATGCTGCAAAGGGCACTTGCAGCCGGGGTTGACCGGTCATTGAACCGGATTACCATCGACGGGGATACCAGCACCAATGATATGGTGATTCTCATGGCCGGCGGCATGTCTTCGGTCAAAATAGGCGACGACAGCCGGATGGAAACGTTTCAGCAGATTTTAGACGAAGTTTTGATTGCTTTGGCCAGGGCCCTGGTCAAAGATGGGGAGGGGGTTACCAAACTGGTGGAGATAAAAATCAATGGCGCTGCGTCGGATAAAGATGCCCGGCAGATTGCCGATACCGTGGCCCATTCCAACCTCCTCAAAACCGCATTTTTCGGCGAAGATGCCAACTGGGGAAGAATTATCGCAGCAGCCGGCCGGGCCGGTGTACCTATGGAGGTTGATCGTACCGATATTTTTTTTAATGATGTTCAGATGGCCAAAAACGGCATTGGTTGCGGTAAAATCGCCGAAGCCGGGGCCGGTGCAGTAATGAAAAAAGATGAGTTCTGCATTGAAATGGATTTGAAAATGGGCATTGGCAGCGCATCTGTGCTGACCTGTGATTTTTCCATCGACTATGTAAAGATTAATGCTGACTACAGAAGTTAAATCCATCGTGACCTCATGAACAAAGGGCTGAATCGATAATGGTGCTTGTAAGACTACAGAAATTTCTTTCGGCGGCCGGAGTATGCTCCCGGCGACAGGGAGAAAAACATATCGTAGACGGCCTGGTGGCGGTGAACGGCAGAATTGTTACCGAACTAGGTACCCGGGTTGACCCGGGAATCGACACAGTGGAGTTCAAGGGGCGTCTGATAGAACCGCGGCAGGACCTGGTCTATATTGCCCTTAATAAACCCAAAGGATATGTCACTACCTGTGATCAGTCCGGGGCCCGTATCGTTATGGATCTGGTGGATATTTCCAAGCGGGTGTATCCCGTGGGACGGCTGGACAAGGATTCTACAGGGTTGCTCCTGCTGACCAACGATGGCCGGCTGCACCATACACTGTCGCACCCCTCGTTTGATCATGAAAAGGAGTATGATGTACAGGTAAAATCGCCCATCAGCGACCAGGCCCTCGAAAAAATGGCCCGGGGCCTGCCCATGATGGGAACCCGCACCCGGGAGGCAAAAATAACCAGAATTTCAAAACAGCGGTTTTGCATCGTTCTCAAGGAGGGAAAAAACCGGCAGATCCGGCGGATGGTCGGTAAGGTGGGAAATCAGGTCGGCGCTCTCAAACGTATCAAAATGGCAGGCATCCGCCTGGGCAGCCTTGAACCGGGGGCCTGGCGCTTTTTGAGTGCCAGGGAACGCGGCAGTCTGTTAAAGCTGCTTTAGAATAAAATCGGCACGCTCCCGGACGGGCAGGATCGGCACCCGCAGCAGCACATATCCGAGTCTGCGGTAACTGTTTTCCAGCTCACGGGCTATCGGGCAACCTGATCCGTATTTTCGGTACGAACCGCATCTTTTTTTAACCGCAGGCGTTCAAAGAAAAGTATTTTTTTATAACGGATCGCACTGCTTTCTTCTATCACGTCGCCTAAGGGCAGACCTTCGAGTTTATAATAGGCGATGCTGTCGGGTACTGCGCGATCCAGAAAAATTATTTCCCGGTCCGGCAGCAAAGATTCCAGCCTGATTTTTTCATGGAGGATACGGCGCTCAAATGCCGGCACGTCAGCCTTGATGGATGCCGGGGTTTTGCCGTTTTTCAGATCTCTGTCGATACAGGCCCGCGCGACCTCATGCACTACCCGAAAACCTCGGCGTTCAAGTTCGCAGATGACCGAAGTTTTGCCTGAGCAGGGTGCTCCTGTAATAACGTACCAGTTGGTGTGCCGCATAATTTTTTTATTCAGCAGAAGCGCCCTGAATCAGGCAAAAAATAGCCACAGAGCGCACATAGAAAATTTCATATAAAAAACATTAAAAACAAAAAACGCGGTTCTCTGTGCCCTCTGCGTTTCAGTGGCCAATACAAACCGAAAAAGACAGAGCGGAGCGATACCACGGGTTTTCAATTTAGTGCAGTGTTGTCCGGCAGCATTGTTCCGTATTGTGCAAAATTATTGTAAAGTTCAAAACAGCGGGTCAGGTCATGGCAAATATGTCCACCCCCGGATTCCCTGACATATCGCCTCAGATAATCACGGTACATTGGATGGGCACATTTTTCAATTATGGTTTGAGCCCGGGCCATGGGGCCCAGGCCGCGCAGGTCTGCCAGGCCCTGTTCGGTGACAAGCACCTGTACCGAATGCTCATTATTGTCCACATGCGGAACCATCGGTACAATCGACGATATTTTGCCGCCTTTTGCAATCGAAGGGGTCATGAGAAATGAAAGCCAGCTGTTGCGGGTAAATTCACCGCTGCCGCCGATACCGTTGACAATGTGCGAACCCATGACATGGGAGGAATTGGCATTGCCGTAAATATCAGCTTCCAGGATTGTGTTCAGGGCGATTAAGCCCAGACGGCGGATTACGCCCGGATGATTGGAAAATTCCTGGGGCCGCAGGACAATATGGCGGCTGAAAAAATCCATGTTGTCGATGATCTGTTTTAATTTATCCGGGGTAACCGTAAGGCTGGTGGCGCTGGCACCGAGCAGCTTGCCGTCTTCCATTAATTCGACCATGGCATTTTGAAAAACTTCGGAATACATGAAAAAAGGGGGAATATGGGGATGTGTCCCCAGACCAGCCAGGACCGCGTTGGCGACATTTCCCACCCCGGCTTGGAGCGGATAGATGCTCTTGGGTATCTTGCCGGCCCGCATTTCGCTCAACAGGAAATCAATCACGTGCTGGGCAATTTTTTCGCTGACTTCATCCGGTGGTGAAAACCCGGCGATTGTGTCCGGTTCGCTGGTTTCCACGATGCCGACAACCTTGGCGGGATCTACGATGGCATAGGGCCAGCCGACTCGGCAGAGAGGATCATAAATCATAATGGGGTAGCGACGCGGTGGCGGCGGCATTACGGAAATATCCGCCATTTCATGGAGCCTGGGGGACTGGTGCCGGTTTATCTCGATGATGACTTTTTCGGCACAGCGCAAAAAAGTCGGCGACGCACCAATGGAGGTAGTCAGAAAAACGCGGCCGTCGGCGGTTATTTCCGAGGCTTCCACCACCGCCATATTGACTTTGCCGAAAAATCCGGCTGCAACCGTCTGCGGGACTTGGGAAAGGTGCATGTCTACATATTCGACTTCCTGTTTGTTAATCTGCTGCCGCAGAACACAGCCGGATTGATAGGGAGCCCGCCATGAGATGGCATTGGCTTCGGCCAGGTCTTCTTCGATCTGGGGGCCGCTGGAGGCGCCGGTCAATACCCTTATTTTAAATTCCTCGTCTTTGGCATGAACCTCCCGGGCATGTGCGGCCAGAGTTGCGGGAATTACCTTGGCGCCGCCTGCCGGCGTAAATCCGCCGAAAGCCACGGTATCTCCGTTTTTGATATGGCTGATGGCTTCATGGGGAGTCAAAATCGGATAAGGGGTGCCTGCTTTCATGATTGGATACCTCCTGCCTTATTTTTTTAAATATTTTGATTGGCTATGGCTCCTATGGATACAATTTTAACTTGTTTTTGCTGCGGCCTTTGCATCATAGATTATTGGTTTAATATTGTGTCGTCAAGATAAATAACCCACATGACAAAAGGCAAAATAATAAAATGAAGGTAACGCTTTTAATGGCAATTACGGTGGATGGGAAGATCGGGAAAGATTCGGATCATTTTCCGGACTGGACAGGCAAAGAAGACAAGCAACTGTTCAAAAAAATCACTCAAAAAGCCGGAGTGATTATTATGGGATCAAAAACATTTGATACCATCGGGCGTCCGCTTCCGGGCCGTAAAAATATTGTTTTGACCCGCCGGCGTGATCGTCTGTCAAAATGGCCGAACCTTGTTTTTACGGGACAGGAACCAAAGGAAATTTTAAAGGGTCTTCAAAAAGATGGATTCTCCGAGGTGGTCCTGGCCGGGGGCGCCACCATCAATGGGCTTTTTGCCAAAGCGCACTTGATTGATGAAATTATCGTAACCATAGCGCCGAAAATTTTCGGAACCGGCATCTCTCTTTTTTCGGGAAAAATCGATTTGGCCCTGACCCTTGAGGATGTAAAAAGAATGGGAAAAGACTTGATTCTAGCCCGATACAGCGTGATCAAGGAATTGTAAACCCCCATGAGCGCTACGTTGTTTTTACGCCGGGTGGCCTGTGAATCCTCAAAGGGTCAAAGCTTGAATAGTGAATAATGGTTGACAAAAATCGCCAGTCTTGATAATCAGGATTTCATGAGCAGACCCTGGCGTATTGAATATGCAGGCGCTTTATACCACCTGCTGTCGCGCGGCAACCAGCGCAGTGATATTTTTGTGGACGGGAAGGATCGCAGCAGTTTTTTAGATGCCGTCGGCGAGATGTCAAAGCGGTTTGAAATCGACATATTTGCTTATGTGCTGATGGATACTCATTATCACATTCTTGCAAGAACCCGGCAAGCCAATTTAAAAAAGGCCATGCAGTGGTTCGGCACCACTTATACCCAGCGGTTCAATCGGCGTCATTTCC
>Ga0075121_1000036_pt1 | contig 74203 bp, 72 predicted proteins | sample AntAceMetag02UKG_FD_69793 | JGI IMG/M metagenome (GOLD analysis project Ga0075121, IMG submission 69793) | Saline lake microbial communities from Ace Lake, Antarctica - Antarctic Ace Lake Metagenome 02UKG | ecosystem: Environmental > Aquatic > Non-marine Saline and Alkaline > Saline | place... | reverse complement strand
CAGTAGTAATCGGGAAGCAATTTGCCGATTTCCTCGGGCTGCTCCGTCATCTCGGGCGGCCAGCCGCGCCTCACTTCCTGCAGAGCGATGACATCGGCACCCTTAATTGCATCCGTGATACGTTGTAAGTCTTTTTGCTGATTTTTTCCTAAAGAATATCGAATGTTATAGGTAACAAATTTCATTAGTACCCCCAATATTAATTTTTTATGATTGTAAAAAATGTCAAGAAAAATTAGGAGATTGGAATCGTTCCTATTCCTTAGGAAAAGTAATGTCAAGTTAATTGTGTAAAATCATTAAAGGCCGTTTTTTAAAAAAAATTACAGGTTGTTACGCACTTTTTGATGGGGCTGGATCACATAGTGAAGGAACCCCGGGTTTTCGAAGGAACCGTCCCCTTTGTCCGGATCCAAAATCCTTATCGAGAAGATAGAAAAGACTTCCTCATGGTTTCGTCCCATGTTTAAAATTTCGGATCAGCGACTTGCCATCGGTTAATACTTATGCTAATAAATCTGAAGGCTTATTGACCGGGTTTGTGTATAGAGGATTTGCCCCATATTAGCTCACGCCATGCCGGGCGTACACCAAACGATCAATCGGTCAGGGGGGGGCTATATCCCCTCTGTCGTTTAGCCTATGTCTGAAAACAGCAGTGTTTTTAAGAAAATTGCAAAATTAATGAATGCAGATAACTGAAGAATAGGCATGAAAAATAAAACAAACAGCATACCATCTTCGATAAGAGATAACCGTAATAGAGGAAGTGTCGGCGGGTTTTTAAAAGAGCAGGTGGGAACAGGCAGTAAACTCTCTATTGTTTCTGCATATTTCACTATTTTTGCATACAAAAAGCTCAAAGACAATTTGGATAATATCGAATCTCTGAATTTCCTGTTTGGAGAGCCAACGTTTATAAAATCCGTAGATCCTGCGAATACCAATAAAAAAGAATTTAAAATTGAAGACGATAAGCTGATAATTCCTCTTGAAAACCGATTGGAACAAAAGTCTGTTGCGAAAGAGTGCAGCGATTGGATAAGTGAAAAAGTAAATATAAAATCCATGGTCAAACCGAATTTTCTTCATGGAAAAATGTATCATATTCAAAAAGAAAACGGGGTCCAAAAAGCCGCTCTTGGCAGTTCTAATTTTACAGTCAACGGTCTTGGTTTGGGAGGCAATCCCAATATAGAATTAAATATGGAAGTGACGGATGATCGGGACAGAACAGATCTTATAAACTGGTTTGAAGAGATATGGAATGATGATACAGGCCTGGTGGAAGATGTCAAAGAGGAAGTGCTGAAATATATAGAACAACTCTATACGGAAAATAAGCCGGAATTCATCTATTTTAAAACTCTTTATCATCTCTTTGACCAGTTTTTATCAGAGCAGAAACAGAGCGGTCTTTTAAATGAAAATATTGGTTTCTTTGAAACCAGAGTATGGGATACCCCCGGATACAATCAACCAATTCGAACTAAGCCATAAAGGTGGAGATAGTTGATGGCAATGGGGATATTACCCCCAGAATGATGATGCAGTCAACCAAGTTTGAAATAAAGGTTCGGCTCTTTACGGGTATGATTTTTATTGGACAAGCACCTGATTAATTCTTTTCAATGCCCAGTCAACCTCTTCCTTTTTAATAACCAGGGGAGGTGCAAACCGTATGGTATCGGTATGTGTCTCTTTACACAGGATCCCCAAAGCCTTCAATTTTTCAGCAATTGCCCTGGCGCCGCCTCTGGTGCCTTCATGAAGCTCAATGGCGATCATCAGGCCACGTCCCCTGATATCTTTGATGTTTTTATTCTCAATTTTTTTAAGCTCAGAAAGAAAATACGCACCCATTTTCCTGGCGTTTTTGATCATGCCTTCATCCACAAGTACCTTTAGCGCCGCCCTTGCAACGCTGCAGGCAAGGGGGTTCCCGCCAAATGTGGAACCATGCTGGCCGGGTTTTAGAATTTCCAGGACCTCTTTGTTGGAAAGTACCGCAGACACGGGATAAAAACCACCTGAAAGGGCTTTGCCGATCAGGGTCAGGTCGGCTTCAATTCCTTCATGCTCCTCTGCCAGAAGCGTTCCGGTTCTTCCAAGGCCTGTCTGAATCTCATCCAGTATAAGCATCACATTGTTTTTTTCACAAATTTTCCTGACTTTTTTAAAATATCCCGTGGGCGGAATAATAACCCCTGCCTCTCCCTGGATTGGTTCCACCATAAAGGCCACCGTGTTTTTTGTAATGGCGTTTTCAAGGGCATCTGAATCCCCGAATGGAATGATTGTAAACCCGGGTGCAAAAGGGCCGAAATTGTCTCTTGCATTCTCATCCGTGGAAAACCCGACAATGGTCAGGGTGCGGCCGTGAAAATTATTGGCGCACACAATGATCTCGGCCATATCCTGTTCAACTCCTTTGACTTCATAACCCCATTTGCGAACGCATTTAATAGCGGTTTCAACAGCTTCCGCCCCGCTGTTCATGGGAAGTACCTTATGAGAATTGGTCAGTTTGCACAGCTCTCCATAGAGCAGCGGGAGCTGATCATTTCGAAAAGCACGGGACGTCAGGGTCAGTTTTTTGGCCTGGTCCATCATGGCTTTAAGGATTTCAGGATGGCAGTGTCCCTGGTTTACCGCTGAATAGGCCGCAAGGCAGTCCAGGTATTTATTGCCGTCAACATCCCATACCCAGACACCTTCGCCCCTGGTAAGCACCACATCCAGGGGTTTATAATTACCGGCACCATATTCGTTTTCCAGGTCGATATATTCTGACGTTTTCATAAACGCTTTCTCCTTATAATTCCAGAGCTAAACCCCCAGCTCCGCTGGGGAGCATAGAAAAAGCTATGCTATAGTATTTGAAAAAATACTCCTTTCGAATAAAGAGTACAGTGCTGTTTCTGTGATCAAAATTCGAAAGGAGTAAAGCGATAAAAAGAAGATTAGCACCACAGTTTGGGAATGTAAATCATATAGTATGAGTCCCTAAAAATAGAAGGAATTTCAGAGGGCATAACTTTTGGGCACGCGGATATTATGTAAGTACCGTTGGATTGGATGAGAAGAAAGTGCGAAAACATATCAAGAATCAGCAGGAACACGAAAAGGTTAAAGACAGTTATGACACTGATTTGCATAGAGACCCCTTTAGGGGAGCAAGTAATATATGCGATAAAGATGACGAATAAAATTTAAAGAATTGGTGCACAACCACGGTACGGGGCGGTGTATCATTATTCATTTCGGATGATTTGGGTCCCGGCCGTTCCTTGCACGCTGTCGCAAATGGCTTTGATGGATGTAATCACCGCCCGTTTTCCGCCGCCTTGAACGAATTGCATAGCGGCCGCCACCTTGGGCCCCATCGATCCTTTGCCGCTTTTGTCATTGCGAAGAAAATTTTCGGCTTCACCGACGTTCATTCGAGGGATAAGTCGCTGGTCAGGGGTATTGAAATCAGCTAAAACACCATCAACATCCGTGGCGATCACCAGCACATCGGCGCCGATTTCAGTGGCCAGGAGTGCGCTGACCAGATCCTTGTCGATCACCGCATCCACCCCATTGAACGCGCGTCCATTCCTAACCACGGGAATCCCGCCGCCACCGCAGCAGATAACGATGAATCCGGATTTTATTAATTGTTCAATTTCCCTTTTTTCAATGATGGTGACCGGTTTTGGTGATGCGACAACACGCCTGAATCCCTTGGGGGTTTTCATGGTGGGATAGTCCAGTTTTTCAGCTTCGGCGGCGGTGAAAAACGGCCCAATGGGTTTTGTGGGATTGGCGAAACCAGGGTCCTTCTCATCTACCACCACATAGGTGATCAGGGAAACGAGTGGATTGAAACCGGCGCCTTGTTCCATGAGGGCTTCATCCAATACGGATTCGATCATGTATCCGATCTGGCCCTGGGTCTGGGCCACAAGAATTTCAAGGGGGAGATTGGGAACCGCATCGCAGGATTCTTGTTGCAGAAGGAGATTGCCGACCTGGGGACCATTGCCGTGGGTAATGATGATTCTGTAGTCGCTGGTGAGCGATGCGATCTGGCGGATGGAAATCCTGAGATTTTCGAATTGCTCGGTAATGGTTCCTTTTTGACCTTTTTGGATCAGGGCATTACCGCCAAGGGCAATGAGCAGGGTGGGTTTTGTGTCGCTGCCGGAACTATGATTCATGTCATTATCTCCTTAAAATGTAGACTGCCGGCTATTTACTTTCATTGCGTATCGGTCGTCGTCATATGATGCAGCCTTTTTCCTCTGGTCTTGGGTAATTTAATATATGACAACCTATAGCCTACAGTCTATGCGGCCTGTATTTTGTGAGCGTTCTGCTAAGCAATAGTTGATGGCGATGTGGCCGAATCGGATTTGCCTATCCAGCCACATCACCATCAGTTGTGTCAGGAATTGATCATTTCCGTAACAAGCTCACCCAGGGTGGGTTTGCTGTTGTTGCGATAGGCATAGACAACCCGTAAGGTGGGTTTTTCAATGTTCACCAGGCGGGTCAGATCAATGGGTGTCGCTGAAACGACAATATCACAATCGCATGCATTGATGGTCGCCTCCAGATCTTTGACCTGTTGATCCCCATACCCCATGGCCGGAAGCACCTTTCCGATGCCCGGATAGGTCTCAAAAGTTCCCTTGAGGCTCCCGACGAGGTAGGGACGCGGATCGACGATTTCAGCCGCCCCATAGCGCTGGGCCGCGATGACACCGGCACCGAATTTCATATGACCATGGGTAAGGGTCGGGCCATCTTCCACAACCAGGACACGCTTGCCGGCCATGCTCTCCCCATTTTCGGCAGTTACTTCGGAATCGGCCAGCACGATTCGGGCCTTGGGGTTGTATTTGGCAATGGTTTGTTTAAGCGTTTCCACATCCTTGGGATCGGCGCTGTCCACTTTGTTGATCACGGCGATATCAGCCAGCAGCATATTGGTTTCACCGGGGTGAAAGGTGGTTTCGTGACCAACGCGGTGGGGGTCGAAAACAACCACGTTTACATCCGGTTTGTAGAATGGTGTATCGTTGTTGCCGCCATCCCAGATCACCACATCGGCCTCTTCTTCGGCCTGTCGTAGAATTTTGCCATAATCGACACCCGCATAAATAACGGCCCCCATATCAACGACCGGCTCATATTCTTCGCGCTCTTCAATGGTGCAGGCATGCTTCTCGAAATCTTCATAGGCTGCAAAACGTTGCACAACCTGCTTTGTCAAATCGCCATAAGGCATGGGATGACGCACGATAACAACCTTTTCCCCAGCATCCTGGAGTATCTGTAAGATCTGCCTGCTGGTCTGCGATTTTCCGCATCCGGTGCGGATCGCACAAACCGATACCACCTTTTTGGAAGATTCCAGCATGGTATATTGAGCACCGATAATGATAAAATCGGCGCCTGCCGCAGTGACCTGCGAGGCCTTGTGCATGACTTCCGTGTGGGGTACGTCGCTATAGGAAAACGCTACGAGATCGACCTTATTGTCTTTAATCAGATCCATCAGTTTATCATCGCTTTTAATGGGAATCCCGTCGGGGTACATGGAACCGGCCAGTTCGGGGGGATACTGGCGCCCATCGATATCGGGGATCTGGGTGGCGGTGAAACAGACGACATTATAGCGTTTGTTGTCTCTGAAATAGACATTGAAATTGTGAAAATCGCGCCCGGCGGCGCCCATGATAATGACATTTTCTACCATTTTCTTTCCTCCGTTTATTGATTGTGTATAGCTTTAGTTTCCCAATGTGGCAACCATGACCGCCTGGATCGTATGCACCCGGTTTTCGGCTTCGTCGAATACAATCGACACCGGTGACTCCAACACATTTTCCGCACCCGTTATTTTGACATCGGTTTCTTGGGTAATTTCAAAGGATGTAACCATAACGGGTTGTTTAATAACCCATAATCATCATATGATATAATCATAAAATTTATATATAATAAAACGAATCTGCTTGTCAAGAAAAAAATACTATGCAATATTCTCTATAACCTGTGGAATTGTTTCTAAAGTATCATTATTATGAATGATAAAATGCTTAAAGAGATGAATAATATGGCTTATGGCACCATGCACCGCAAACTCTATGAATATGTGGAAGAGGCAATCGGCTTGCGAATCATCAAGGGTGAATATAAACCCGGGGACACATTGCCCAATGAGGATGCTCTCTGCGCGGAATTCGGCGTTAGCCGTGGCGTCATCCGGGAGGCTGTTAAGGTGCTGCAGAAAAAAGGACTCGTACAGCCGCGGCCCAAGATCGGAACCCAGATCCAATCGAAAACCCAATGGAATCTATTTGATGCGGATGTTTTGGTCTGGAAATTAAAAGCCGGGCACCAACTGAAATTTCTGGCAAAAGTGACCGAAGTCCGGAGGATTATTGAATCCGAGGCGGCAAAATTGTCGGCTGAGCGCGCTACAGCAGCAGAAGTCGCTGAAATCCAACTCCTATTCAATCGGCTGGAAGGTATAATGAGCGATGAAGTCAAATTTAATTACGAGACATATCTCCAGGCTGACATGGCCCTTCATACGGCCATCCTGGAGGCCTCTCACAATGAGCTGCTGGCGCAAATCGGGCGGACTATGCGCCATGCCGTTCAAACAGCGCGTCAGGCAGACATTCGTGACTTTGACATAATATTGGCCTCCCAACCGTTTCACGCCGCCATCATGAAAGCGATAGTTCGTAAAGATCCTCAAAGCGCTTACACCGCTTCCTGCGAAATGTTTGATCAGATATGGGAAGATATGCCGGCAGTTCATAGTAATAATATAAGCGATGGGCAATAATATTTATCTCAATCCATGGTTTTAGAGGCCGGGAATAAAGTACCAGGCGAATAATTCCCTTGCACCTTCGTGGCCCATCAATATATTGGGGATACTTATTAAAAAAATACGAAATGGGAGCCAAAAGCCTTGCCGAAAGATAGAAACGACTTCAGTCGGCAGGGTTTAAAATTTTGAACTTTTCCGGAAGTTAAATATTTGTATTAAAAACAGTATGCTGTATCTGTTGGGCCGAAAAGGGTTTAAAATTTTGAACCCTGCCGGGTTCTCTGTTCTCATTATTACTGCAAAACAGATAATTCGGTAAAATTATTATAACCGGATGGTATTTGTAACTATTTAAAATAAAAGGCAAAATTAATTAATTAAAATTAATCGTAAAAAATGCATAAGTTGGCAGGCTATTTGCTATAACCATAAATAACCTAATAATTTTTTCATCTGTTCTCCTCCTTAACGGCTAATCGGAATATTCCGGTTAGCCGTTGTATTTTTTTAGCTGTTTATATGTTTAGGACCCAACGGTTCAAGGTTTACCGAAAATCTGAACTGTTGATTCGTGAATTCTGAATGGGAAAGATGAAAAAAGATGCCGGTTTTCAGTCCCATGGGAGCCACAGGCCAGATCATTGATGAACAGGTTTTAATGGAAGAGGAAATCCTCAAGGAAAATACCAAGAAAGGGTTTTCCATACTTGCCGAGTGTTATATCAACAAGGATGGGGTGACTGTTCTGGGCCTGCTGACGGATGTTACCCAGCCCATGCGGGTCAGGGCTAAAGCCGCCGAGATGATCGGTGACATCGGGGAACTGGAGGCCATCGAGCCGATTCGGAATCTGAAGTTCGGCAATGAGATTTTGCAGAAAAACGTGACCGAAGCGGTAAAAAAGATCCATGAACGCTATTTTACCCGGGAATGCCCCTTCTGCGCGGAAATCATCAAAAAACGGGCCAAGATCTGTAAACACTGCGGAAAAGAGGTGGCAGGGCTGTAAAACAGGGCCGTTCACGGTTTGCAGTTATCGGTTCACGGTTGGAAAAACGGTGAACCGATAACTGGGAACAGTTGCTGTTTTTATTTCTGACCTTTTATCAGTTGTTCTAGGGTTTCGGCGGGCATCTTGAAAGAATGCTCCGCACCCGGGAATTTTATTTCCTGAACTTCTTTTTTATACTCGCCAATGGCCTCTATGATGATTTCCCGGATATTGGCATACTGTTTGACGAATTTTGGAATAAATTTGTCGAAAAGACCGATCATGTCGTGGGTTACCAGCACCTGGCCATCCACATCCGAGCCCGCACCGATACCGATGACCGGTACCTTGACCGCCCGGGTCACCAACTTGCCCAGCGGAGCCGGAACCGCCTCCAGGATAATGGAAAAAGCACCTGCATCTTCCAGTGCCCTGGCATCATCGATAATTTTTCCGGCTGCGGCCACATCTTTCCCCTGCATTTTGAAACCGCCCAGAGCACTGGCCGTCTGAGGGGTCAGACCGATATGCCCCTGCACCGGGATGCCTGCCTTGACAATGGCTTTGACGGTCGGTGCGAAATCGACACCGCCCTCCAGTTTGATCACATCACAACCGCCCTCTTTCATTAAGCGACCGGCATTGATGATGGCATCCCGTATACCTGTGTTGTAGCTCATAAAGGGCATATCACCCACCACCAGAGGATTTTTACAACCCTGCACCACAGCCCGGGTATGATGGATCATATGCTCCATGGTCACCTCCACGGTGCCGTCCAGGCCCATGACCACCATGCCCAGCGAATCGCCCACCAGGACGATGTCTACACCTGCCTGGTCCGCCATCAGGCCGAAGGGATAGTCGTAAGCGGTCACCATGACCAGTTTGCGGTCGTTTTTCTTGGCCTGCTGCACATCCAGTACCGTAACTTTATTCCGGTTCATATCATTGCTCCTTGTTTTTATGATTGTATGGAAAATTGCCGAGGCTAATTGATTGTGTCAGGTATTTGGTATGGGTATAGGGGGAAAGATGTCAAGCATTTATATGGGGCAATGCCCTGAAACCGTGTTTATCCATTGCCGCAGGTGCGGAGTATGAGGGGAGATTTGTGTAAAAGCCCGGTTTTAAGGGAAAATATGCCTAAAAGACTTTGGCCATCAGTGGAATGGCGATAAATGTACCAATGGAGCTGCCCAGGTTCGTGAAAACAACCACAAGGAGAATCCGGGTTACCTTGTTGCGCCAGAATCCCTTGATGGATACGATATCCTCGGGCAGGCGCTCGAAATCCCGGACCTTGGGTTTTCGGGAAAAGGCTTCCACCAGGCCGGACACCCAGCCAGCTGCGATCATGGGATTCAGGGAAGTCAGGGGGGCTGCCAGGATCGAGGCCAGAATGGTCAAAGGATGGGCAAGGGCAATAATGGCTCCCAAACCGGCCATGATACCGTTGGCTGCGATCCACCAGACAACCATATCGGTCCCGGCGCTTGCACCTCCGTAAAAAAAGCCTGCAATTACAAGCGCCATGATGGCAATGGGCAGGAGCCATTTGACAACGCCGCTGAATTTATTTTTGGGTGGGATTTTTTCCAGGGCCCGGATATCGATGTCGGTATTCCAGTATTTTTTAATTCCGGGCACATGACCTGCTCCCACCACGGCAACTATCTTCCGGCCCGGAGCGGTCCTGATTTTTTCAGCCAGGTAGCGGTCCCGTTCGTCAATCAGAATTTCCCGGATCACCGGCAGGGACTTGCCGACTTCCGCAAGCAGGGATTCAAGCATGTCCTCCCGCTTCATCTTTTCAATATCTTCCTCGGTGATATCATCCACCTCACCCATGGAAAGAAGCATCTGGAACAGGATTTTCAGTTTTGCCCACAGGCCCATTACCCGCCAGGTCCTGGAAAGTGTAACCCGAATATCCCGATCCGCCAGATGAATGCGGGCATCTACGGCTTCACCGGATTCAATGGCCTGAATCATTTCAGCACCGGGTTTGATATTAAATTTTTCGGCAATTCGTTTTTGAAAGGAGGCCAAGAGCAGGTTGGACAGCAGCAGAAACGCCTTTTTTTCCTTGATGACTTTCATGATATCCATGTCCTGCCATCGGGATTTCTGTCGAATCGACTGAAATCGGGATTCGCAGAGTTCAACACAAACCGTGTCCGGCTTTTCTTCCTCTATTACGGTTTTGACAAGATCGGCGCTCTCTTTGGATACATGCGCAGTTCCCAGAATCATTACTTCCCGGCCATCGAATTTCAGGTGATGAACCATATTGCTGTTGTCTGTCATTTGAATTTTGTATATATTCCTTTTATTATAGAAATAGAATCATCAGCCGTTGTTGTAGAGTTAATTTATAAAAATAAATATTAGATCCCATATGTCAATGCAGCCGGGAATAATCGCATCTTCATCTCAAAATTAAAAAACCCTGCCGGAGGTCGTCAATGCCGAATTTTGACAGCTATATGATAGCCAGAGAACCGTACTACCTGTCTGTGAATAATGAAATCGTCATGTTTGAAGCATCCTATGATGCTATGCTGCCGGTAATGCTAAAGGGGCCCACCGGCTGCGGCAAGACCCGTTTTGTGGAATATATGGCCTGGCGCTTGAAGCGTCCCATGATTACGGTGGCCTGCCATGAAGATCTGTTTGCATCGGATCTGATCGGTCGGTATCTGCTGAAAAACGACGAGACCGTATGGATGGACGGGCCCCTGACCCGGGCCGTTCGGATGGGGGCTATCTGCTACCTGGATGAAATCGTGGAAGCCCGCAAGGATACCACCGTGGTCATTCACCCGCTCACCGACAACCGTCGCACCCTGCCCATTGATAAAAAAGGGGAGATTGTCAGGGCCCATCCCGATTTTATGCTTGTGATTTCGTATAATCCCGGGTACCAGTCTATTTTAAAAGATCTCAAGCAAAGCACCCGCCAGCGTTTTGTGAGCCTGGCCTTTGATTATCCAGAGGCGCAACAGGAGGCTGAAATCGTCGCCCGTGAAAGTAATATTGACATGCCGACGGCCCAAAAACTGGTTTTGCTGGGACGAAAAATCAGGAATATCCGGGAGCACGGCCTGACCGAAGGGGCCAGTACCCGTCTTCTGATCTATGCGGCCCAACTGATGAAAAGAGGCGTGGAAACCCAGGCTGCCTGCCGTTCCGCCGTTTGCCTGCCCCTGACCGATGATGAACGGCTGCAGCAAATAATGCATGACCTGATAGAAGATATTTTTTAAAAAAACTATACCATGAATGATCCGATGACAGACCCCATCGAGAAACTTTTTATCGCCGACCCGGCAATTGCCGCCAGGGTGCAGGAGAATCTGCAGTGTAAAGACAAGGCTGCAGGGTTCGAAGACAGAGCCATCATGGCAAATGAAACCATATGGGCGCTTTCACAGGAAACCACCTTTGGCAAGGCTGTGGCTATGGGGTTTGCAGAGCTTTTGGGTGACACGGACACGGCCGGGGTCAAGAAATACGCACAAATCGTTCATGGGGCCGGAACGAAAGGTCCGGCCATGGGCAGGCTCATGGCCACTTATCTCGTGCCGGTTATCCGCCGGGGCAATACAGCTTTTCTGGAACATTTTCTGGCAACCGTGCAGGTTATGGTACGAAAAGGGATCTATACCCTGAAAGACCCCCTGGATGTGCTGGCATGTTTGCTGGATGAAGGCGATCAATCGGGTGCTGAGGCTTTCCTGGATCTCCTGCAGGATACATTCGGCCAATCTCTGTCCTATAATCGGAGCATGCATTTTACCTGTATCCTTCCCAGGGCCGTACACTCTTTTTCACCGTTGCAGAGGGCCTGGCAGATCCGGCAGCTCGCCAGGATTATCCGGACGGACCTGCATCTTGTCGAACCGTTTCTGGATGGTTTGGCAAAGGGGCTGGATCTGCTGCATGAAAAGGCCCTGGAGCAATTTATCTCCACCGGATTACAAAAATTCAGGGAAAATCCGGATGCCGGAATCCGATTTTTGTCCCTGGTATCCAACCTGGGTATGGAGAGGTTCCATGATCTGCAGGTTACCGTGGGGCTGGCCGGACTCCGTCCCAACCTTAATTGTTATCTTTGCGCCAGAACCGGTCCGGGCCTGACGGTTCGTTCCATATCTTTGCTTCCGCTGAAAATGAATAGGGCTGACAATCGGGCTATTTCTGTTTTTTCAGATGCGGAAGCGATCTATCTGCCGGAGACAATCGGGTATTTTCCTGAAAAAAATCAAAATGAAACGCTTTACAAATGCCTCACAAGGGTTGAGGCCGGCCTGCACGAGTTCGGCACATTTGATTTTGATCTGGAAAAACTGGAAGAAGGATGGCCCCATGACGGCGATTGCCTTCCTGATTTTGGGAAACCATACAGGGCTCCGGCAAAAATGCGGGGGGAAAAGAATCTTTCCGATCCGGAAAGTTTTTTTTCCATGTTTCCGGTGCCCGAACTGGCATCCGACCTGTTTACCGTTTTTGAGCATGGGCGTATCCGGCTTTGTCTGACCCGGCGTTATCCCGGCCTTGTAAAAAACGCCCGGCCCCTGTTTGCAAAAGAGGCTCTGCGGATGTTGAAAAAAGGGCCGCCATCCGCGCTCTTCAGGCTTTATTTGATCGTGGCGCTGGATATTTTTCCGGGTCCGCCGGTTTACATCGATGCAGAGCAAGAACCGGCGTTAAAAAAAATACTCACGCTATTCAGGCGCCGCATGGGGAAAGATTCTGTTGTGGAAACCAGTGCCGAACTGGCGGCAGCGGTATATGATCGCATGGCGGCAATGCTTTTCAGGGGGCCGGGCCTGCCCGATGTTACGGAGCGTTATTGCTCTTTGCAGACACCTTTCGGGTGGTGTATAAGGCCGGATTTGTATTTTGCCGCCAACCCTTTATCTGAAAATATTGCCGGCACTATAAGAGCCATTCTTGCGGAAAAAAATATCCGGGTGTACAAATCAGATATAAGGCGTACTCTGGCCGAAAAGGGAGGCGATCTTGATCTGGATGATATCAGAAAGCTTGTACTGTCTGCCCGCAGATCTGTCGATTCCGGCATTAACCGGCAGACAGGGCCGTCTGTGGATCTTTCCTGGCTGGATCTTGACAAAATTTTGAGACAAAAGGATATTGCTGATCCGTCAATCGGCAACACCGGCGGATCCGCTTTCCGGTATCGGGAGTGGGATTGCACCCTCAATGACTACCTCAACGATCATACCCGGGTTGTGGAAAAAATTGTCAGCGGAATCAAGAATGATTTTTACACCCATACCCTGCGGCGCTGCCGGGGCCTTGTAAAGCATGTCTGCGACTCTTTTGAGCTTCTCAAACCCGAAAACCTCGTTTTGTTGCGGCCCTGGCTCGAAGGCGATGAATTCGACTATCATGCCCTTCTGGATTTTGCGATTGATAAAAAAACCGGCCGGATGCCCGGGGAGCGGCTGTACAGCAAACGGATCAAACAGCAGCGTGATGTTGCTGTGCTGCTTTTGGTGGATCTGTCGCGGTCCACTGCCAATAGTGTCGGCCGGTCTGCTTCGGGGCTGCCGGTCACCGTTCTGGATATTGAAAAAGAAGCCATTGTTCTCTTCTGCGAGGCTCTTTCCGTGGTGGGGGACCGCTTTTCCATCGCCGGATTTTCCGGTACCGGTCGGCTGGGGGTGGATTATTTTAAGATCAAGGATTTTGACGAGGCAATGGACGAACGCATCCGACAGCGCATCAATGCCATGGCCCCCCAACGTAGTACCCGCATGGGTGCCGCGATTCGCCATGCAACGGCCCGGCTTGAAAAAGTGCCCTCGAAAGTGCGGCTGTTGATCATTCTGGGCGACGGTTTTCCAAATGATACCGGATATAAACGGGAATATGCCATTTCCGATACGCGCAAGTCTGTTTTCGAGGCACGCTCAAAACAGATATTCACCCACGCCATAACCGTCAATATTGATCATGATGCAAAACTGGATGCGCTCTATGGCGCGGTGAATTACAATGTGATATCCAATGTGCATGAACTGCCGGACCGTCTGCTTAGAATATACAGTGCCCTGACCCGGTCATGAAGTGCCGGGGGCCCTGTTGAAAATTGTGAAACAATCTGTTTGCCGATGGGATGCGATATGCTGCTCTACGACGATATATATTCCTGGGAAGGGTGGGGTGGGGCCCTGCGACTGGGGCGCGGCAAATGTCGGCTGCGAATTTTTGATCTTCAAAAGACATCCGGAAAAACCGTTTTTCTGCGGCCCGTGATCGTTGTGGTGACCGATGTCCCTGAAAGTAAAACATCGATCCGCAACTTCAGCAGTCATATCTCGACCAGTGTCATTCGGGAATTTAAACTGGACCCGCGCAGGGTGCTCTGGGTGGAATATTATCCGGCGGTAATATATGGGGCGGAGGGGGAAAAAATAATTCCGGAACGATATGATGCGGTGGAGTTTACCTGGCAGAGAGACAGGGCACTGAATCCTGTATGGAGAACCTTGCAGGATTCCTTGCTCGATCTGGTCAAATCGTTGCTGGAAATGTAACGTATTTTTGGTCATGGGGTATTTTTTTGTTTTCTGATTTTCATGATGCAATGAGGTGGGTATGAATGTCACAGATGCATTAAAAACACGCAAAGCCGTGCGGGCCTTCCTTGACAAGGCCGTTGACGGTGAAACGATCCAGCGAATACTGGACGCTGCAAAACATGCACCTTCCGGCACCAATGCGCAGCCCTGGCAGGTTGCCGTGGTTACGGGTGATACAAAGGCGCACCTGGAAAAACGGCTGGAGGATGCTTTTCGAAGTGGCGTCAAAGGGGAAATGGACTATCAATATTATCCCCGCACGTGGAAAGAACCGTATAAGGGGCGACGCAGGGCCTGCGGGCTTCAGTTGTATACGACCCTTGAAATAACCCGGGAAGACAGGGACAGACAGATTGAGCAATGGGCCGCCAATTACAGGGCCTTTGATGCACCGGTGGTTCTGTTTTTCTTTATAGATCCGGATATGGAAAAAGGCTCGTTTCTGGATTACGGCATGTTTTTGCAATCTGTCATGCTCGCCGCTGTTGAGCAGGGGCTTGCCACCTGCCCCCAGGCTGCATTGGGTGAATACCCGCATATCGTAAAAACATCTTTGGGATATCCGGATGAAAGCATTTTGATGTGCGGTATGGCACTCGGTTATGAGGACATTCAGGCAAAGGTCAACAGCTACCGCACACCGCGGGAAGAATTGCACGTGTTTACCCGATTTTTTGAATAACCCTATGACCCGGCCGGTCCTGAAAAAAAGAAGCGGCAAATAAATTGCCGCCCCTTTTTTTGTAATGAGTTATTTTTTGTTTTTACGCCCCATTATGTCCTGATCTTGAACGCCTGGACTTTCAGGGGTCATTAAAGCCCCGGGCTATCTGGAATGGAGTGCGTGCCTGTGAATTTTGATGGTAAAAAGTTTTTTCCCCGTAAGATAAACAAGGGTAAAAAGTTTTCTAATACTTTTCCCGACCACCGACGGTTTGGGTTCGAGGGCTATCAAACCATACCCGCAATCGCATTCGGGCATTTCGTGTCTGCAATAGGGGCATCGCCTGGCTGCCGAGCGGGATATCATTTCGTTCGAATAATAGTGGTAACATGTGTTATTATTAGCATATATATCCATTTTGAAAATCCTTTTTTTAATTTTTAAGACTGCATTGAGGGGCTTATAAATTCAAAATAAATGAAAAGCAATCCTTTTTTTGCGATGGTGCCTTCTTTTTTTGATATGTTTTTTTTGTGCGGTGGTAGGTTGAGTATATGCTGTTGTATTTAAAAGATATATGCTTTGTGTTGAATCCTTTTAAATTTAAAAAGAATGATTGGTTGATGCGTATAAATCGTTTTTAAGATGCTTTCGGGCGGTTTTTTTTAAGTTTTTTTCGCTTGCAGTCTTTGATGGTACCGCAGGCTGTCAATATCTGCCCGGTTTTTATGAAAGTCGTGGCGTTGAGTTTTGAGTAGTGAGAAAGAAAGGGTCAACATTATGGAGATTTTGCAGATACGCCTCAATAAAATGGCTGTTTTTTGTTATTTTGTCGGCGATGAAGGCAGTTGTACCGGTGCTTTGATCGATCCGGCCTTTGAAACCGGTCGGATATTGGAGATTGTAAAAGAAAAAGGATATCGTATTACTCATGTTATAAACACCCATTGCCACAGTGATCATACCGCCGGTAATGCCGCCATTATCGCTGCTACAAGGGCCAAACTGCTGATACATGAACGGGATGCCGAAAATCTGGGGAAGATGCTGAACCGGAGCTTTACCCGGATGCTCGGCGGCAAAGTGTCGCCCCGGCCGGATATCCTGCTCAAAGATAATGATGTGATCACCGTCGGCAGCACGGTGCTGAATGTGATTCATACGCCGGGACATACGCCCGGGGGGATCTGTCTTCTGGCGGAAAATAATATTTTTACCGGCGATACCCTTTTTGTAGGGGCTGTAGGAAGAACTGATCTGCCCGGGGGGTCCTACAGACAGCTTTCCCGTGCCATTCGGGAGAAAATTTATACCCTGCCGGAGGAAACTATTATCTGGCCCGGCCATGATTACGGGATTACTCCCGCTTCAACCGTGGCACGGGAAAAAAAAGACAACCCGCAGTAACGGTTACAGGTAAACTGCAGGCGATGGAATTGTTTGATCAAATTTTTTAACATGTATAAAAACGAATGGGACTCAGATTTGCACGGATACACGCGGGTAAAGATTAAATCAGCAACTGCTGAAAAGACAATTGCTTTAATCCGTGTCCCCCCAAAAAAGGAATGCCACCATGAAGGAACAGGAAGCTGTTTTTAAAACAACCTATGAAAATTATCTGACTCAAATTGCAAAAATCGATCTGACAACCTTACCTGCCAGGCTGGGTGTTAAAGTGGATGGAGACGAGGTGATCATTCCCTTTTTCGGGATTCCGCACAGGGTTTCACCCACCGGTATCTCCGATCCTTCCGGTGACAGGCCCAATCATGCCATCTGCGTGGTTTTGAGTAAATATCTGCTCATGTGCCCTGACAGTGAATCGGACGAGGATGAGTGGGCAGCCTACCAGGATTTTAAAGATGCAACCCCGTTTGCAGATGCCTACCGCAAAAATGTGGAGCAGGCTATCGCCATAAGCTTCGGTGGAAAGATGGATGAACTCAAACAGGCCTGTAAAATATTAAACGGCGGTGCTCCCAAGGGAATCAATTTGCCCTATGATCTGGCCATGTGGTTTGTCCCGCTTCCTAAAGTACCGCTGTTTTTACTTTTCAATGACAGCGACAATGAATTTTCAACTCAGAGTAAAGTGTTGTTTGAAAAACGGGCTGAAAAATTTTTGGATATGGAGTGCCTGGCCATTTTGGGGATGTGCCTGGTGGAGTATCTGAAGACGGCGGCTAATATTTGAACCCGGTTTTATGGACATTTATTTTTCCATGGCACATATTTCGGGACAGCCGGTTAATCCGTGATCAACCTTTTCAAGGAGAAGCCATCATGCAAACGAAAATATCCAAATTGTTTTATACGGCTTTGTTTGTCATAGCGGTCCTGGCATGTAGCTGCAATCAGCGCGGGCTCGACATTAATGTCCGATTTGCCCGGATTGGGGGGCTTGCAAAGGGGTGCCCTGTAATTTTTGATTCAAAAGTGATCGGCAGCGTCAGTGATTTTGATTATGAGAAGAATGAAAATTATATTGTAAAACTGGCCATAAAACCGGAGTTCTCCAATGCAGCGACCGAATATTCGCGGTTTTCTATTGTCGCCGACCCCGCCGATTCACGGAAAAAAGCAATTGAAATGTTTCTGTTTGAAAATGACGGCAGGCAGTTAAAAAACAATGCGACCATTAATGGATCCGATACATTGGTACTCTATTCCGAAAAAATACAAAAAGATTTGGAAAAAGGTTTGAATTACCTTAAAAAAGAATATCAAAAGATGATAGACAGCTTGCAGCAACTGCCGGAACAGGAAAAATTCAAGATACTTGAAAAAGAGCTGCGCCAACTGCTGGAACAGATGAAAAAATCCGGTGCCGCAACCCGTGAAAAGCTGAAACAAGAGGTTTTACCCCAATTGAAACAGGAGCTGGAAAAGCTCAGGAAAACGCTGCGTGATTTTGGCCGGGAAAAGGAACTGGAGCCGTTGGATGACCAGATCAGAGAGATCAAAAGCATTTAGCGTAATTTTAACCATTCAAAAATAGAAAAATAATATCCGCTTAGTGCTGCTAAATTCTAATTCAAAATCTTGACAAACCGTCATTTAATAATATAGTTTTATAATTTTTAATCTATATGCAATTTTTCATCAGGCCCTTCATCGGGCGCTGTCGGCACCCTATTAAAAATTAGGTAAAGGAGTTCAGGTATGGCACAACTAATTTCGGAACGTAGGGATATCGATTTTGTTCTGTATGAGCAACTTGGCATCGAGGCCCTTGTCAAGACGGAAAAATACAATGATTTGAATCGCAAAATGTTTGATATGATCGTGACCGAGGCCCGAAATTTTGCCATTAAGGAGATTCTGCCGACCTATGCGGAGGGGGACCGGGAGGGGGTTCACCTGGTGGATGGCCGGGTCAAGGTGCCCGAGTGTTTTCGAAGGCCTTATAAGCTGTTTTCCGAAGGCGAATGGATTGCCATGGCGGAAGATCCCGAAATCGGCGGACAGGGACTTCCCCATATCATCAAGCAGGCGGCGTATGACTATCTGGGGGGTGCAAATTTTGCCGTTACCGCGTTTGCCACCCTCGGTCACGGCACGGGTAAAATGATTGAGATTTTCGGAAGCAAAAAGCAGAAAGATCTGTTTTTGAAAAAGGTCTATTCCGGAATCTGGGCCGGTACCATGCTGCTGACCGAACCCGATGCAGGGTCGGATTTGGGCGCTCTGACAACAACGGCGGTGAAAAATGCCGACGGCACCTACTCCATCACCGGCAGCAAGATTTTTATCACCTGCGGAGATCACGATATCACGGAGAATATCATTCATCCGGTGCTGGCCAGAATCGAGGGGGCGCCCGCGGGTGCCAAGGGGATTTCCATTTTCCTGGTTCCCAAATACTGGGTTAATGATGACGGCAGCATGGGAGAATTCAACGATATCGTATGTACCGGCGTGGAAGAAAAGATGGGCATGCACGGCAGTCCCACATGCAGTCTTTCTCTGGGGAGCAAGGGGAAATGCCGGGGTCTTCTGCTGGGTGAAGAAAACAAGGGGCTGGCCGTTATGTTTCATATGATGAATGAGGCCCGCCTGGGGGTGGGGGGACAGGGATATCTTCATGGTTCAGCCGCATACCTCTATGCGGTCAACTATGCCCGGAAGCGGCTCCAGGGCAGGGATCTGGCCAAAGGCAAAGACATCAATGCCCCTCAAGTTCCGATCATTCGCCATCCGGATGTTCGGCGTATGCTGTTGAGTATGAAAGCGCTGGTGGACGGCATGCGCAGCTTTACTTTTTATGTGGCTTATTGCTTTGACAGACAGGAATGTGCGACCGACCAGTCGGAAAAGGAACACTGGCAGGGGTTGATTGAGCTGCTCACGCCGGTGGTGAAATCCTACTGCAGCGACCGCGGGCTCGAGGTTTGCGACCAGGCCGTGAATGTTTTTGGTGGCTATGGGTACACCCGTGAGTATCCTGTTGAGCAGCTTTTGCGGGACTGCAAGATTACAACGATTTATGAGGGCACCAACGGCATACAGGCCATGGATCTGCTGGGACGTAAGCTGGGAATGAAAAAAGGTAAGGTATTCATGTCTTTTTTAACTCAGATTCAAAAAACCATTTCCGAAGCCAGGAAAACAGCCGGTCTGGAAAAATGGGCGGATGCAGTCGAGGCCGCAGTCAATCGGTTGGGTGAGATCGCCATGCACATGGGCAAGACCGCCATGTCGCCGGATTTTAAGACGGCGTTTTCCTTTGCCTCTCCATTTCTCGATTGCATGGGCGATGTCATTATGGCGTGGATGCATCTATGGCGGGCTGTGATTGCTGTGCCAAAGTTGGAAAAGCTTTCCGGTGGAAACGATCCCGATGCCATCAGGGCCAAGGTTAAGAAAAGCAAAGACGCGGCATTTTATGACGGGCAGCTCAAGGGGGCTGAATATTGCATCAATGTGCAACTGCCGGTAACGCTGGGCAAGATGAATGCCATCGGGGCAACCTGCGATGCGGCTGTGCAGATTCATGAAAAATCTTTTGGTGGACAATAAAAGGTTATCCGGGGTTGCCGGCAGCCATCGGGCCGGCTATTGGTCGGGCTGGATGGTTAATTCGAAAATGTGCTCCAGCCGGTAAAATGTCTGTTTAATTTTGTATTTTTGGTCGGGAACAAGATCCACAACCACCCTTACCTTGGCGGTGGGTTGTTCATGATAGGCAACCCGGATTTGATTGATCAGGGCTCCGTTGACTTTTATAATCCGCCCGATACCGATGCCGATAAGCAGGCCCGTAAAATCACACACAACCTTTGGCTGTTCAATATTGATGACAAACGTTTCGGGCGGATACTCGCCGCTTAATTTAAATGTCACCTTTTCTTCATTTTTTGATATAATTTCACTCTGGATTGCGCTGAGCAGCCTTCCTGCGTCGGTATCAACGGGGTATGTCCGGAGTTTTGAAAAAAGGTTCCGGTGGGCCCAGCCTAAACGGCTGTCCGGCAGTTTTACGGCCAGCCAGGGATCCTGACGGCCGACTATTTCTACTCGATCGCCTTTTGCCAGTTTGACGAGTATCGCCGATTTTACCGACGGTTTGATGCGGATGTTGGCGATGTCCACCTGAACGGTTTTAACGGTTGCAGCTGAGGTGACCGGGACTGCTGCAAATCCTGAATTGTTTTCAATTCCGTACGCCGTTTGAGGATATAATGGTATCGTAAAAAGGCCACAGCCGCATAAAAGAAAAAAATAAAACAAACCTGATGTGTAAAGCAGCCTGATGTGTTTCATTTTTGTCTCCACTAAGTTCAGGATGGTTTTTCATACAAAAAGGCCGCCACCGGGCAGCCCTTTTGTTTTTGACAAAAAAATGTATTTCTAATCCGTTGCATACTTAAAGGAGAGATTTACCTTGGCTCTGTATGCAACAACCTTTCCATCTTCCACCTTTAGATCCAGCCTGCCTATTTCCGCAACTCTCAAATCTTTCAGTGATTTTGACGCGGTTTCCACGGCAATTTTGGCTGCGTCCTCCCAGGATTCCGAGCTTGTTCCTACCAGTTCAACGATTTTGTAAACACTAGTGCTCATGATTTTCTCCTTTCCGCTTTAAGGGGTCAAAGTGTTTTTTCATGCGCCCTTCACTGAAACCTTTGTAAACCCTGTGCTATCAAAAATTGTATTTTGAAGAAGATTCTGATTACGGCTTGTTTAAAAATAAACAATTGAGTTCAGTTAGAGAAAGGATGTCAGATTGCAGGGTGCCGCACTTTATGTGGCACACGGGCAGTCAGTAGGGCTTTATATAAACTTATATACTATTAAAGAACGGTTCGTCAAGCTGGAAATTTCCGATGTCGGGGGCGAATGTATTCGGGAAACGATATACGCTGTTATAGCGTTTTGGTGTGGCGGGCACAACTATTTGCAAAAATGAGAAAAATTTGGTTGCAGGCCAAAACTTTCCATTGCTTTAAGAAAAGGAATGATAGCGTTCCGGCGCCTCAGGGAACGGGTTAAACAGCTCAAGTGTACGGTGTAGTGCCCTGGACGAATCAACCGTGTCCCCATGTGAATTTTTATGCAAATAAATGTGCATTTTATTATACGTTATCGGCGCAGATATTTTTTTATTTTTTGATACGAGATTAACTCACTATAATGTTAGGGAAAAATTTAACTGTAAAATGGTATTGATTTTGCATTACCTTATATACGAAATGTTTTAATATGCTCTTTTTGACAGCTCGATAAAGGCAAACCATTTCGAAAGGATGGGACGCAAAACCGCTGGCCTAAGTCTTTGGAATTTAAAGATACGGCAGCAGGGTTGCCGAAAGCAAAGCTGGTGCCCTCGAAAGGATGCTGCGCTTTGTACAGATGAATTTGGTTCGAGACGTCATCGACTATAAAGAATCTGTGTTACGCAGAAAATAATTCCCGGGGGGGACACATGAAAATGCATATCGCTATCCTATCAAAATCAAAATTCAGACGATTTTTTCTTGTCTGGTTTTTGCCGGTTATTGTTTTTGCTTCCTGCACGTTGTTTTTTTCGACTACTGTTTTTGCCGGCACCGTCAAGCTGGCATGGGACGCCAATTCCGAAAGTGATCTCCAGGGATATAAAATATATTATAAAACCGGTTCTTCCGGGGCACCCTACGACGGCATCGGTGCAGATCAGGGGCCGTCAGGCATCGCCCTTCCGTTAGAGGACATAGAAGATGTTGAAAATCCAGCATTCACGTTGACCGGTTTGCCGGATGGCCAGACCTATTACCTGGTTATCACGGCCTATAATGACAGTGCGGAAAGCGGATATTCCAATGAAGTGATATTTGAGGCGCCGTCTCTGCCTCCCACGACCCATACCATCACGGCCGAAGCAGTATCCAACGGCAGCATCACCCCGTCCGGTATGGTAACGGTGAATGATGGCGACAGCAAGGTTTATGCAATAACGCCCGATGCCAATTATCATATTATCGATGTAAAGGTGGACGGCAGTTCGGTCGGTGCAGTAGCAGGCTATACATTTAATAATATTACCACGAATCATACCATCTCTGCAACTTTTGGAGCGGTGAATGAGCCGCCTACTGCAAATGCCGGTTCCAATCGTATTGTTCCTGAAGGAGACCCGGTGGTTCTGGACGGTTCAGGCTCCCGTGACTCCGACGGATCCATTGTAGCATATCACTGGCAGCAGACCGTTGGTCCGGCAGTCACTCTATCCGATACTGCTGCCGTTAAACCCGGTTTCACTGCGCCCCAGGTATCGGTTTCCGGTGCGACTTTGACATTTCAATTGACCGTAACCGACAATGGCGGATTAACGAATTCGGATACGGTTTCGATCAGTGTCAATGATCTTGTCTCTGCGGATAGAGATGGGGACGGCGTGGCCGATGAGCAGGATGCCTTTCCCGATAATCCGAATGAGTGGCTTGACAGCGACGGGGACGGAATCGGCAACAACCAGGACACGGATGACGACAACGACGGAATGCCCGACACCTGGGAGGTTGTATACGGCCTCGATCCTTTGAACAATGACGCCGGGCAGGATGCCGACAGTGACGGTTTCAGCAATGTTCTGGAATACCAGTATCAAACCAATCCGGCAGATGAAAATTCAATCCCCCCCCAGACCCCGGTGGCAATGGCCGGTTTTGATCAGACGGTTATGGAAGGCCGCACCGTTACCCTGGACGGATCTGCCAGCTATGATTCGGACGGCAGCATTGATTCTTATCAGTGGGAGCAGATCGGCGGAGTAGAAATCGTCCTTTCGGATGAGACGGCTGCGACTCCGACCTTTGTACCCCCACCAATTTCCGATGATAACGTGGTGCTGACATTTAACTTGAAGGTAACGGATGAAGATGGTCTCGAGGATAATGACCGGATTGATGTGATTGTCCAGGATAACGGCATCACCGGATTTCCAACCGATGTCCTCACTTTTTATTCCATTGATGACCAGCCCCTGGCCATTCAGATTCATGAAGGCGGTCACCTGGTTCGATTAGAAGCGGTGGACCCTGAGTCTACAGACGGCACCGAGGATCGACCCGAATTTTTACCCTACGGACTCATCGATATGGATGTCAGGGCATTGAGCCCCGGCGGTTCGGTTATTTTGACCGTTTATCTGCCGGAGGGCGCATCAGAAGATGCCATCTGGTATAATTACAGCGATGCAACCGGCTGGCAGGATTACAGCAGCAACAGTGATTTTAACGAGACCCGGGACCAGGTGACCATCGTGCTCACGGACGGCGGTTCCGGTGATAACGACCGTCAGGTCAATTCCATGATTCTCGATCCCTCCGGGCTTGGCAGCATCAGCCTGGAACCTGCTGCCGATCCCGTTGATTCCACCAGTGACGGGTCCGGTGGTGGTGGCGGAGGAGGCGGGTGCTTTATCAGTGCGGCGGCCGGTACGGGGGCTGCTTCAATCCCCGGGTATCCGGCCTGCTGGATATTGATGGCCTTGGTTGCCGCCTGCGCTTTTAAGCCCAACTTTTTAAAACAACGGTAATACAGCCGGGCAACAAAAGGTGCCCGGATTATAACTCGTTTGATTTTTTTTCATAGCTCCTCCCCCTAAAACAAAAAGCCACTTTGCCTCCGGTGGCTTTTTGTTGTTTGGCGTTCAGTTGTGATTTGCAGATATCCACTGGGGCAATGCATAAAAGCTGAAGGGATGAAGAAGCATACAGGCATTTTCAATAGAGGGCCTGGTCCTGCTTTTATAAGGGAGAGAGTGGCAGTCAGCCAAGGAATTTTAATATGGGAATTATGTGGATGTTTTTTGAATCAACAAGGTATATTCAAGATATTCATTCAGCATTTTCCGGTTATCTTCCGGTGTGATTTTCCGGGGCAGGATTTTAAGTGCGCGTTCTGTGGCCGCATCAATTAGCTCGGCCCTGAATTTGGCTTCGGCCTGCATAATATGGTTTTTTATCTTGTGCTGGGAAGTCTCCAGCATGAACCGGCATTGCTGTTCGGCATCTTTAATGATCAGATGCTTTTTCTTTTCGCCCTGTTCCACGATTTTTTCTTTAAATTTCGCAAGGTGAATATCACTTTCATCAAGCGTTTTAAGCGCTTGTTTGACCTGGTTGGTTAATTGTTCCTTTTTTCCCTCTATCTGGTTGATTTCTTCAGAAATTTCCAGTTTCCGCCCTTCCAGGAACTCCATTAGGGGTGTTTTGCCAAATTTGAATACTATAAAAACAAGAATCAGAAAATTGATCCACATCATAACGATGTCATAGGTCGGCCGCCAGTTTGCGGCTGTTTCGGCCGCAGAGGCATTACCACAGGAGATAAACACAGACAACAAAACCGCGAGCAGCAAATATGGGCTGTATACCGTTCGATTATTGTCCCTCATAGAACCAGCCTCCGCTCTAACACCTTTTCCATAATACTTATCGATAAAACTTCCGACTCATTCTCCAGTTTTTTTCTGGCTTCCGTAAGCTGGGCCTCGGCTTCAGTACGGGCTTTTGATTGTAAATCATTGATTTCGGCCCTGACCGCCGAAAGCATTTTTGCAGATTTCTGCATTCCCTGTTCCCTGATTTTTTCACTCACCTCAAAGGCTTCGCTTCGGACCGCAGTTTTTTTTTGTTTAATCTGATCCGTTACACTGTAAAGTGATTCTCCGGCATCAATAATATCCAGATTTATTTTTTCTAAATGATTGTCCCTTTCGATCATCACTCGTCTCAGCGGACGAAACATGATACGATTGATAATGAAAAGAAAAATCAAAAAAGAGATTAACTGAACAACAAGTGTCTCGTTAATACTGATCAATGCAATATTACTGATAATCTGCATAAATTGATTTTAAACCTGTTTTTTTGGCGTTAGACTTCGGGGAAAATAAAAGTTCCGATTTTGATTGTCGTGCCGTGTGGCGTTTGCCGGCCGGCACATAGCGTATCAGCCGAGCACTCGTCCTTATTTACTGAATTGAGGACTACACTGCTCCGGAAATCAAACTACAAACAAAAGCAGCAAAGCGATTACCAGGGAATAAATTCCGGTGGACTCGGATACCGCCTGCCCCACAAGCATTGTTCGTGTAAGGAGGCCGGCTTCCCTGGGGTTTTTGCCTATGGCTTCACATGCCTTGGCTGCTGCCATGCCCTCTCCGACCCCAGGTCCTATGGCGCCAAGCCCCATGGACAACCCAGCCCCTAAAAATGCCGCCGCTTTGATAATATCCGCACCTTCAATTGCCATTTTTTCCTCCTTACTTAGATTGATTGTTGTGTAGTAATGATTATCGGATCAAAATTATTTAAAATATTACGGTATGTTAACCCCACCACGGGTTTTTTTGAGCATTAAGATTTTTAACGGCATCTCCCCGCCACACTTATATTTTTCAACACGTTACATATTTTTTTTGATTCAAAACACAATATTCAACTATGATCTCAATATGCCCGGTGTTCCGTTCGATATTGAACATATTTTTCGTATTTTCGGCCTGAATTTATACGACAAAGATCAGAACCAGGGCGATAACCATTGAATAGATGGCCGTGGACTCGGCTACGGCCATTCCAACCAGCATTGATCTTGTAATGTCGCCGATAACCCGTTCATTGCGAGCCACCCATTTAACTCCGCCGCTGGCTGCTATTCCTTCACCGATTCCCGGCCCAATGGCACCGAAGCCCATGCATAGCCCGGCGGCCAGCAGTGCCATCGGGGGGCCAAGAAATTCGGAAGCGGGATATCCTCTGAAAATAAGAATAAATGCCACTAAAAGACCGAGTATAGCAGGCGTCTGGGTAATGGCCTGCCCCAGCAGCATAATATTGGTGACCGGAGTGGCTGCCGAAGGTTGCCTTGCGATGCCCTCGCAGCTTGCTTTGGCCACTACGCCGCCGCCGATACCCGAACCAATGGCACTGAGCCCGGCAGCCAGACCCGCGCCCAGAATAGCGGCCCAGGTGGGCGAAGCCGGGTTGGCTGAGAAATCCGAGAACAAAAGAATAAAGGATGTCACCAATGCAAATATGGACGGAGTTTGACATACGGCTGATCCGATGAGCATGTTGGTGGTTAACCGTCCGCTCATTGCCGGCTGTCGGGCAACCCCGACACACGCCTCCCCGGCTGGAAATCCGGAGCCGATTCCGGAGCCGATCGCGCCAAGCCCCATGCATAGGCCTGCCCCCATTACCGCCGCTATGGTTATATAAGATTGGGCGGCAAAATTGGTAAACAGCAGAATCATTGCTACAACCAGGGCAAAAATTGATGCCGATTCTGCAATTGCCTGCCCCACCAGCATGGATTTAAAAATCTCTCCGGCATGTTCATTGTTGCGTGCTATGGCGGTATTGGCTTGTGCCGCGGTATAGCCTTCTCCTATGGCTGCTCCGATCGCGCCGAACCCCATGGCCAGGCCGCCTCCTATAAAAGCAGCAAGGTTAACCCAGGTTTGAATATCGTAGGCCATAATTATTTTACCTGAACCGAAATATATACGACTGTAAGCATGGTAAAAACAAAGGCCTGAATTGCGCCCACAAACAGTCCGAAAAAAGCATTTAAAAAAGGAGGAAACACAATACTCCAGGTTAGATGAGATACTACAAGGATGATAATCGAACCGCCCATGATGTTACCGAAGAGACGAAAGGAGATGGATACTATTTTGGCAAGTTCTCCGATCACATTCAGCGGCATCATAAAAAAAATCGGCTGGAAATACTCTTTGGCATACGCCTTGAATCCCTTGCTTTTGATTCCGGCATAGTGGGCAATGACAAAGCCCATCAGGCCAAGGCTTAAAGGCGTGTTAAGATCTTTGGTGGGTTCCTCCAGATGAGGAACCATTCCGATCCAGTTACCCAGAAACAGAAACAAAAACAGCGCAAATATCAACGGCGCATAGGTTTTGGCCATTTCGCGGTCCAGAGCGTCTTCGGTCAAGTCATAAAGCTGGCCCACAAATAATTCGCCGACCACCTGGAGTGATCCGGGCAACATGCCTTTTCCCCGGGTTGTGGCAACACCAAATACAATCAGGATGGCTATAACAATCCAGGTCATTAAAATGACTTCCAGATTAAATACCATATTATGCCCGAAAAGCGGAACTATGAGTTGATGAATTTTGCCTAATTCTTCCATAATTGTCGTTAATCACCTCAAGGTTGATTTTCCCGAGCGGGAATGAATAGATGCTGCAAATGATCACCGAGTATAACCGCCTGAACCAGGAAAAGTCCGGCGATTGTTGCAAAAAGGTTGAACTGATCCAGTTTGATTGCCAGAACAAGTGGAACCGCCATCAAACCATATCTGAAAAAGATGGACCCCAAAGCCAGAAGCAAAGTCATGTTCCGGGTTTTGTTGATTCGCATGGGGAGGGTTTCACCCATTAAAATAAAATTAAAAATACTGAACAGGGTACCAAAGACCAATCCTTTTCCAAGCGGTCGGTAACCTGCAAGGATAAAACAAAACCCGGCAATAATTGCAATAATTATTGCCCGGGAACAGTATTTTTTCTGGAGTTGTCTAACCTGTTCCATTTCACAGATGTCCTGATGGTTTGTTTTTGTTTTGCTCCGGCGTTACCATGTCCATTATCTGGCGATAGACAACGTTGGCGCCTCCGATGATGCCTAAAAAAATAAAAATTGTTAGAAATATTCCCTTTGTTCCCAGAAGGTTATCCAGTGTTTTACCTATAAAAAAACAAAAAAAAATGCACCCGGCCATCGTGAGGCCCAGTTGCATCACAAAAGAAAAGTCTTCAGACCAGGCCCGGGTGTGTCTTACATCAAGCAACAACCTTCCGGGTTTTTTCTTTTTCTGCGGCAGCATATTTTAAAAATAGGTAACGAGTAGACCAAATTTGGATTGCATTGCTGTAAAATTCAAGTCTGGTTTATTCGGCGGTGGTTAAATTTAATTACCAATGGACCGGGCGAAATAAATAAAACCCGAATCAATGTATTGACGCTCTCGTAAAAAGTCCACCGAAAATATTTTTGACACAATATACAGGCTTTTTAAATCCATTGAGCACCATCCATTGCGGTTGAAATTTAAACTTTCGGCTTTTTACGAGACCATCATGTATTTAAATACAATAAATTCGATCTAACCCACGATAGCATGAAAAATAGTAAAGCCAGATTATTTATCAAAATTATATAGCAAGCAATTTGTATTGATGTCAAGTCCGGAAATTGAAGCCGTAATAATTTTTCAAAAGCGATCGCTTATTTATTCAAGGAAAACTGTTTCAAGATGTAAAATTCCTGAAAAAACGACTCTCGGCTTTTTTTTACGCAAATGTAGTTTTATTGTTTTCCTTTGACCGTATCTGTCAAACCCGTGTGTTAAAAATGATTTCAAGGTCGCATGATTGTATGAAAGTTTCAAATAAAAGAAACGTTACTTACAGGGAGATTTCAACAATGAAAAAAATTGAATTTCATCAAAACTATCAGGAGAAGTTTGAGTATCACGGGAACACGGCCATCGAAAGAATTCGCAAACGCGGCAGAATCGTGATTGCCAAGGACTGGCTGCTTTTTGATACGGTTGAAGATGCTGCCGAATACTTTAACAGTAGTTGCGGTATATAGAAATATCATGACAAATCAAATATTTGAAAAAATCATGGAATGCCTGATGATGGTTTTCACGATAATATTTGCAGCCTTGGGAACCTTGCTTCTTGGTTTATGAAAAAAGTGCAGATTTGCTTTTTATAAATTGCAAAGTCAAATGCAATTGCCTTGGTCCCCATATAACTCTGACTTGACAATTTTTTTCGCTGATATAATTTAGATTATAGTAAGGTTACACTGATTGGAAACCAATTGATGATACGCCTGCAAAAGCGATTGAACAGCGCAATCTCTTCTGCAAAAGAAACCATTTATCCAATAATCCCATCCGCAATATCCATCATCGGCTGGGCACGAACCTTGTTGTCTACCTTCTACAGCCAGATACAGCAGCAAACATTGAAACGAGGTAATATGAAAACAAAACGTCGTTCCATCGATCAAATCGTCGAAGAACAGGTGCGGGCATGGCAGATCATGCACCGTGAAAGAGTGGGAAAGCCCGAGCTTCCAGTCATCACCGTGTCAAGGGAGCCGGGCAGCGGAGGCAAACTGGTAGCGGCCAGAATTGCCGAAAAATGCGGACTTGATCTGTTCCATCAGGAGATAGTTCATGAAATGGCCATAAATGCTCAGGCCGAGCCCCGAATACTTGAAAGCCTGGACGAAAAAAGGCTTTCGACCCTGGAAGACTGGATATCTTCACTTATCCACAGGCGGCATATCTGGCCAGACGAATACCTGAAGCATCTCATGAAAGTTGTCGGAACCATCGGAAAACACGGGAAAGCGGTTATCGTCGGCCGGGGAGCAAACTTTATTCTGCCGCCCGAAAAAAGATTCCGGGTTCGCGTCATCGCCCCCCGAAAAGATAGAATCAGTAATGTTGCCCGGGAATTCAACGTTCCCATGGAAGATGCCAAGCGTCGCGTGATCAAAACAGAATCTCAGCGCATTGCATTTGTCCGCAAATATTTCAATGCGGATATTTCTGATCCGCTTAATTATGATCTTGTCATAAATACAAAAACATGCAGTCTGGATGCAGTAGGGGGTGCTGTTTGCGGAATGCTGAGCCACTGGCTGCATCCATGATCGGCTGTTTGTTGTCGGCTGAAGTGATGGGTAAATTGTGGCGTGACGATTTTTTTAGATTATTTTTTTAAACGCCTGCAAATCGGTCTGCCAGTTCAGCGTAGGTGAACCGATTCCCGCCGAAGATATCCAGGGCACTGCCAACGGTAAAGTCGATGGTGCCCCGGCCAAGTGCTTCAATGGTCCGGATATCTTCCATGGTGTGGATTCCACCGGCATAGGTGACGGGAATTTGAGCCCACTCCCCGAGCAGTTTTACAAGGGGCTTTTCAATGCCCTGACATTTGCCCTCCATATCCACGGCATGAATCAGGAATTCATTGCAGAAACCGGCCAGATGTTCCAGCAGGTCCGGTGTTATAATTTCATCGGTGAAGGTTTGCCAGCGGTTTGTTACGATCCGGTAACAGTCATCCTGTCGACGGCAGCTCAAATCCAGCACCAGATGTTTTTCCCCGATGCGCTCGACAAGCCGTTGCAACCGCTTTTCATCCACAGTCCCGTCATGGAACACCCATGATGTGACAATAACGGCTGCGGCGCCCTGGTCCAGCCAGTCTTCGGCATTATCAATGGTTATGCCACCGCCGATCTGCATGCCGCCGGGCCATGCATTCAAGGCGTCCCGGGCCGCCTTTGCATTTCCCGGCCCCAGCATGATAACATGCCCGCCGGTCAGTGAGTCCCGGCAATACAGTTGTGCGAACCATTGGGCCGGTTTTTCAGCCGTAAAGTTGGTTTTTATCGATTTTTCATCCTCATCCGAAAGTGTTAAGCCCACAATCTGTTTGACAACGCCCTGATGAAGATCGATGCAGGGTCGAAATTTCATATGTGTTTTTTATTGTGTGGAGAAATTCCTGTCCTTTGGGCAGGGGTAGAATTGAACGGCTTTGCCATACACGTGCCCGTACACGCAAATAAACAATGTCCATTGGGTTTAACTCAATACCGGTTCCTTTTTGGTCCCCGTTTTATCATAAAATAATTTCACATCGTGCCGCAGGGTGTATTTAATGTGTATTTCGGTGCTTTTTAAGTAGTTTTTACAAGCTTTAGCGGATTGGGCCCAAGCTTAAGGACCCGCTGGTGCATTTCTTCCACGGTATCGGCGAATAATTTGGCATCGGAGGCACCAATATGAAACATATCCAGCCGGTCCCCCCCGATGCCGATTTCATCCAGCAGTGTTTTTGTGTACTGCACTCTTTCCCACGCTCTGAGATTTCCTTCCAGGAAATGACAATCTCCGATCTCTCACCCGCCCAGAAAAACGGCATCCGCTCCGGACTCAAACGCTTTTAACATATGAATTATTTCGACTTTGCCGGTGCAAAGATACTTGACAATCCGGACAGACCCCGGGTACTGCAGACGCTGGGAACCGGCCATATCTGCAGCGGTGTAGGTGCAGTAGGTGCACAGCAGTGCCACAATTTTCGGTTGAAAATTTTCCATTCAAGCCTCCATGGGATTTGTTTTGCAATAAAATATAAAAGCCTAATACAGGGCCTCGATTTTGGCAAGGTACTGATCGTTTGTATGATGACCCACGGTAATGGCACTGCGCGGGCAGGCTGATGCACAGTTGCCGCATCCCTGACAGGCGGCCGGATCGATAAAAATAACCCCTTGTGTATCATCGGGTTTGGGCACGCCAAAGGGACAGGTCCGAACACAGGTCAGACAGAAAACGCATTGCTGATTATTAATGACAGCCACGGCGCCGCCCACATCCCGCTCGGCCTTGGAAAGCACGGTGCAGGCCCTTGAAACTGCGCCTTTGGCCTGGGCAATGGCTTCGTCGGCAAATTTGGGCCCATGGGCCAGACCGCACAGAAAAATTCCCGCAACACTGAAATCCAGGGGTTTTAATTTCAGGTGGGACTCCATGAAAAAGCCGTCCTGATCCAGGGGAAGCTTGAAAACAGAGGCCACTTTACGGCTACCCGGATGGGGGACAATGGCGGCGCTCAGGACAACGAGATCCACATCAAAGGTAATATCCATACGCAGATTGCAGTCAAATACCGTCACTGTAAGCCGGTCATTTTCCCGGCCCACCACCGGTGGTTTATCCGGGTCAAAGCGGATAAATTTAACACCGGTTTTCCGTGCCTCTTTGTAGGCCAGTTCCTTGAATGAAAAGGTCCGAATATCGCGGTACAATACATAGACGTCGGCGTTTGGGTTGCTTTCTTTGATTTTGAGGCTGTTTTTTACGGCCGCCGTACAGCAGACCCTGCTGCAGTAGGGTCGCTTTTCATCTCTGGAGCCGACACATTGAATCATGACGGTGGTCCCGGCATTTTTGACGGTGGCATCCCGGTCAAACAGTTTTTGCTCCAGTTCTTTCTGGGTCAGGATACGGGAATCTTCACCATACAGCCAGCCGTCAGGCTTGTATTCCTGGGCACCGGTGGCGATAATAATAGCCCCGCAGGCAATCTCTATCTTCGATTCTGTGGTCAGAATTTTGCAGTTGAAATTCCCCACAACCCCGGCATAATCCACAACCTCCGCCTCGGTATACACCGTTGTCAAAGGATGTGCCTTCACCCGTTGAATCAGGTCTTTGACGTAATCGGCCGGGTGGGCACCATCTTCAGTATAATACAATGTCAGGGCATTGCCCCCTAAAACAGCGCTTTTTTCTACCAGGGTGGTGGTATATCCCTGCTCTGCCAGGGCCAGGGCAGCGGTTAGCCCGGCCAGGCCCCCGCCAATGACAAGCCCCTTTTGAGTGATGGTCATGGAGACCTCATACAGGGGCTGCAGCTCTCGGGATCGGGCCACTGACATGCGCACCAGGTCCTTGGCTTTTTCCGTGGCGCCGGCCTTGTCACTGGCATGGACCCAGGAGTCCTGGTCCCGGATATTGGCCATTTCAAAAAGATACTTGTTCAATCCGGCTTTCTGCATGGTATCCTGGAACAGCGGCTCATGGGTGCGTGGACTGCAGGAGGCAATGACGACCCGGTTTAAATTTTCCCGGCCGATGATTTCCTTGATTTCCGTCTGGGTGTCGGTGGAACAGGTAAATAGAAAATCATCGGCATACACCACATCCGGCAGTGTGGACGCATATTGACTGACGGATTTCACATCCACCACAGCGGCAATATTGATCCCGCAGTGACAGACAAATACGCCGATGCGCGGTGATTCACCCATGATATCTTTTTCCACGGGATAATGGCTGACGGATTCCAGCGTTCCCCTTGCGCCGGAGATGATGCCCGTAGCGGCCGCCGCCGCACCGCTGGATTGAATCACCGTGTCGGGAATATCCTTGGGGCTCTGGAACACGCCGCTGACAAATATCCCCTCTCTTGATGTGGCAATCGTATCTAAAGGCGGTGTTTGACAGAAACCAAACCGGTTCACGTCGATACCCAGTCTTTGCGCCAGTTTCCCTGCTTCCGGATGGGGGCGAAGCCCCACACTCAATATCACCATGTCAAATTCTTCAGACTGGATCTGGTCGACCTCATCCACATAATTGATGGTCAGGTCGTGGGTCTGAGGATTTTCAACCACCCGGGAGATCATGGACCGGACATAGCGCACACCGCCCTGATCCTTGGCACGTTCATAATAGCGATCAAATCCCTTGCCCATGGCACGCATGTCAATATAGAAAATCGTCGGGCGGATACTGGGATTGTGTTCCCTGGATATAATCGCCTGTTTGGTGGCATACATGCAGCATACATAGGAACAGTAATCACAGCCACTGGCCGCATCCCGGCTTCCCACGCATTGAATCCATGCCATTTTTTTCGGTTCGCGCTGATCCGATATCCGGGCGATATGGCCCTGAAAAGGGCCGGCTGCCGAAATCACCCGTTCGTACTCGATGCTGGTGAGCACGTTGGGATAGCGACCGTGGCCGTATTCCGGTTTCAGATTGGCATCAAAGGGTTTGCCCCCCGGTGCAAGAATCATCGATCCGACGCTGATCTCTTCCCAGCGATCCGCATCGTCATGACAAATGGCGTCGGCTTTACAGGCATCCACGCATTGGAGGCATTCGCAGCAGATACCGCAATCAAGACATCTTGCCGCTTCTTTTTGCGCAGCTTCAGGTGAAAAGGCCGATGCGGCCTCCCTGAAATCTGTTGCCCGCTGTCCGGCATCGGCCATGGGGACCTGTGCTCTTTCCAGGTGCGCCTTGTCCGGATCAATGGGGCGGTAATTGGCACCCGGGTCCGGCTTAAAATCGGTCACGTCTTCAGAGGGCAGCGGCACATGGGCCATATACGCCAGAATGGATTGGATCGCGCGCTTGCCCTGTTCTATGGCTTCAATGACGGACGCCGGTCCCACCACGGCATCGCCACCGGCAAAAACGCCTTTAACGCTGGTTTCAAGGGTGCTGGCATTGACTGCAATAAATCCCCGACGTGAGAAATTGATGGGGCTGGTGCCGGTAAAATTGTTGTCCAGTTGCTGGCCGATGTTGGGCAGGATAAGATCCGCCGTTACTTTGAATTCGGATCCTTCCACTGGAATCGGGCGACGTCTGCCGGATGCATCGGGGGCGCCCAGTTTGTTTTTGATGCACATCACGCCATCGGCGGTGTTATCTGAACCCGTTATCTCTATGGGGGATACCAGAAAATGAATATGGATACCCTCTTCTATGGCATCTTTGATTTCATCAGGATCGGCAGGCATCTCTTCGCGGGTACGACGATAGAGTATATCCACCTGGCCTGCCCCTAAGCGCATGGCCGTGCGGGCACTGTCCAGGGCACTGTTGCCGCCGCCGATTACCGCCACTTTTTTTCCGTCAAGACGCCCGGCTTGTTTCAGTTTGACATCCCGGAGCCATTGCACCCCGTGCTGCACATTTTTAAACGCTTTTTCTCCGGGTATTCTGAGATCAACACCCTTTTGGGCACCAACCGCAATGTAGACGGCCGAAAAGCCGTCATTTAAAAGATCTTCAATGGTATGGTCGGCCCCGATGGGCGCGTTGGTTTTAATGGTAACGCCGAAACGGGTAATGTTTTCAATTTCTTTTTGTAAAACGGTTTCCGGCAGCCGGTACTCGGGAATGCCCACGGCCAGCATCCCGCCGGCAACCGGCAGGGCTTCGAAAATAGTCGACCGGTATCCGGCCAGCCCTAAAAAATAGCCTGCGGCCAGCCCCGAGGGGCCGGACCCGATAATGGCCACTTTCTCATCTTTCCAGGCGATAGCGGGCACCGGGAGAGATGCCAGATCCACCTGGTCGGCGGCAAACCGTTTCAGATCCCGGATGGACACCGCCGAATCCACTTCGGCCCGCCGGCAGACTTTTTCGCAGGGATGGATGCAGACACGCCCCAATACACCGGGCAGCGGCATCTCCCGCATAATAATTTCAACGGCTTCTTTGTATTTGCCGACCTTGATCATGGCCAGATAGCCCTGAACATTGATGCCGGCCGGGCAGGCCAGGGTGCAGGGGGCCCGGTCTGCCTTGTCGATGGCAAACTCAGCGGGAATGGCCTGGGGGAAATGGCGATAAATCGCCTTGCGCGATCCCATATCCGCATCAAAATCAGATGGCACATCCACGGGGCATACCTTGGCGCATTCTCCGCAGCCGGTACATTTGTCAAGATCAATGTAGCGGGCCCGTTTTTTGACTTTGACTTTGAAGTTCCCCGGCTTTCCGCTGACGCTTTCAACACGGGACCGCGTGATGATTTCGATATTCGGGTTGGAATCAACTTCGATGAGTTTGGGTGATATCATGCAAGTGGAACAGTCGTTGGTGGGAAAGGTTTTATCCAACTGGGCCATGATCCCGCCGATGGTTGAATCCTCTTCCATCAGATAGACTTTGAAGCCGGAATCGGCGATGTCCAAAGATGCCTGCATTCCGGAAATTCCGGCGCCTACCACCATTACGGCGCCAACTATTTCTTTTTTCGCCGGACTCAAATTTTCCTTTTCCGCCATAGATTCCACTTTTTACAACCTTTCTCACGCAAGACCGCAGTCCGTCAGCATCCGGCTCGGATCGACAAAATGACGCCCGAACCAATTGGTATATTCCGCCTGCCCTATCGCCATACCGATCAGTTCGGTGATGTACAGCACCGGCAGATAATAATCGGTACCCATTTCCTTGTTTATTCGTGCCTGATACGCATCCAGGTTCAGTTGGCACATCTGGCAGGAAACCACAAAGCAATCGGCCTTTGCCTCTATCGCACCTTTATAGAGTTTTTCAATCATGGTAAATGCCACGTCCTGGCGGGGTAGGATGTGGCTTGCCCCGCAGCAGTCGGTTTTAAAGGACCACTGAATCGGGCTTGCCCCCAGCGTTTTTAAGATACGGTCCATGCCCATGGGGTTTTCATAATCCTTTGCCCCGGTAATCTCCGGTGGTCGGCTTGACTGGCAGCCGTAATAACATACTGCCTTGAGCGGTGCCAGGGGGGTGACTAACTTTGAGTGAATTTGGTGCAATATTTTTTCGCGGGATAGAAAATTTACGATATCTATAATTTTAATTTTGTCGCCGGAAAGGACGTAGCGATACTTGTCTTTTGTAGGCCCGGTGAGTACTTTTTCTGCTGTTTTCAGGCGATTGAAGCACAGCGGGCAGGGAACCATCATATCCAGCGCCTGCTTTTCGGCGATGGCGACATTTCTGCCGGCCAGTTCTATGGCCGCTTTGCGATTGATACTGTGTGCTGCGGTGGCACCGCAGCAACTCCAGTCCGGCAGCTCCACAAGGTCGATATCCAACGCTGCGCATACCGACCGTATGGAGGCTTCATAATCGCTTGCGGTGCCTTCCAGTGAACACCCGGGATAGTAGCTTATTTTCATGGCAGAATCTTTTTAATTTCCTGTTTATCCTTGATTCCTTTTGGCAAGAGCGGCATCCGGCCTTTTTTGAGCATGCTAATCCCCATACGCATATCCGGTCCCATGTCATTGTGCCGCAGTTTGCGGCCCAGTTCTCCGCTCCGAATCATATAGTCCATCATCAGGCGGCCTTCAAAAATACGACCGCGACGGCGGATGTCATTTAAAAATGAACGGTGAAACGCATAGGTCCGGCTTTGGGGAATTTTAATGCCCGCGGCCACCGCGCGTTCTTTCAAAAAATCCATGACGCCCGCGATATCCACTCCGTTGGGGCATCGGGTGGTACAGGTTTCACAGGCGGAACAGACCCAGATGGTAGAGCAGTTCAAGACGCGCTGCTCCTGGCCGAGCTGCACCAGACGGATGACCTGGTCCGGGAAAATATCCATGGCAAAGGTAGCCGGGCAGCCATTGGTACATTTGCGGCACTGAAAGCAGTCAAATACACTGATACCGGTGGTTTCAAACAGTGATTTCGCAAGTGCGTCAGAGGGCTTTACGTGGGCTGTATCAGCATGGTCCATAACCGGTCCTTTTTTCTTTAAAGGCCTTGGTGGGTTAATAATTCGACGTTAATATGAATTGCCCTGAAGGTCTTAAAATATTTTTATAAACTAAAAAAACTTCCGAAATGAAATATAACTCAGTAAAGTATAACGACGTTCATGTCAAGGGTGATTTAAAAATTTTTACGCTATTTTTTTAATAAAAGGATGGTCTCGCAAAGAAAATAAGAAACAAAAATATGAATTATGTTTGGACCGAATAACTGTCACCGGGGCGTTTTTTTAATTACATAAAATTTGTAATGATATGAATTCGTATTTCGCGAAACGGTATGCAGAAAATAGGGATTCGACCCATAACTTGTTTTTATCCAGGTGCGTCAATAGTTCAGGTCAATTTTTAGAAAGTTATTCATTCTATGTATTAAATTCATATTTTTTACTTGACACCACCGGTCTTTTTTTTCATAGTAATCAGTAACTATTCTAGTTTGGGAATTTTCTTATAAACATACCTGTCTCCCATCGGTCAAAAAAAGACTTAAAACCCATTACCTAAAATGTGCGGTGGTACTTTTATATAAACGCTGAACTTAATCAAGGAGGATGAGGCATGAGCAATCCCTATGATGACGCTTTTGAAAGTTCACTCAAAACACCTGAGAAATTCTGGGCGACGGCAGCCGAAGACTGTCATTGGTATAAAAAATGGGATACGGTCCTCGATGATTCAAACGAGCCGTTTTATCGATGGTTTACCGGGGGGCAGGTCAACACCTGCTACAATGCGCTTGATTATCACATTGAAAACGGTCGGGGGGATCAAACCGCTTTGATCTACGACAGCCCGGTCACCAACACGATAAAGAAGTATAGTTATAAAGAGCTAAGAGACCAGGTTGCCGGTTTTGCCGGTGCCATGGCAGCGATGGGACTTAAAAAGGGGGACCGAGTCCTGATCTATATGCCCATGATCCCCGAAGCCACGATTGCCATGCTCGCCTGTGCTCGTCTGGGAGCCGTTCATTCAGTGGTGTTCGGCGGTTTTGCCGCTAAAGAACTGGCCACTCGAATTGATGATGCCAAGCCCAGGATTATTGTTTCCGCCTCCTGCGGCATTGAAGTACAGCGGGTGATTTCCTATAAACCATTGCTGGACGGGGCCATTGAAATGGCTAAGTCAAAACCCGAAAACTGCATCATCCTTCAGCGTCCCCAGGAGTCCGCTTCTATGATCGAAGGCCGGGATTTTGACTGGAATGCGGTTATGGCGGATGCCGTGCCTCATGATTGCGTACCGGTTGCCGCCACCGATCCGCTTTACATTCTCTATACCTCTGGTACCACGGGGGTGCCCAAGGGGGTTGTGCGGGATAACGGAGGGCACATGGTGGCCCTGAAATGGACCATGAAAGCCGTCTATAATGTGGATGCCGGAGATGTGTACTGGGCTGCTTCGGATGTCGGTTGGGTTGTCGGACATTCCTATATTGTATACGGCCCGCTTTTGAAAGGGTGCACCACCATCCTTTTCGAGGGGAAGCCGGTGGGCACACCGGATGCCGGTGTTTTCTGGCGCGTTATTTCCGAACATAAGGTAAAGGCCCTTTTTACTGCTCCCACCGCGTTTAGAGCCATCAAACGGGAGGATCCATCTGCCGAGCTGATGAAAAAGTACGACCTGTCCAATTTTAAAACTCTTTTTTTGGCCGGTGAACGGCTTGATCCGGATACTTTGCATTGGGCTGAATTCAATCTCGGTGTGCCGGTAATCGACCACTGGTGGCAGACAGAGACCGGTTGGGCGATTTGCGCCAATTGTCTTGGCCTGCATCATTTTGAAGTGAAGCAGGGATCACCAAGCAAAGCAGCGCCGGGCTGGAATGTCCAGGTGGTTGATCAGGATAACAAGGCGGTCGCTCCGGGTGAAATCGGCGCTCTGGTGGTCAAACTGCCCCTGCCTCCGGGAACCCTGCCTACTCTCTGGAACAATGACGAAGGCTATATTAAATCCTATCTGGAAGAATTTCCCGGCTATTATAAAACCGCCGACGCCGGCTTTATTGATGAAGATGGTTATGTTTTTGTCATGACCCGCACCGATGATATCATCAACGTGGCCGGGCATCGCCTTTCCACCGGTGCCATGGAGGAAGTGCTGGCCGACCACCCCGATGTGGCCGAATGCGCCGTGCTGGGAGTGGAAGATACGTTGAAAGGCCAGGTGCCCATCGGATTTATCGTGCTCAATGCAGGGGTAACCCGTGATCACGGCGAAATCATCAGGGAAGTGGTGCAGATGGTCAGGGATCGTATCGGTCCGGTGGCTGCCTTTAAAATCGCCACGGTGGTCCAGCGACTTCCCAAGACCCGTTCGGGCAAAATTTTGCGTGGTACGATTCAGAAAATCGCGGATAACAAGGAATACAAGGTGCCGGCCACCATTGATGACCCGTCAATTTTAGATGAAATGGAAAGCGCTCTGAACGCCATCGGTTACGCCGGTAGCCGCGAATAGAGTTTGGCGGCATTAAAGCTGCAACAGCTTTAATGCTCTCGTAAAAGGTATTTTGGGAAAGCAGCGTATGGTGCCGGCCGGAGTTGCCTTATTTTTTGCTCAAAATCACCGCCCGACACCGGTAATGTGACCGACGCGTTTTCCTTTTGTTTTCACATCATGAAATCCTGAGATTTGTCGATAATTCTTGTTTTCAGAAAGATTCCATGCTATCAAACGCTTTGTTTTGATGGAATAATCCATACCCATATGTTCAACTATGATTCTAATTTCACAGGGAGGAATGATTAATGGGGCGTAAAGACCTTCTTCTTCTGGCTGCGGTCATATTGACCGGCGTTGTTTTACAACTGCTTTTTATTGCCGTCGACGGCAAGGATACACCCGGCAGGGCGGCGGCGGCATTTACAAAGGCCTGTTATGCGCTGGACGAATCAGCACTGAATCAACTCTGCACTGCGAAACGACCTGATGATGCAGACCATCTGGCTGATTATCTGAATGGTGTCGATAAAGAAGCCGCCGAACTCGGATTCAACCGGAACTATATGCGGATGCAGTTGACGAATATCCGGACCGACACGATCAGCCGGGATGATACAACCGCCAGGGTCAAAGTCAGCGCCGGCATGAAGCGGTGCATTCATCCTGTTTTTACAATTGTCGCCAGGCTTTTCAGAATCGGGAAAACCTATCAACTTGAGCAAACTGTAAATCTGGTGAAAGAGGATGGCACATGGAAAGTGTGCGACAGACCCATTGATATTTCAGGCAATCGGGCCGGCTGAATTTCCTGCCGGACATGATCGGCCGGTTGCAAGGGTCTTTTTTTCTGTGAGCCGTTTTCAACCCTCAGATTTCACGGATTTAGCAGATGATGCAGTTTCATTGATTCGTATCCATTAAGCAGGGGCGCTTTCGCCGGACAGGGAGTCGGCCCTGCCTTTATTTAAGGCATTATCCATGCAGTCTGTTTATGTTCGCCTGCGCACCCATGCACGCCGGATTGCAGCCCACCTTCCAGCGCCTGTTTTTTATCGGCGTTTTTCCTGGGCCGTCCGTTTGTCCCTTGAAATTATGGAAAAAACGCCGCTTGTGGGCGAGATACAAAAATGGGTAGCCGATAACATCGAAGATGATTTTGGTCACGGCCTGAAGCATTCAATTAAAGTTGCCGAGGATGCCGGAGCCCTGGTATTGATTGAAAGCCGTTTTTTAGATTGTCCCGATCAAGATATCCGCCGGAGAGTTATTATTGCCCTTTGTGCCGGGTTGCTTCATGATATAAAACGCAAACATAAAAATCATGCAGTGGCAGGTGCTGTCTGTGCTGCAAATATTTTAAAGCGCTACCCCCTTACCCTTGCCGAAATAGAAGATATCTGCCTGGCGATTCGAAATCACGAAGCATTCAGGTCGACTGAAAAGGCGGCTTCTTCCGCGGGGGCCATGATTTCCGATTGCCTGTACGATGCCGATAAATTCCGCTGGGGGCCGGATAACTTTACAGATACGGTATGGAGCATGGTCGGTTATCTGGATCCTCCCCTGGAGAAATTTATTCAACACTACCCCCGCGGCATGGACAGTATCGTTGCAATCAAACACACCTTCCGCTCGGCGACCGGAAAAGAGTACGGCCCTGCCTTCATCGATCTGGGGATTGCCATCGGGCGGGAATTGTTGAAAGTAATTAATTCCGAATTTGAGCAAATTTCTTAATCAATATTTTGAATTTATATAGAATTGGCATACATTAATTTAAATGTTTATAAGGGGAACGATGCATTCGATAAAAAATAAATTTCAATGTCTTGCGGCCGCCTTGCTCATGACAGCGTTTTTGACGGCACTCGGCTGCGGTGATTCCGCCCCCCCGGAACCACCCCGCTCGGAAAAGGCTGTCGAAAGTTTCACCTTTTTCGATCTGGGCGTCAACACTCGTTTATCCAAAGAAATTATTCAGAATCTCGACGACCGGTTAGGCTCCCATTCCTTAGAAGAACGGGGGATTATCGATTTTTCGATTCAGCCGACCGGTGCACTGAAAAATTATTTCAGCGCCCTGCATAGACTCAACCGGCAATTAAATTCACCGGTGGGTGAACGGATCGAACACGACATCAGAAGGTATATGTATCGGTATGCCGCCCGTCGGGGAATGCCTTTTAATTTTATCGAACTTGTCTTCTCCGGCCGATCCGGACTACCGCTTTATTTTAGAATTGCTTCGATAAAAGGGGAAACCGGTTTTTTGGACACCTTCCATCAAAAATACGGTCCCCCGGTCGTCATCAAGTGGCCCCGGGTTGAGACCGAATTTCTATCCTGGGCAAAAGCCGGGGACCGCCTGATCGTATCTGTCGGCACGGATCGATACGGCGCGCCCGAATACCATATCACCATTGTTTTCACCCGCAACCTGGACCGGCTGCTGGCACTGGAGAAATCCGGCCGCAAAAAAATGCAGGGAAAAGAAGTCGACTCCGGCAACACGGCATTTTAACCCGGACAACCGGTTGCTGCCGGTTTTTTCACCGCACTTGGGAGCTACGCTGAGGCCCTGCGTAGGCGTCCCGTCTGAAATAACGCATTGCTTCGAGCTGAAATTTATCATCCCTTTTTGTCAAAATTTTGTCACAGGCCCTGTATTGCATTGACACCAATTGCGATTTTTTTTATGATAATTGTTTAATAATTCTGGCGCTTGTTTTTTTAAGTGGCAAATAACAACTGAAGAAAACTTACTTGAAACAGCGAGAAACCGGATTTATAAACTTCTGGAGCCAAGCCGATGATAGCGTTTCTCCCCGGTCCGGTGCGGGCGGTTATTTCTTTGTTGCTGTATGTCTTTAATACCATTTTCTGGTGTACCCCTCTATTCCTGGTGGCTTTTTTAAAATTTATCATTCCCGTTCGGAGCTGGCGTAAATTCTGCGGAAGAGTTTTGAACGGCATCGCCGGCAACTGGATTTTTTTCAACAACCTGAACCTGAAGATCACCAATAATATCGACTGGGATGTCAACGGCCTGGATGCCCTCAAGCAAGATGGGTGGTACTTGCTTCTGGCCAACCACCAGTCATGGGTCGACATTCTGGTTCTGCAGAAAATTTTTTATAAAAAAATTCCCATGTTGAAATTTTTCCTGAAAAAGGAATTGATCTGGGTCCCCATGCTGGGACTTGCCTGGTGGGCGCTGGATTTTCCGTTCATGAAGCGCTACTCGCGCGAACGCATCCAAAAAAAACCCGAACTGAAGGGTAAAGATATCGAAATAACCCGCCGGGCCTGCAAAAAATTTAAATCCGTTCCGGTATCGATCATGAATTTTGTCGAAGGCACACGGTTTACAATCGACAAGCACCGTAAACAGGAATCCCCCTACGATCACCTTCTCAAACCAAGAGCCGGCGGCACTGCCTTTGTACTGGCCGCGATGGGCGAGCACCTGAACCATATCCTTGATATCACCATCGTCTATCCGGCCGGGCCCAAAAGTTTCTGGGCACTTCTGTGTGGCAAAGTCGGCAATATCAAAGTCCGGGTAAAGTCACTGCCACTGTCCGGGGAAATCTTGGGGGATTATTTTGAAAATCGGGAATTTCGCGAACGGTATCACAACTGGCTGAATACACTCTGGCATGAAAAAGACAGCCGTATCAAAATCATGATGCAACCCTGATTCAGGCTGAGGGCTGAAGGAATAAGGTGTTTTGCCTGTTTGGCGGGCACAGCCCACTACGATAACTGAATAATAAAGTCACTAGCAAAACAACTCCAGGCTATGTGTGAGCAAATAATTTGCTTTGGCTATTATTCGAGATTTAGATATTGGAATTTGTTTGTTTTCGAACCTAATCGATCGATTCGGTCGGCATGCCCTTATTTTTCCATTGACTCCAACCGTTCTTCAGATAATATGCCTCTTCATATCCGAGCAGTCGGAATTGTTCGGCCAGGTCCAGGCCCAGAGAGCAGTGCGGGCCGTTGCAATAAGCAATGATCAGAGTATCTGGAGAGGTATCGGAAAGAAAGCCGTCTATCCATTCATCCATATCCGCGTTTGTCAGATTTATTGCTCCAGGAATGTGACCGGCGTTGAAATCAGGGGCGGGGCGGGCATCAACGAACAGGGCGTTGCCCGTATGGAAACGTAGGATTGCATTGGTAATTGATATTTCTCCGGGGGCAATCTGTTCAGGAATACGGTCGGTATTTTTTGCGGAAAACAGCGGCAAGCCGTCAGGGCGCAGCAGGTTTACCGTGAAAGCCAGCAAGACAGCAGCAAAAGCGATGAAAAATATTTCAAAAACGATTTTTTTGATCATGATAAATTGCTATTGTTCATGTTGTTACCGTTTGGTGTTAAAATCCATCCGGGGGATGCCAAAGCAGGTCCGGATCGACGTATCACAAAATTGTTTTTACCGTAATACCCTTGAAAATGCAAATAAGCTTTGATAAACTCGATAGTATCCATCCAGAAACGAGGGTTTTCGTTCAGGATCAAGGGATGCGAAAAATTTTGCCACAGGCATATAGTTGATATTCCGAAGATAAAATTTTGAGCATAACGCAGAGCTTGGGCGAAAAGACCGTTTTTGGATGGGCACTCGCTAACAGGTTAGGCACTTATATCCGGTATTTGCGGCGTATGCCTTTTCGACAGCGTCGGTTTATCCGGACCAGGCATGGCACAAGGCCCGTTATATCTTTGACCGTAGAATTTACGGAGAGGAAAATTTGAATATAAAATCAAAGGCCCTGGAAGTTAATATCGCCGATTATCATGTCGATGTTGCCATCAATGAAAAATATTTTCTTCTTCAGGATGTCATGTCCCAGTATTATGGGATTATGGAAGGGGTGAACACGTTTTTGCAGGAGCTTTCCCACCCCTATAGAAACTGGCAGTTTATCGTCAAGGAAGCCAGAGCCTATTCTTTGAACTATTTTCATCTCCTGAAAAGTCATCCGAAGGGACCTGACGCGGCCGTTCTTTTTATCGGGATTTTGTCGGATGCCATTGAATTAACCAAAGACCCGGAAGTCAGAGTCGATGCAGCCGACAATTTGCTCTTGTTTTTAAAAAAAATTATCACTGACTCTGCCTCTGAATTCCATCGGTTTCTGCCCGTTATCAATGATACCTTCGATAGGATAGGGAATTATCCGGATGAATATTTTTTTCTGTTTGTAAAGAGCTATTATCAGATCACCCGGCTGGCCGATCACCTGATAAAAAAAACAAAGGACCAGGTCAATGAACTGGGCCCTGTCAAGGTGCTGCTGCAAAGGTATTACCATACCGTTTATGAATACTGGCTTGGGGAAGTTGATCCGGGCGCCTGGTTTGCTGCTGAACTGGAAGAACACCCGCATCGTGAATACTGGCAAGGTCTGTTTGATGATATATCGCACCAGCAGATAGCAAAATGGAATTTACAGCTGAATCGTATCGCCCGGTCCGGGAACCTACCCTCAATGGATGTTCTGGAGCGAATGCTTGAACTTCCCGCTTATAACCGGTTTATTGAAATTTATCGCAGGCTCCCCCAGCGCCTGTTTGATGCCGGCCGGGACGGAACATGGGGTAATGGCTGGAAAGTCATTTTTTTATTTCATATCATGAGCATCAAGGGGCTGTCCATGATCCATGAAGAGACTCTGAGAGATATCAACCGAACGCTCACATGGCTCATCGGACATGAAAAACACTGGAATATTCGCAAGTTGATCAAAAAAACTTTTTCCATTTTAAAAGATCGGGCCATAAATTTTCCAGCGACGGCCCTGGACTGTGTCTTGAATATGGGCAAAGGGGTATATAAAACCGATGAGATCGATCTGGTTAATTTTTTTATTGATCATGTGATCGATATGGGTTTCCAGACGCCCATGATCAACGGCATTGACAATGACTGGCAGATCAGGGCAAACACTGCCCATATCCTGAATATCCGGATGACCCTCGAACTGATCGAACAACATCCGCAGTGGTCGACTCGTCTGCTTTCCAGCCTTATCATTCACCTGGCTTTATGCGGCATATTCATCCGGGATACGGACCTGTTTCCCCGGGACATCACCAGGTTGCTGAACAGCAATGTCGGATCGGTGTATAACCTGGTCAAGCAGCTTGCCCGAATTTTTCCGGTTTACTTCAATGATATCGGAGCCGAAGGGCATTTAAGAGACATATCTACCCGGATCGATGAGATTTATCGCCGAAAAGATGTTCTGATTCACTTTTTGCGCAAGCAAAGTCATGTGGAAAGCAGTAACCGGATCGTCGACCTGATGGAGGCGGTCATTGATTTCTGGAAAACCAGGGACAAAAGCAGGCTCGAACCGTATGTTCCGCCGCAGGTATACAGCCAAATCCAGATCCGGGGACCTTACATCGACGATGTTTATCGCATCCTGCAGTATCTTGAGAACCATGAAGTTGCTCTGCCGCGTGACCTGCTGACCCTTCCGGATACAAAACTGAGCCTCTTGATTAACCAGGTGCCTGACGTATGCCCTGAAGATCGAGAGCGGATCCAACTATGCATCGAAGTGTATAGACTTCTGCATCAGAAATATAATCTTAATTTTATCGAAATGGACCGGTACCTGGCAAGGTTGGCTGCATCCGGATTCCCCGATTTGAAAGATTTTCGAAAAGCTTTACAGGAAACCGATTTACAGAAAAAACTGTTTATGCTGCTGGAGTATCTCGAAAATCTTAAAAAACTAATACTGTCTTCGCAGATATATGAAATTAAAGCAGATATTTATAAAAAACGGCATATTACCATTGATATCCCTTCCATGTACGGCAGTTATCATGAGACAAAGTTCGATGCCCTGGGGCTCACATTTCGGATTGAATCACTGGTAAATGTTTTATTTGAAGAATTGATCCATAAAGTCGATCTGCGCTTGATCACGCGGACAACCTTTTACGAGGTTTTTGATCTGCTGATCTTATTTGACAAAGCCCTCAAGATCGACGGTATGCGATCGGTGGAGAGTGAGCGGCAACTGGATCTTCTGGCCCACTCACTGGAGGTGCGCGGCTTTTCATTTACCCAGTATGTCGATATTTTTAAAGGGTTTGTCCAGGCCGTGAGAAATATTATCAACGACAATTTCAATAATATCCACGAAGGCAACCTGGATCGGATTTTGTCCGGTTTGCCGGTGGATCGTCTGTTGGAAAAATACACCTCGGATCAGGACCTGGATAATTCTGAAAAAATGAATTACAGGGTGTCTGAGATTTTTTTTAGGGATCGAATTGCGCTTTCGCTTGGACTCCAGCAGCTCGATGCTTTTTTGACTCGCATTTTAAACACATTGTTTTACCAGTCACACAAGCTGCCGGAAGACAGACTTCGGTTGTTGTTGAACTACGATCCCCAATTGGCGATTACCAACCTGGAGAAGCCCAATGATAAGGTGACCGGAATTATATTTCTGGGCAACAAGGGGCTTAACATGATGCGTATGAAGAATTTAGGTCTGCCTGTGCCCCCCGGCTTTATTATTACTACCGAAGTTTTTCGGTGTAGCGAGATGCTTGACAGTTATCCTGAAGCAAACCGTAATTTCAGAAAACAGGTTATCCAGAACATCGCCATCCTTGAAAAAATTACAGGTAAAACTTTTGGGGATCCGAAAAATCCTCTGCTTTTTTCGGTTCGCAGCGGGTCCTCCATCTCCCAACCCGGCATGATGGATACATTGCTCAATGTAGGCATGAACGAAGATATTGCCGCCGGAATTGAGGCCCGGACCGGGAACGGATGGTTTGCATGGGACAATTACCGTCGTTTTCTGCAGTGCTACGGGATGGCTTTCGGGCCGGATCGAGATGATTTTGATGCTATCATCAGCGAGATGAAACGCCGGGCCGGCATTCCATTGAAAAGACATTTCACCGGCAGGCAGATGCGCAAGGTGGCGCTGACCTACAAGAGGCTTGTTAAAGATTACGGGATCGAGATCGTCGAAGATCCGATAGAGCAGCTTCTGATCACCATCAAGGTGGTGTTTGATTCCTGGCAATCCTCCAAGGCCGTGGCCTATCGCAGAATTATGGGGATATCAGATGACTGGGGTACGGCAGCTACGGTTCAGGCCATGGTTTACGGGAACTTGTCGCGACAGTCCGGCAGCGGTGTCATTTTTACCCATAATCCGCACTGGTCCGGAGACAGCCTCAGACTCTGGGGTGATTTCACCATCGGCAACCAGGGCGAGGACGTTGTTTCGGGGCTGGTAAGAACCCTGCCGATTTCGATTGCCCAGCAGGATATTGAGATGCGGGATACCGACACCACCCTTGAAAGTCATTTTCCGGAAATATATGCTGGTTTGAAGGAATATGCCCATGAGTTGATCAACCGGCGCGGATGGAGCCCCCAGGAGATGGAATTTACTTTTGAGGGACCTTCCAGGGAAAACCTGTTTTTGCTGCAAACCCGGGATATGGCCATGCGCGAGCGTAAAAAAGTTTTAACTTTTGATTTGGAGAACCTTGGCGATAAAGATATCGTCGGTCACGGTATCGGCGTCAGCGGCGGCGCCATGAGCGGTCGGGTGATTTTTGATCTTGATGAGATCGATCAATGGCGGAAACAGGAACCGGACACTTTGCTGATTTTGCTCAGGAGTGATACGGTTCCTGATGATATCCGTGAAATCAATGCCGCTGACGGCCTTTTGACGGCACGTGGCGGGCTGACTTCTCATGCCGCGGTGGTGGCCCATCGTCTGGGAAAGACATGCGTTGTTGGATGCAGCAATCTGATCTGCAATGAAAAAGAAAAATATTGCACTTTTGATGATGTGTATCTGAAATCAGGGGAATTTATCAGCATTGACGGACTGGAAGGGACTGTCTGCAAGGGATTTTTAAAGGTCCGCGAAACGTAATTGGTGTCTGAACGAAAAGTCCGTTCAGACACCAATTATGAATGTTGAATTTTTAATTAAAGAAATGAACAACTTCAATATGTTAACAATTATAGGCCTGGATGGAGAGAACAATTTTCGGGGTTTTCGTTCAGGCATTAATTATAAAAAACAGTAACTGTTTATGGCTTGAAATCGGAAAGTAGAAATTGGGGAGAGATGAAACGAGTTTGCGGAATGAGGAAATAAAGGAGGGGTATGATATGGAGGCTGAAAGAGGATTGAAACTGGGGGTTAACGGCTTCGGCAGGATCGGTAAACTGACGGTGTGGCATCATGTGGGCCGCAGGTATTTCAGTGAACTGGTCGTCAATATAGGCCGTACCGCCGGAAAATCCATAGCGGATATCGCCCATTATGTGGAACGGGATTCAAACTATGGTGCGCTGTGCGGGTACCTGCACGGCTGCAATGCAGCTCCGGTCATCAAGGACCTGGATGAAGAAAACGGCACCATGACCATTGACGGCATGCCGGTCAGATTTTTGCGATCAAACCGAAACCCCGCCGAACTGGACTGGGGCGACCATGATGTCCGGCTGGTGGTGGAGACTACCGGTCAGTTTCTGGACCCTCTTCTGCCGTCGGATCATCCCGGGGGTTCTCTGCGCGGCCATATCGAGGCAGGTGCCGACAAGGTTATTGCGTCGGCTCCGTTCAAGATCAAGGAGCAGGGCCGGCTCATGCCGGAAGATGTGCTGACCACCGTCATGGGGGTGAACGGGGATGATTATGACCCCCGGCACCATACGCTGATTTCCAATGCTTCGTGTACCACCACCTGCCTGGCCCATATGATGAAGCCGCTGCTGAACGCGCTGGGACCCCATAAGGTCCTGTCGGCCTCCATGGCCACGGTGCATGCGGCGACCGGTTCTCAGCAGGTGCTGGATCGTCTGCCGAAAGCTGGGGCCGGGGACCTGCGTAAAAACCGCAGTGTCATGAATAATATTATCCTGACTTCCACCGGGGCCGCCAGGGCACTGCGGCTGGTGATACCCGAGATGGAACATATCGGTTTTATTGCCGAATCCGTGAGGATTCCAAGTACCAGCGGATCACTTATTATTCTTGTATTGAATCTCCAGGAAGAATTGACCGGCCCGTCAATCCGGCGGGAACTGATCAACGACATATATCGTCAGGCTGCGGCAGGTGATGTAAAGGGCTATCTGCATTTTTCGGAAAAGCAGAATGTGTCCGGGGATATTGTCGGGATACCCAGGGCCGCCGCCATTATCGAAGGGTATGAAACCCATACCCGGACAGCCGAGCTGAATGTCGATTTGAATAATGTTCCGGGAATCGAAAAAATTATAGGCGGCCCCCTGAAAGACTCAATCATTCATGTCCCGATAACCCAGGCTGTCATCTATGGCTGGTACGACAATGAAATGGGCAGCTATGTCAATATACTGGGGGACCGGACCGTTGCCGTGGCGGATATGATGTGAAAAGGGATTTAGGGCCCAAGCTTTTTGCTCAGTTCTACAAATTCAGCGATTTCGAGCGTCTCGGCCCTTCGTATGGGATCTATACCGGCCTTTTCCAGCAGTTGCCCGGCGGTTTTGGCATCAAGGGACAGTTCACTGCCGGCCAAGGCATTTTTCAGCGTTTTGCGGCGCTTGGAAAATGCCGCTTTAATTACTGCAAATAGAAGATCTTCATCTGCAGCCGGATGATCGGGTACAGGCTTGAACGTGATTTCAAGCACCTGGGAATCGACATTGGGTTTTGGGAAAAAAAGATTTGCCGGCACGGCTGCAATTTTGCGGATGTCCGCGCAATATTGGAGCATGGCCGTGATGCGTCCATACTCTTTGCATCCGGGCCGGGCGGTCAGACGCTGGGCCAGTTCTTTTTGCAGCATGATAACGGCCCGGCAGATTGCGTTTCGCGAGCGGATCATCCGGATAATGATCTGGGAAGAGATATTATACGGCAGGTTGCCCATCACCAGAAGGCGGGCATCGTGCTGCCGGGCCAGTGCATTGATATCGATTCGCAGGATATCCCCCTTGATCAGGTCAACGTTGGCAAGTTCCCTGGCTGAAAGTTCTTTTTTTAAAAGATCAAGGACGGCAGGATCCTTTTCAACGGCGTAAATTTTGCGAGCCATATAAGCTGCCGGAATTGTCAGGGCACCTAAGCCGGCGCCGATTTCCAGGACAATGTCGCTGGGCTTGATGCCGGTGCGTTCCAAAATCATCAGGGCTGTGGACGGGTCGCTTAAAAAATTTTGTCCCAGATGTTTTTTCGCCCTCAGATTTTGAGTATTTAGCAGAGTTCGGGGTGATGTCATAATTTTTTTACACTATCATACGTCCGGCAATGGGTGCAACAGGTGTCACCAGTGACGAAAAAAAAGGCAAATTCGTCAGTTTTGATGCCATGGAAATTTTTATAATGAACTTTAAAACAGGGGCAACTGTTTTGTATTGTCCCCCCACAACGCCGGCCCTGGGGCCAGGCTTTTTCATGAATCAAAACAGGATGATAAAATGAATACAAAATCAGATAAAAACAATCCCGGTCTGAAGATAGGCGATGAGATATCCGGCTGTCAAATCAGGCGGATGGCAGACCTTAAGGAGATCGATTCGATTTATTATGAGCTGAAGCATCAGGCGACCGGAGCCCGGCATGTGCATATCAGTACCGCTGATAAGGAAAATACCTTCAGCGTTGCCTTTAAAACCGTTCCTTCGGATTCAAGCGGTGTAGCCCATATTCTGGAACATACGGTTTTGTGCGGTTCCCGGAGATATCCGGTCCGTGATCCGTTTTTTTCCATGCTCAAACGAAGCCTGAGTACCTTCATGAATGCCTTCACCGCCTCGGATTGGACCATGTATCCGTTTGCCACCCAGAATCCAAAAGATTTTTATAATCTCATGGATGTCTATCTGGATGCCGCTTTTTTCCCCAAGCTGAATGAACTCAGTTTTTGCCAGGAAGGTCACCGTCTGGAATTTGAAGAGAGTGAGGACACCGAACAAAGTTCGGCACCCTTGGTATATAAGGGCGTAGTGTACAACGAAATGAAGGGCGCCATGTCCTCTCCCAGTCAGGTAATGGGACGTTCCATTTTAAATGCTCTGTATCCGGAAACCACCTACAGCAATAATTCAGGCGGTGATCCGGCCGTGATACCGCAACTGACCCATGCGCAGTTGCTTGAATTCCACAGGGTTCATTATCACCCCAGTAATGCGTTTTTTTATACCTATGGGAATCTGCCGCTTCGCGATCACCTTGATTTTATTCAAGACAAGGTACTCAGGCATTTTACACCCATTGATCCGGGGACGGATGTACCGTCTCAGCCCCGCTGGCGCCGGCCCCAAACGGTTGATTATTCCTACCCACTTGATCCTTCCGAAACGATTGCTAAAAAAAGTCAGGTCTGCCTGGCGTGGCTTACCTGTGATATCAAGGATACATTCGGGGTGCTGAGCCTTACCCTGCTGGAACAGATTCTGCTCGGCAATGCCGCTTCTCCTCTGCGCAAGGCTCTTATCGATTCGGGCCTGGGCAGTTCTTTATGCGATTCTACCGGGTTTGACGGAGATAACCGGGATACCATGTTTGTGTGCGGGCTCAAGGATGTTGACAAGGCGGATGCGGCAAAGATCGAATCCATTATTCTGGGTGTTTTTAAAGATCTGGTGAACAGCGGAATCGACAAAAAGATGATCGAATCGGCCATTCACCAGCTTGAATTCCATCGCCGGGAAGTTACGAATACGCCCTATCCTTACGGACTCAAGTTGCTGCTTTTCTTTTCCGGAAGCTGGTTTCACGGGGGTGATCCGGTAAGAAGCTTTGATTTTGCCGCCGACTTGACGCGAATACGAAAACAACTCAAGGCCGGGCCGTTTTTTGAAAATTGTATTCAAAAATATTTTATAGACAATCTCCACCGGGTGCTTTTGCACCTGGTTCCGGATCAGGAAATGGCCGGTCGGGAAGCAGAACAGACAACCGCGCAATTGAGTGAAATCCGGTCGTCTCTGACAAAGGATCAGATTGAAAAAATCAAGTCCCGTACCGATACCCTCAAACGTCTCCAGGAAAGTCACGAGGACCTGGCGGTGCTTCCCACGCTGGATCTTTCCGATATTCCTCCCCTGGTTCAAAGTGTCCAGCCCGGCCGAACGCACGATTCGGTTCCGGCGGTCTGCTACAATCAGCCCACGGCGGGTATTTTTTATCTGGCTGGGGCCGCTGGTGCAGGCGCTGTTTCCGCGGATCTTCTCGGGCTGGTGCCATTTTTTTGCTATGCCCTGCCCAAAATCGGGACTTCCCGCCGGGATTACCTGGAAATCGCCCGCCGGATCGATCGATACACCGGCGGCATCGGACTGGCGGCATCGTCCAGGACCCGCTTCAATGAAGCGGGGAACAGCTTGCCCTTTGTCTCGCTTGGGGGTAAATGTCTGGTCCGTAACCAGCAGGCCATGTTTGACCTTATTCAGGAATTGATTTTTGAGCATGCTTTTACCGATCTTCCCCGCTTGAAAAATCTGCTGCTTGAATACCGGGCCGGCCTGGAATCCATGGTTGTCCAGAATGGACATCAATTGGCCATGTCTCTGGCTGCACGCAATTTTAATACCACCAGTGCCTTAAAAGAGACCTGGCACGGCATTCACCAGTTGCGTCTCATCAAGGCATTAACCCCGGACCTGATCGAAAAAAAGCTGGGGGCCGTATCAGAGGACCTTACCCGGATCGGCAAAAGTCTTTTTACGACCCATAATTTTAAAATGGCGATTGTGGGTGAAGACAAGGCCCTGTTATCTTCGAAAACCGCCGTGGAATCCATTTCCAAAGGATTTGCAGATCATCCCCAGGGCGGGTTTGACGAGCCGGATGTCCAGTGTCCGGACGAGATCCCAAACGAAGGCTGGTACACCTCCTCGGCGGTTTCCTTTGTGGCCCGTGCCTTTGCCGCGGTGCGCATGTCCCATGCCGATGCCCCGGCCCTGGCGGTGATCAGCAAGATATTGCGATCCATGTATCTGCATCGGGAAATTCGAGAGAAAGGTGGCGCATACGGCGGGTTTGCGCTGTTTAATGCCGAAAGCGGTATCTTTTCGTTTGCCTCTTATCGTGATCCGCACATTCAGGCGACCTTGCAGGCCTTTACCGGAGCCATGGAGTTTATTAATTCCGGGGAATTCAACAACGAAGATATTAAGGAGGCGGTTTTGCAGGTCTGTTCTGAAATCGACAAGCCGGATCCGCCCGGCCCGGCGGCCCGTAAAGCATTTTACCGCCGGATCGTTTCTTTGTCCGACAATGCGCGCAACCGGTTCAAGGCAGGACTGCTGGAAATCAGTCATAAAAAGATTCAACAGGTTGCAGAAAAATATTTTGATCCGGATTCAAAGGGCCATGCCGTGGCGGTTATTTCCAACAGGGAAAAGTTGGAGAAGGCCAATTATAAAATGGCGGATCACCCGCTGCAGTTGCATCGGATATGAACAAAAATCGCTGCACTCCGACATTCCGGGCTCAAGCTATCGTAGGGTGGGCTGTGCCCACCAAGTCGGCCGAAGACCTTTGAGATACGGCCTTATGGAATTTTGATTTAAGGCGTGTAGAACTCACGCATAAGTACGCGTAAAACCGGAAACAGGTTTTCGGTGTTTAAATAAATTTAGGCAAAAGTTGACAGCTCAGGCAATATCTATGAATTTAGTTGTAAATCGTTGTTTCCGGCTTAACGGGTGCTAATGCGTTCAAACAGCTACACGCCTTAAATCAAAACACCATAAGGCCTGTTGCCGCTTCATGGTGAAAAATAGTTTTAATTCGGGAGGAAAAATGGCAGAAAAAATTCGTATCGGCGCGTTGATTTCAGGGGGAGGCTCCAACCTGCAGGCGATTATCGATGCTTGTGAAAGCGGTGCAATAGATGCCGAAATGGTGTTTGTGGGATCTGACAACCCGGGCGCCGGAGGACTTGACAGGGCTGAAAAAAATGGCATCCCGACATTTGTGGTCGATTATTCGGCCATTATTAAAAGGGTCCGGAAAACACCCGCAAAGGCTCTTTTACCGGATGATTGCGACCTGGCCGATCTGATAGCCAGGCAGCACCTTGTTGCCGGTGATTCAGACGTGGGAAAGATAAAAACATTCATGCACAGCCGGGTAATCGCCGAAGCCCAACTGCTTGCGGCCATGGATGACCGGCCCTTTGATCTGCTGGTGCTGGCCGGTTTCATGCGCAATCTGACTCCCTATTTAATTGACCGGGTGAATATTGATCCTGCAAATCCGCGCATCATGAACATTCATCCGGCCCTGCTGCCGGCGTTTCCCGGTGTTGATGGATACGGGGATACCTGGCGCTATGGCTGTAAAGTGGGGGGATGCACCGTGCATTTTATCGATTACGGGGAGGATTCGGGGCCGATTATCGGCCAGAAGAGCTTCGAGATCCGTGTGGACGATACCCTGGATTCGATTAAAAAACGTGGTCTGGAGCTGGAATGGCAACTTTATCCGGAGTGCATTCAGCTATTCGCGGAAAATCGGTTGAAAACAGTGAAGATGACCTGGCCTCTGGATAATGTCCGGCATGTCCGGCGGACTGTGGTAAAGGTTGCACAGCCCATCTGAAGGCTCGTGGAAACGTTGACGGCTGCATTTTGACAATAAAACGAGAGGTTGGAATCATGACAAACATTTTTGATGATATTTTCCCTGGATCGGGCGATGAAATTACAACCATTGATTCTCATACCGCCGGAGAATATACGCGCTTGATTGTTGAAGGAGTTGGTCCAGTCGCCGGCCAAACCATGGCGGAAAAACTGGACACCTTTAAAAAAGATTTCGATCATATAAGGCTCATGCTTACCAGGGAACCCAGGGGGCACAACGGTATCCTTGCCGCCCTGGTGACCGAGCCTGTAAGTGAGGACGCCCGGTTCGGGTTGATTTACATGGATGCCAGACGATACCCTTACCTTTGCGGCCATGCAACCATTGGGGCTGTAGCGACACTTGCCCAGACAGGGGCGCTGGAACTAAACGAGGGAGACAACCATGTAAATATTGACACCCCATCGGGAACAATGACGGCTAAAACGGTTGTCAGCAATGGCAGGGTCGAATCCATTGCCATCACCATGGTGCCATCCTTTGTTTTTGAAACCGGACGAATGATCGACGTACCCGGATACGGCACAATCTCCATTGATCTGGTGTGCACAGGGGGATTTTTTGCCATGATCTCATCTTCGGATATCGGCATCGACCTTGTTCCCGAAAATAACAAACGCCTGATCGATCTTGGCATGAAGATCATTGACGCGGCCAATAACCAGGTGACGGTCTATCATCCTGAACGCCCCGAGGTGATCACTGTGGATGTTGCCGAATTCTACGATCCGGCAGGACATTCTGAACTAAAGGGTAAAAATGTGGTGATTTATGGAGAATCGCATTTAGACAGGTCTCCATGCGGCACGGGGACCGCGGCAAAACTGACGCTGCTGTACCATCGCAAGGCCTTGGGTGAAAACCAGGTGTTTACCAATTTCAGCCCATTGAACACATCATTTGAGTCCAGGATCATGCACACCACCACAGTGGGCGATTTTGATGCTTTGGTGACGGAAATAAAGGGTAGCGCCCATATAACCGGGATTCATAAATTTGTGCTTGACCCCGATGACCCCTTTCCCAAAGGATTTATTATTTAAAATGGTTGACAGAAATTTTCCGGATTTGATCCTGACCAATGCAAGAATTTATACCCAGGATGCCTTGCATCCAATGGCTGAAGCCGTTGCCATCTCAAAAAACAGAATAGCCGCAGTGGGCAGTGCGAGCGACATTCTGGCCATGGCTCTGCCTGAAACCCGGGTGATCGATCTTGACAAGCGGTTGTTGATCCCCTCGTTCACTGACTCCCATTTCCACTACTATGATTGGGCCGTGAATTGGGACAGTATAGACCTCGCTTCTGTATCATCTTTTGCGGAGATGAAAACAGCGGTGTCATCCAAAGCCGGACGTATGGGAAAGGGTAACTGGGTTTTGGGGCAGGGGTTTAATGAATCCGACTGGCCTGAAAATCGGATGCCGGACCGCCATGATTTGGACCAATCCGCTCCGAACAACCCTGTGTGTATCTGGCGGTGTGATCTCCATCTGGCGGTGGCCAATTCCCTGGCTCTGGCCTTGGCGGGCATTACGACAAATACCCCGGACCCTCCAGAGGGATATATTGCACGGGACAGTGATGGCAATCCCACAGGGGTTTTACGGGAGCTCGCCCCCAATCTTATCCGGAATGCCATTCCTTCCCAGTCAGAGGCGCGTATCATGGAGAGCATGGTACAGGGGTTTGGCAAGCTTCATTCCCTTGGGATTACCGGGATTCATGATGTCAGGCTCATGGGCGGACTGGATGGCGCCGCCTCGTTAAGGGCATGGCAGAAACTGAGGGAAAATGCCAGACTTGACATCCGGTGTCATGTGACTCTGCCCGGGGAGATGACCGACCAGGCCATTGCCTTGGGCCTCAGGACCGGCATGGGGGATGACCGACTGAGAATCGGTCATCTTAAATTTTTTGCCGATGGCGGTATGGGGGCACGAACCGCATGGATGCTGGAACCCTACCTGGATGCGGAACTGGGGATGCCGCTGACCCCGGTCGACAAGCTGAAGAGCGCCCTTGAAAAAGCGGATGCCGCTGGACTGAGTGTCATGATTCATGCCATTGGAGACCGGGCCAACCGGGAAGTTGTCCGCCTGTTTAAAGGGATTAAACAAAAAGGCAACAGTCAGGTCGCCATTCCCCACAGGATTGAACATGTTCAGATGATTCGTCCGGACGACCTTGAAACCTTGGCCGGGTTGGGAAATGTTGTGGCTTCATGCCAGCCCAACAACCTCAGCCTTGATATCTCCATGATCGAAATGAGCGTGGGAGACAAGAGCCGTTATACCTATATGCTCAAGAGCATCCTTGATCAGGGAGTTCCCCTGATTTTGAGCTCGGATGCCCCGGTGTGCAACCCGTCTCCCCTGGCAGGAATTTTTTCGGCCGTCACCCGAAAACGTATGGATAAAACGCCGAAAAACGGCTGGCACATGGAACAGGCTTTGAGCGTGGATGAGGCAGTAAAAGGCTATACCATCGCTCCGGCCATGGCTGCAGGCGTGGGACGGGATCTCGGGAGTATCTCAAAGGGGAAATGTGCAGATATGATTGTTCTTGACAAGGATATTTATACCATTTCTCCGGAAGAGATTTTGGAGACAACGGTTTATTTAACCGTGTTTGACGGTAAAATTGTGTATACCATTCATGACGATTGATCCCAGACATCTCAAGGCTATTTTTGATTTTTCCTCGGGTAGATTACTTCATTGTGGCGGTAGCGGGACCCTTACCGTCGCAGCCCCCACTTGATTCATTCTTGTATCTTATTATTTCAATCTATTGATTTAATAAAATTTTTTGCATATAATGAATGATTTATAAATGAATCAAAATAATTTTATTAAATATCAGAGTGTTATGCGAAATATTAGATGCATAAATGAATCAAACCTTTCTTTCATCATCACCATATAAAAAAAATTCCTTTTTTTTCAAATAGTTGCAAGTAATAACGATGCGTGGCATGTATATTGCTGTATCTTATTCAGACTAAGCTGTAAACAGGTTGCAGCCATTCGTCGGGCGTTCAAGCGGTTATCTATTTTTTTAACGCAAGGTACAAAGGAAATGTAGAGCCATGAAAAAAAGTTCCTGGAAACCCTGGGCACTGCTCTCCCCCTCTCTTACTGCTGTTTTTTTTCTGATGGTCATACCCGTATGCTTTGTTGTTGTGTACAGTTTCTGGCTGAGGGCGCCTACCGGCAGTGATATCCCGGCTTTTCAATTCGGGAATTACGCTAAATTTTTTGCTGATTTTTTCTATCCATCACTGTTGATCAGAACAATAAGAGTGGCCTTGGAAACCGTTGCATTGTGTCTGGTTATGGGATACATCCCCGCTTATTTTTTTTATCGAACGGAATCCAAGCTTAAACCGCTTCTCATGATTCTGATCATGCTCCCCTTCTGGATTAGTTTTATCATTCGGACCTTGAGCTGGATTAACATTTTAGGAGATTCCGGGCTGATCAACCATGTGTTGATAAAATTGGGCATCATCGCTTCTCCCCTGCCCATGCTCTACAATGAAGCAGCCGTACTCATGGGGCTTCTCCAGTATCTTCTTCCGTTTATGATCCTTAACATCTATGTGAGCCTGGACGGCATTGATAAAAGCCTGACGGAGGCGGCAACCTCCCTTGGCTGTACGGAGTGGCAGGCGTTTAAAGAGGTGACACTTCCGCTAAGTCTTCCAGGCGTCAGCGCAGGCTGTCTTCTCGTATTTGTACTGACCTGCGGAACCTATCTGCCCCCCATGATTCTGGGCGGGCCAGGCAATGACATGATCGCGAACCTGATATTCAAACGAATTATCGGGACCCTGGACTGGCCCTTTGGTTCCGCCATCAGTACGATCCTGATCGGGCTCTTGGGGGTTATTGTTTACACCTACAATCGATATCTGGGCATCAATCAGATTTTTAAAAGTCTTAAATAGGTGAAAAAATGAAATTTTTTTCCGGGTGGTCATTGATCAGAACCTACACACTGCTGGTCTATATCTGGATGTTCACGCCTATTGTTGCCGTTGTATTACTCTCCTTCAACCCCCAGCAGTTCGGCTCTTTTCCCATGGAAGGATTCAGCCTGAAATGGTATATACGACTTGCCCATAATGCAACCATCCTCGGCGCCTTTAAAAATTCTCTTGTTTTAGGTTCCCTTACTGCGATTCTTGTCACCGCCATCGGCATACCCGCCGCCTTGGCCTTTGTACGGTATGATTTCCCGGGAAAGGAGACCTTGAACACGCTCCTTCTGGCGCCGATTATGATCCCGGAGGTTGTTCTGGGTGTCGCCCTGCTTCTGTTTATCCGCTGGCTTCAGCAGCCCAAAAGCTTTGCATTGCTGCTCATCGGCCATGTTGTGCTGACCTTGCCCTATGTGCTTCTGGTGGTACAGGCGAGGCTTGTGGGTATCAAACGGGAATATGAAGAAGCGGCCCTCTCCCTTGGGGCAAATCCGTTTCAGACGTTCAGGGAGATTACCTTACCCCTGCTTGCTCCCGCAGTTTTTGCCGGTATGCTTTTTGCGTTTACAATCTCTTTTGATGATGTTACCGCCACGTTGTTCTGGGCAACTGCGAGAAATCAGACAGTTCCTGTAAAAATATTCGGAATGCTGAGAAATTCCATCAGTCCTGAAATAAATGCCCTGGGGGCAGTCATGATCGTTCTTACCGTATCTCTTCCCCTTGTGGCGGGTTATGTATTACGGAAATTTGCCCGAGGAGCGGGGAAATAGAAAAAAGCGGATTCCCCGGGCTGAAATATTTACTTAACAACAAAATAAGGAGGCAACATTCATGGAAAAAAATCTGAGTAAAAATTTAGATGCGGCTTATGACAAGTTTAAAGAAAAAAAGATTTCCAGGCGGGATTTTGTAAAATATCTCGGTATGGCCGGAGCAGCCGCGGGACTTGTGGGTGGCCCCTTTGGCATGGCGGGCAACGCATTTGCAGCCAAGTCAATCACATGTCACAGCTGGGGAGGATCCACATCGGAAGCTTTGAGAAAGTTTGCCTTTGATCCTTTTACCAAGGCCACCGGTATAAAGGTTGTCGATGCCGCCTTCACCGGAATGGATACCTTTTTAACCCAGGTCAAGGCATCCATTCCCCCGGGAGGAGAATTCAATATCGCCCATTTGAGTGCGGTGTTTGATTATGCCAGATATACCGATTTAGGCTTTGGCGTTATTCTGGATGAGAGTAAAATCCCCAATCTGAAAAACGTTATACCTAAAATGACAGATACCTTGCGAAAAATCACAAAGGGCACCCTCTCTGCAGTCCCCTACGATCTTGGGCAGACCGGTATCGCCTATAATACGGATAAAATCTCCAGGGCAAAGGCTGAAAAACTGGGCGCGTCTCTTCTCTGGGACAAAGATCTCAAGGGCAAGCTTGGGAGCTGGGGAGGGGATTTCAGGACAAATATGTGGTATGCAGCCTTGCATACCGGCCAGAGCCCCAACAATATCACCGATCTCAATGCAGTATGGGATGCTCTAAAAGAGCAGCGGGGATTGATGAAAAAATACTGGTCATCAGGGTCTGAGCTCATGAGTCTTCTGGGGAATGGTGAAATTTATGCTACCGTGGCCTGGTCAGGCCGGGTGGCAGCCCTTCAGAAGCAGGGGCATCCTATTGGCTATCTTGCCCCTGAGGGCACCTATTCCTGGATGGAATACATGTATGTTATCAAGGGAACCGACCTTGATGTTGCCCAGAAACTTTTGAACTTCATGCTGGAACCTGCCGCAGCCATTGCCGTGGCAAAAGGACAGAATTACCCACCGAGTCTTGATCCTAGAAAAGTGCCTATGCCGGATGCTGTTAAAAAGTTGCCCGCATTTGATCCTACAGGAAAACTCGATGGCTATCTCTTTGCCGATCCTGTCTATTGGAACAGCCATCAGATTGAGTGGGCGGAAAAATGGGACCGGGTTAGGGCAGGGGCATAATCCGGCTGAAATGGAAGATTAAAATGACCGGCACCCGGGTGCGCCGATTTGACCGGTTCATGCGCGCACCGGGTGCCTCAATAACTTTAACCATAGTCGTCTTTTGGTCTGTGGCAGCGTTACGCTTCACTGCGTGTCTACGTTGTAAAGCCCACATACGTAAACTATGTGACCTTCAACGCATCATAGGCGAGCCGGAATTTAAGCCCAATTTTAGGATACTTGTTGTTTTTCGCGACTCCAACTTCTCAACTGGCAACTGCTAATTTTTTTGGGAGGATTTATTTTGACTGAAAAGAAAGATCCCGCTTTTGTAAAATTCAAAGGAATTATTAAACGATTTGGAGAAGTTACGGCGGTTGAAAAGATGGACCTTGATATTCCTGAAGGTTCTCTTGTCACGCTCCTTGGACCGTCCGGATGTGGCAAGACAACCCTGTTGCGAATGCTTGCAGGACTTGAGACCCCTACTGAAGGCGATATACTTATTAAGGGAAAGCGAATAAACGATACCCCCATTTATAAAAGAAATTTGGGCATGATATTTCAAAATTATGCCCTCTTCCCCCATAAAACCATTTTTGACAATTTGGCCTTTGGTTTGAAATACAGAAATGTTCCCAAAAAGGTTATCAGGGAAAAAGTGCTCAATGCTTTGGAAATGGTCAGGCTCCCCGGTGTTGAAAACAGGATGCCTGCTCAGCTTTCAGGCGGCCAGCAACAGCGCATTGCTCTAGGCCGTGCTATTGTCATAGAACCGGACGTGCTTCTTATGGATGAACCATTGTCGGCCCTTGATGAAAATTTAAGGGAAGATATGCGCCGAGAAATTGACAATCTCCAGCAGAACCTGGGAGTCACCACTATTTTTGTCACCCATGACCAGAGGGAAGCGTTGTCCATGTCTGACAAAATTGTGGTGATGAAAGACGGCATAAAACAGCAGGAAGGTAGTCCTGAAGAGGTTTACAACAACTCTTGCAACCATTTTGTAGCCGATTTTCTGGGACATTCCAATTTTGTCGATTCAACCGTATTGGAACAACAGGGCCGGCGGGTCAAGGTCAGGGTAGAGGGCAACCGGTCGTTTATCACCAGCCCATCCCGGGAAGAGGTATTTAAGCCGGGCGATAAAGCGGAGGTTGTGATCAGGGCGCAAAAAGTTACTGTCGGCCGCCGAGCTGAATTTGAGGAATCGTCATCACTCAACTTTTTTTTTGGCGTTATCAGAGACCGGAGTTACATGGGTGGAGAGGTCAGTTATTTTGTGGAGCTTGAAAACAAAAGCATCATTCATGTGATCAGTTTTGTAAAACAAAATTCTTTCAAGCGTGGAGAGAATGTTTTCCTCCAAGTGGCTCCTGAGCACTGCCGGCTGCTTAAAATCCAGTAATTTCGGCATCCGGTGTTCAACTCGATAATACATCCCATTTCGGGGAAAAGTGTAAATTTGTGAATAAAGGGCACCAACCAATTCATACCTGTTTACTATCCTACCCCGAACCCGAATCCCGGTATATGAAATATGTCCCTCCGGACGGCAGGAACGGGGCTATTGGGAAAACAGCCCAGCGCTATGGAGGACGTCAGTGAAGGACGCGCAGGATTATACCGTTACTATCGGCAATTTCACCTCTATCAAGAGATCCCTTGATCCTGACTATGGTTATATTATTTTTGAGAAAAAAAGGGAGCGCCGGACATTGTTATTTTTTTTAGAGGATTCTTCGCTTTTTGAGTTTCTTGAACGATCAGGTTTTTTGTGGCAATTTTATTTTGATGACTGCATGGGGCAGGACTATCTTGTCATGCAGTGCAATGCCGGTAAAGAAGAGGAGGTGATGGCGTCTATTCTTGCCCAGGGGCTCCCTGATGATATAAACTACTACCTGTTTAAAGCCAAAGAGAGAGCAAAATGAACTTATCTGACAATTATCTCTTCTATCAGACACGAAAGCAGTTGCCTGTGATCAAAAAGGCAGAGGGTATTTTCATGTGGGACCACACCGGCAAGGAATATATTGATGGATGTTCCGGTGCCGTCATTTCAAACATTGGTTATGGAAACAAACGCATTGCGCAGAGAATTGCACAGCAGGCCCAGGAGACCTTCTTTGCCTATAGGATTCATTTTGAAAACCAGCCGGCCATGGATCTGGCTCGAAAACTGGTCAGCCTTTCCGCGTCACATCTGAAAAAAGTTTTTTATGTGTCAGGGGGATCTGAGGCGGTGGAGTCCGCCATGAAGCTTTGCCTGCAATATTTTCACAACAAGGGGCAGGGGGCAAAACATCTGTTTATCTCAAGGAGGCCCAGTTATCACGGCTGCACCCTCGGTGCTCTGGGCATCACTTCCTACGCGCCTCTGGAAGCGCCATTCAAGGCTGCGGTAAAGGCCAACCCTAAAATTCCTGCTCCGTTTTGCTATCGATGCGCCTATGACATGGTTTATCCAGCCTGTGGTCTTCGCTGCGCCCATGCACTGGAAGAGTCTATCCTGGACCATGGTGCGGAAAATATTGCCGCCTTTGTTGCAGAACCTGTAGGGGGGGCAAGTACAGGGGCCACCGTTCCCCCCGGAGAGTATTTTTCAGTAATTCAATCCATCTGCAGGCGTTACGATATCATGCTGATTCTTGACGAAGTCATGACAGGATTCGGCAGGACAGGAAAATTTTTTGCCTATGAGCACTGGGATGTTAGAGCCGATGTTGTTGCCCTGTCCAAGGGAATGGCCTCGGGCTATTTCCCTCTGGGTGCCATTATTACATCAGATGAAATTGTAGATGTGATACTGGACGGAGGAGGCTTTGCCCATGGTCATACCTATGCCGGGAACCCCATGGCCTGCGCCGTGGGAGAAGAGGTTCTCAACGTTATTTTGGAAAACAATCTGGTATCCAATGCCGCGGTGATCGGTAATCATCTAAAGCAGGGGCTGAAAACCCTCCAAGACAGTCATCCGATCATTGGGGATGTCCGTGGACTGGGCCTGCTGCTGGCCATTGAACTTGTTAAGGATCGGCAGACCAAGACGCCCTTTGCGTCCGACGTCTCTGCCAATCTTGCGCTAGCAGATGCTGCATTTAACCATGGCCTGATCATCTATCCGAGAAAATCCATTAACGGGTTTAAAGGGGATCACCTGCTGGTGGCACCGCCGCTGATTACTACGGGATCCGAGGCAGACACCATTCTTGAACGGCTGGATACAGCCCTTACTATCGTTGAAAAAGCCCTGATGTAGCAAAGTACTTTACTTCACAGATGCCTCGGATGACTCTTTTCGGCCGTTTCGGAAAAATGCCGATAAATGCGAGTTGCCATGATGAAACAGGATACCCATGAAGACAATTGATAAAAGAACATCCCTGGACCATGCCATGAAAAAAATCAACAGCGGGCAGACCATCATGGCCGGCGGGTTTGGTGTCCCGGGAACCCCGTTTACGCTGCTCCAGGGACTCCTGGACAGGAACCTGAAACATCTGACCCTGATCAAAAATGAAGCAAATGAAGACGGCATGGGATTATCAAAGGTAATTGAAGCCGGTATGGCGGATAGGTTGATCACCTCCCATTTAGGATTGAACAGCACGGTCATTAACATGATGAACGATAAAAATATTCAGGTTGAATTCTTTCCCCAAGGCATTCTGGCGGAAAAAATACGGGCAGGAGGCGCCGGCCTTGCAGGGATACTAACCGATATTGGGATGGATACCCTGATCAGCAAGAATAAGCAGATGGTAATAATGGATGACACCCCCGTCATTGTGGAGAAATCCCTGCGGGCGGATGTGGCCCTTGTCCATGCTGCAAAAGCGGATAGAGCTGGAAATTTGATGTTTGAAAAAAGCGCCAGGAATTTTAACCCCATTATGGCCATGGCGGCCGACCTGGTTATTGTTGAAGCCGAAGAGATCGTTCCCACGGGTGCCATGGCCCCCGATGCCATTCACCTGCCCTGCGCCTTTGTGGACCACGTTGTTTTAATTAAAAATTTGACCAGTGCATATGGGGTTTTAAAAAGCCATGTCATACAAGCATAAAATCGCCAAACGGGCCGCGCAGGAGATCCGCCCGGGAGATGTCATCAATTTTGGTATCGGCATCCCCATTCTTGCCATGAAATACCTTTCCGAGGATATGCCGGTATTTATCCATTCTGAAAACGGTATCTTGGGCATGGGCCGGACCTGTACTTCCGGAGATGAAAACAGAAACCTCATTGATGCCGGGGGGGGCTACCCCACCTTGGTTACCGGCGCATCCTTTTTTGACAGCGCTCTCTCTTTCGCCCTTGTAAGGGGCGGGCGTCTGGATGCGGCTTTTCTGGGAACGCTGGAAGTTTCCCAAGAGGGAGATCTGGCCAATTGGATCATTCCGGGAAAATTCGCACCGGGCATCGGCGGGGGAATGGAGCTGGCCCAAAAGGCCAAACGTCTGATCATTACCACCACCCACACCAGCCGAAAGGGGGAGCCAAAAATCCTGACCCGCTGCACCCTCCCCCTCACCGCCAGGCGATGTGTCAACCGGATTATCACGGAACTTGCCGTGATGGATGTCACCGACAGAGGGCTGGTCCTGAAAGAGCTTGCTGTTGAAACCACATTGAATGATGTGATTCGGAAAACCGGCGCGCCTTTGATCATTGAACAGGATAATGAGATGGATATCCCAAAATTCTGATCAATAAAAACAGGATGCAGTAAACAGGGAAAGCCAATAATGAATAAGTATGAAAAGAAAATAGTTGATACGGTCGAATCTTTAACCGACGATATTCTGGATTTTACATGCCGTCTGGTTAAACAGCCCAGTACCCTTGGAAATGAAGCCGGCGCCGTGGCTGTTATGGAAGCCGAGCTTAAACAGCTTGGATTTGAGCCCCGGAGAATTCCCATCAATGAAGAAACGCTCAAAGATCACCCCGGCTTTGCCCCGGTCCCCTGGGAATATACCGATAAAAGCAATGTGCTGGCTGTGATCGAGTCGGACACCCATGACGGCAGAAGCCTTCTGTTTAACGGCCATCTTGATGTCGTCAGTGCTAAGCCGTTGAGTTTTTGGGATCAGGATCCCTATGTGCCCAGAATTAGCAACGGATGGATTATGGGCCGGGGGGCTGGAGATATGAAATCCGGAGTCGCTGCTATGACCTATGCCGTCCATGCGGTCCAAAAGGCGGGATTTTCTTTTAAAGCCCCGGTAACTATCGAGGGCGTGATTGAAGAAGAATGTTGCGGCAATGGCTCCCTGGCCTGCATGGCTGCCGGTTTTGATGCCGATGCGGTTCTTATCCCCGAACCCTTTGGTCCCACCATTCAGACCTGCCAGGTGGGAGTTCTCTGGTTCAAGGTGACCATAAAGGGAAAACCGGTACATGTGCTGGAAGCAGGTGCCGGATCCAATTCCGTGGAAAAGGCCTTTCCCCTGATCCAGGCGCTTCGGGATCTTGAAACCCGGATGAACCGGGAAAATGTTCCCGAGTCTTACATGCACATCGACCATCCCTTGAATCTGAACATCGGTATTATCAAGGGAGGAAACTGGGCATCCACGGTTCCTGCTGAAACGGAATTCCATGCCCGGCTCTCCTATTTCCCGGGGACGCCTTTTGTGGAGGTCAGGAAAAAAATCGAGCAAACTCTCATGGAAGCAGCCGGCAAAGACGACTGGTTGAAAAAGAATATTCCCACGGTTGAGTTTTACGGCTTCCGGTCGGATGGTCATTGCGTCAGCAGAGATCTTTCCTGTTTTCAAATGTTGAACCAGTGTCACCGTGAATTCACAGGCAAGGATGCCGAGGAACATACGTCCACCTGCACTACTGATTTGAGAGCTTTTCATTTTTTTGGCAATGGCCAGGCCACCTGCTTTGGCCCTGTAGCCGAAAATATCCACGGGGCGAATGAACGGGTCAGCATTGACAGTATTATCCATATCGCAAAAACCTATGCATTGTTTGCTGCACGATGGTGTAGAATAAAGGAAAGTTAAATGAAGGACGTCGTTATTGCAGGAATTGCGATTTGACAAAAAATCGGATTGCTCGGGATGGAAAATTCACATCCTCATGGCAATTGAGGCGTCTGGTTTCTTAAAGTTTTTTGATTTAGGAGCGAATCAATACTCTTTTTTCCCCAAATCAATGCCATGTTTTTTTAATTTTCGGACCACGGTTGGCTGGCTGATACCCAAAAAAACGGCTGCTTCACGGGTGGTACCGCACCGGGTGGCAGCCTGTATGAGCATGTCATATTCCACAGATCGAAGTTTTTCCGGAAGGCCGGGATTTTCTTCAAAGAATTGCAGTGGTGCGGCCGGGACCTTTACTGATGCGGTGGCCCGGATAATATAATCATCCAGAAATCTGCGGTCACACATGACCACAGCCTGTTTGACAATATTGATCAGCTCCCTGACATTCCCTGGGAAAGCGTAGGATTTAAGCGCTTCATAGGCTTTGTAACCAATAAAGGTCCGGCGATTGTACTTTTTATTGTACCGTTTCAGGCAGATCCCCACCAGTTCAAGAATATCTTCAGGCCGGTCCCTTAAGGGCGGGATGGACAGAGTAAAGGTATTGAGCCGGTGGAAAAGATCCAGCCTGAACTGTTTTTGCAATGTTCTTTTGTCCAGGTTCCGGTTGGTGGCGGCAACAATGGTGCAGTCAATCTTTTTGGCAATTGTACCGCCAACCGGCATGATTTCGAGGTCATCCAGGTATTTTAACAATTTGGCTTGGACCCTCAGAGGCAATTCACCGATCTCATCCAGAAAAAGCGTGCCGCCATGGGCAAGTTCAAAGAGTCCTGCCTTGCCGGTTTCCCTTGCACCGGTAAACGCCCCTTTTTTATATCCGAACAATTCCGCCTCCAGAAGATTTTCCGGCAGGGCGGGACAATTGATCTGGATAAACGGTTTTTTACCCCGGGAACTGTTTTTATGGATAAATTTGGCCAGCAATCCCTTGCCTGTGCCGGACTCCCCCTGAATCAGGATATTGGAGGCATTAATTTTGGCCAGTTTCAAGGCCAGCCGCAAGGTCTGTTTCATGGAACTGCTCTGGGCTACAATATTATTTTCCTTAAGTTCCAGCAGTGTAAGTTCGGTCAGCTCATCCCTCATTTTTTCCGACTCCTGCCGGACCTGGGCAAGCTCCCGCCTCATGTTCTCGATCAGGGAGATATCCCGTTCATTGACCACCACAAAGGAAATCTCACGGTCATCGTTAAATACCGGAGTACCGGTAACCAGAAGAGTATATCCCGACCTGGGGGTGGTCTGGATCAGGCTGACCTGCCGATGTGTCTCTAAAACCTCCTGGGTGGCGGACCGGTTAATCTCCCCTTCTTTGACCAGAGCTTTAACATCCCTTCCCAGAATCTCCGAAGCCCTGATGCCGTTGAGTTTTTCAGCGGCCCGGTTCATCTTAAGGATCCTGCCCCGGGCATCACAGATCATTAACCCATCTGCGGACCGGTCAAAAATAGTTTTCAGATACTGTAGGTCCTTATGGCTCATGCACGATTTTTCCGTTAAAAATGGTCAGGTTAACCTTTGTTCCCTGTATCAGCCCTATTCAGGGATCTTGTTCATGCGTTTGCGTGTGGCAGTCGATCAAATGCCAGATCATTTGCACCAGTTCGCACAGTTCTCCCATCGACTTTTTTCTACCACTTTTAAATTCGTATATCAAGGAAACGTAAACTTCGTTGCACCTTTTCTTCTTCTTATCCAGTTCAGGGCACGGCGGATTCTTTTCATTTTGAGCAACATCAGTTCCAGTCTTTTTTTCCCGGGAAAATTCATGAGCGCCACCCCGACAATAATTGTCAAAAGGCCCTGGCCTGGAATGAACAGCATGATGATACCTGCCGCGATAAGCAAAGCGCCGACCATATTCTTGAGCATCAGAAGACAAATATGGGGCAACAGCGGCAAGGTCTGAAGGAGGCCGGGGGTTGTTTCCAGAAAATAATCTCCCGGCATTCTGGCGATGATCAGGGGAAGGGTGACAAAGCTCACGGCAAAGGTGACAAAGGAGAGTCCGGATAAACCAATTATAAAAAAAGAATTGCCCGACAGTGCGGTCACCCATTGAACAATCAAGGTGGTCTCGCCACCAATAAGAGAAATAAGATAATCCGATATTATCATTTTCCGCGCCCCTTACAACCATGTGCGATTTGTTTTACTTAAAATAGTTCTAACAGTCAACGCGTTTGTTGCCAGAAATATCGTCAACTCTTCAAGCGCATATTCATCTATTTCAATCTCGCTTTGTTCGATCAGTTCGGCAAGACGCACGGCGGCATCCAGCATCTTGTCATATCTGTCCGCTTCTGTTTTTGAAATCCCGGGCATATGGTTATTTACATTGTTTCGGATAAAATGGATTAAAAAATCAAAATGTCACAGGTGAATAAGCCCTGCATTACACAAGGCCTGCCATCTTTTGGCGCGGATACACGCTATGCCCCCTGAAAAGGCTGCACACCGCTGTAAACTGTGACGGGAGATGCTTATTTGCTTTTGGGTTTGCTTTTTACCGCTTTGGTTTTTTCTTTTACAGGCGCGGGTTTAGCTGCTTTTTTTTCATCAGCCGGTTTGGGCGGTGGCGCTATGGGTTTTACGTTTTTGAGAATTTTGGTGACCTCGGGCCCATTTTTGGATAGAAAAACAGACAACGTATCGATTGTTTTTTCGTCAAGATCAATATCTGTCCCGTTTTCTTTGATAAACCGGGACAGTGCTTCGGCGGCTTCCAGCATTTTGTCATATGCCTCGGCCTCTTTTTTAACCGTAAACACCTGATCCAGTTCAACGCCATTTCTAACCACAATATACCTTGTTATGACGGCCATGGTGAACGCTCCTTTTTTTCTCGTTATCGCCTGTCTTTGTTATGTACTCAAATAAACGCAAACAAAATTGGAAGAACACAGCATATACGCTGCCGTACGGTTTTCATTTTCAAAAATGGAGATGACTATTTCAAACAAAACTCACTATGAAACATAGCGTAATAGACTCGATAACAAGAAAAAAGTCAAGGCTGCCGAGTCGGTGGCGGTTATCGCCTGAGCACCCGGATCCAGCGCCAGACATTTAAGAGGCCCATCAATGCATTGGCTACATAGGTCAGGGCGCAGGCGAGCAGGATTTTCCTGGCGGCCGGAATATCCTCTGTGGGAATATAGTCGCCCGAGGAGAGCAGCGGCATGGCCCGGTTGAAGCTGGCATCCAGCTCCGAGGGCAGGGTGAGCAGATGTACCAGTACGGGGATGCAAAGGGTGGCAAAGCCCCCCAGAAACATCAGCAGGCCCGCTGCCGGCACCCGGGTGATGATGGTAAATACCGGCACCACCATCATGATACCGGCACCGATTTTCTCCAGTTTTACCGCCGTACCGATCATGCGGGTGCGGGTTTTTAACGGCGGATATTGGTCATGGTCCTGAATGGCATGCCCCACCTCGTGGGCCGCCACGACTACGGCGGTGAGGGTCTTGCGGCCGCAGCGCTCAGTTGACAGACGAACCGTTTTTGTTTCAGGGTCATAATGGTCTCCGAGGGCGGTGGATTCCACGGTCACGTCGCGCATATCCAGCCGGTCCAGGAGCAGATGGGCCAGTTCAAGGCCGTTGCCGGAAAAATATTCATCCCGGTTATAGCGAGTTAATACACGCCGGGCCCACAAGCTGGGGCCATATAGAACCACAATAGCCAGTATGATCAGAAGAAAAATCATTTTATCCTTAATGCTCTTGTAACCGTTATTTGAAATGGCGCCGTAAAATTTTCTTATACAAGGCATGCGCCAATTTTACCACAGGTATATAGTTGGTATCCCGAGGATAAAATTTTGAGCAGCACACCAGGATTCGGCGAAAAGACCGTTTCCGTATGGGCACAGGGTAACAAAATAAGGCGCTGGGTTCAACCCGGTTGACGGTTTCCTGATGATTTGCAGCCGATGGTGCCCGCAGAAAATGACCATCAGGCCTTATGGTCATGGCTCGTTTTTTGATAAAGCGCCTTTTTTGAAGGGTTGATTTCACAGGCATGTATGGTATCCTATACTTAGAAACACATTGATTGCGGGAGGAAACAATGAGGTCAACAAAATTACAGTTCCAGGGCAGCCAGGGCAACTTGTTGTCGGCCCAACTGGACCTGCCGGTGGACGGCAGTCCCATGGCCTATGCCCTGTTTGCCCATTGCTTTACCTGTACAAAAAATTTAAAGGCGGTGGCGTATATCAGCCGGGCCCTGACCCGGCAGCGCATAGGGGTTTTGCGGTTTGATTTTACCGGGCTGGGGGAAAGCGAGGGGGATTTCGCCGATACCAATTTTTCTTCCAATGTGGGGGATCTTTTGGCGGCGGCACGGTTTCTCGAATCGGACTATGCTGCACCGCGCATCCTCATCGGCCATTCTCTGGGAGGGGCCGCCGTGTTGCAGGCGGCGGCAAAGATTCCGGCCTGCAGGGCCGTTGCCACCATCGGGGCCCCAGCCGATCCAAAGCATGTCAAACGGCTGCTGCACGATCATGCCCATGTGATCGCCGAAAAAGGCGAAGCAATGGTCACCCTTGAGGGGCGTGATTTTAAAATCAAAAAGCAGTTTCTCGATGACCTGGAACGGCCCCGCATGGCAGCGATCATCAAAAATTTGAAAAAAGCGTTGCTGATTTTCCATTCCCCAGTGGACCAGATCGTGGGTATTGAAAATGCGGCCGGCATTTTTAAGGCAGCGCGTCATCCTAAGAGCTTTGTCTCCCTGGACAGAGCCGATCACCTGCTGACAGACCCCGCCGATGCCGAATATGTAGGCATTGTGACGGCGGCCTGGGCCCGCAAGTACATGGGCCGTCCCGCTGCGGAAAAGGCCCTGAAGCCGCCCGTTGATCCGCGCGTGACGGCCCGCATCGGCAGGTCCGGGTTTCGCACGGAAATCATGGCCAACGGGCTTTCCCTGGTGGCCGATGAACCCCTGGCTGTGGGGGGCACCAATACCGGTCCGACGCCCTATGACTATCTAACCGCCGGGTTAGGGGCCTGTACGGCCATGACCCTGCGCATGTATGCGGACCGGAAAAAATGGCCCCTGGAAGAAGTGGTTGTCCATCTGTCCCATGCCAAAGTCCATGCTGCCGATTGCCAGGCCTGTGAATCAAAAGAAGGCCGGGTGGACCGGATCGAGCGGGAAGTGACCCTGGTGGGTGATCTGGATGAGGCCCAGCAGCAGCGTCTCCTGGAAATCGCGGACCGCTGCCCGGTCCATCGCACCTTGAAATCCGAAATCATGATTGACACCCATTTGAAACGCTGACCATGGTCGACTGGTTTGTCTACATGATCCGGTGCAGCAACAATGCCCTGTATACCGGCATTACCACCGATGTCGAAAGAAGAATTGCAGAGCACCGGTCAGGGAGGGAGCCGGCGCTCAGCCAAATATACCCGGTTTTCAGCCGCTGTGGAACTGGTCTACCAGGTAAAGCTGGACCATCGAAGCCTGGCGGCAAAAGCGGAATATCAGATCAAGCAACTGACCAAGGCAGACAAGGAAACCATTGTGCGGGAGGCCTTTCCCTGCCCCCTGCTGCTGCGGTTTTTAGGGATTGAGCCTGGTCCCTGACATCTGATCTACCATGAAGTCCCGGTCCCAGGGCCAGCGTGGGTGCCATGATGGGCGCTTCCCATTTCATCGGGTTGAATGCCGCCCTGCAGTTTTGATCCGGGTGCGCCTGGTGTGACGCCATTTCTCAATTTTACGAAAATGGGGTGAAAGTTATTGCCTGCAGGACAACAGCGATACGGTTTCTATGCCGGATTAACCATAATAAATTTAATTTTTTGACATATGCCCAAAAGGTCTGTATAGATTTAAATCGATCCTAAAATCACTCTTGCTCTAAACCCTTAACAAAGGACGGGCAGACCCAATGGATAAAAAAAACCCCATTTCTCAATGAATGCTGAGAGGTGGGGTTCTGTTGTTTGTTTTAAACCGGGCAGATTGTCGGCGAATATTAAAGAAAAGCGGGATATGCTGATATTTTATTTGTGGAAGAATCCGGGGATGGGCCACCGGCAAATACGGGAGGTGTTTGGTTTAACGTATTCTTTCGTTAGTAAAATTGTTACAAGCTTCTGAAAGCGATATGCAAAAATAGTGATCTGGAAAAAAATACTAAGCGTTATTACAAAATTCAAGGTTTGACCCCAGGCATTATGGGTAGCAGAGTTATGCGCCTGACGGGGTGTCGCCTGTCAGGTTGACGATCCGGTAAAAAGGATCTGAACCGAGGAACCGTATGAGGGAAATCTTCACGTACGGATCTGTGGGGAGG
>Ga0075121_1000032_pt1 | contig 77185 bp, 81 predicted proteins | sample AntAceMetag02UKG_FD_69793 | JGI IMG/M metagenome (GOLD analysis project Ga0075121, IMG submission 69793) | Saline lake microbial communities from Ace Lake, Antarctica - Antarctic Ace Lake Metagenome 02UKG | ecosystem: Environmental > Aquatic > Non-marine Saline and Alkaline > Saline | place... | reverse complement strand
AGGAAGGTTATGGCATGACAAAAATTAAAAATATTATAAATTCTATCTGTAAAATCACAAATGATGAGGAGATTTCTCAAAGGTTGTGGGGGTTTAACTAAAAGTTGGACGCCCCGGCCGGGAATTGAACCCGGGTATCCTGCGCGACAGGCAGGTGTCTTAGCCATTGGACAACCGAGGCAGCGTATAATAATGAATTATTGTTTTAGGTTTTTAAAGTTTGCTCTAGTGAATTATAATTTCTCTAAAATCCAAGAATACATATAAAAGATAATGAACCCTGTAACAAACCCATAAACTCCCCCTAAAAGAACCCCAAAGTAAGAAATATCATATCCTATTCCTTCATATAAATCTAATAGGATATTCATTGTTTCACCGAAGATGCCAAAAAATCTGGCAGCAAGCGTTAACAATAAAAATAACCCCCCAAGTAAAATTCCTCCAGCAAAAGCTTTTCTATCATGGCCAGGTAAAACTATTTTTCTTACTCCTCTTTTTTTTGCCATATCAATATATGATTTTTTGGTATTTAATTCTTTTCCCAATAATTTATTTTAGTAATTACTCGATGATTAAAACAAAAAAATTCTTTGCCAAAAGCTATTTAAAGGCAAAGTTCCTATCGATTATGTCTAACTTCGGTTAGATCTTCTGATTTCGGTCAGATGTTAGGAAGGATGAGAGCTTCGGTTTAATTCCTTCCTTTTTTTTTGTCATTTTGTTTTTTCTATTCTTGGTTTTTTTGAAGATTAATTTTCCTTATGAAAAAGTGGTTGTTTATGGTTCACAGAAAAGTTACAAATATTATATTTATGACTTTTCTAAAAATCATTGGGCATAGAATTATTTCCCCAACTATCTAAATCAATTAAATATGTTTTTTGGGTTTGTGTATCATAAAATGTATTTCCCCTGTGGGTGTCATCAAGTTTAAACAATTCTTTTGCCTTGTTTAATTGTTTCGCTTGATCTTTTTGAATTTGTTTTATTTTTGATTTTTTTAATAACTTGAATGTTTTTAATAATGTTAATAAATTATATCCCTGGAGTTTTTCCATTACGTGTCCTGGAAAAAATTGTTTTTCAACAATATCATATAAATTGAATAATCCTCCAGAATATGGAATGTTTAATTTTGTTTCGTTTGCTTGTTTTTGTATTTTAACTCCTGCATAAATTTTATTTCTATCCGTAAAAGAATCACTTTTGGGTAATTTTGCTACAAGATGAGAAAATCCGTTGACTGGATAAATTTCACCAAATTCCCCCCCTCAATAATTTTATCTTTTCTAATAAGATATTTGAATGGAAGATTATCATTTATTTTAGAATTATCTCCAAGAGTTCTTGCTTCTTTTTTTGTGATTTCTTGCCCTGTTAAAAGTTTGTGAACTATGTTTTTATTTTTCATTTTCTGAAAGTAATATTAAATCATTTGTTGTTTCAAAATTATTCATTTTCTTTTTAAAATCTTTTTGCATGCCTGTTATTACCATTCCTATGTTTTTCATATAAAATTAAGAGAATATTTGTATATAAATGTTGTTACTTAATAATAGTATAATCTTCAAGGTATAAATTCTTATAAATCTTAAAAAATTTAACTTTTTATGAAAAGTTTAGAAAAAGAATTTAATCAAAACTTATTTTCCCACATGGCTCTTTTAGCTGGATATTATTTTCCTAAACAATTTAAAGAAACAATTGATATGTATTCTACCCTTTTGATGGAACATTACAAAGATTTGAGAAGTTTAAACCCGGGGGTAAGTCGGAAAGAAGCCACAGAATGGGCATATAAAAATAATTTTGAAGCATTAGTGATTGAAGGCCAAAATAAGCTTCCCAATTAAAGTATATTTTTAAACTCGAAGTTATTTTTATTCTTCATGGTTGATATTCAAGAATTTAAAAGAGATGAATCTAAAGATTATTTATTTGTTTTACGTAGTTTAAATGAAATTCCTTTTCCAATTGGAAAAAAATTGTTGGTTGATTTTTTGAAGGGAGACATGAATAATAAATCAATTTTAAAAAATAATTTATATGATTTGTATAATTTTGAATCACTTGAATATTTGAGTTTATTCAAAATTGAAGAAAAAATTGAAGAATTAATTCAAAAAGGAATGGTTGATTTATCTCCCTCAACTTTTAATAAATTTATCAAAGTTCTTTCAATTAATCAAAAGGGACAAAATGAACTAATTAATCCAGAGATGAATTTAAAAAAAGTTTCTGAAAAATATGAAGAAGTTGAAACTGAAATTAGTGAAAGAGAAGTTCAGGCATTTAAAGAACTCGAAGAATTTTTAGAAGGGTTTAATTTGGAACAAAAAAAAGCAATTGTTTCTCCCAAAAAAAATATTTTATGTATTGCTGGGGCAGGTTCAGGTAAAACAACTGTTTTAACTAAGAGAATTCAATTTTTGAATAAATATGGAAAAATTAGGGGGGAGCAAATACTTGCAATTACTTTTACTCGTAAAGCAAAAGAAGAAATGCAAAAAAGATTGAAGGAACTTGGAGTGAATGCAATTGTTGAAACTTTCAATTCTTTTTCTGAAAAAATTTTACTGAAAAATGGGGGAAGAATTTATAGAAGAAAGATGAGGGTTGCTGGATATCAAGATAAAATGGTGGGTCTCTTACGTGCCTTAGATAATATGAATATTGATATTGGGGTGGCAATTGAAAAATATTTTACTATGGCACAAAGAAGAAATAAATCTCCCTATCAATTACAAAATATGTTAATGAATGATTGTTTTAGTGTTCTTGATTTTACAAAAATTTCGCATAAAGATATTTTTGTTTCTAATAACTTGTCTGGGAAAGATTTAGAAAATGCAAAATTCATTTCAGAAATTGTTAAATTTTTAGCAAAACATGTTGCAATAAATAACTTGCGAACATATGCTGATCAAGTTAATGACACTATTTCTTTTTTCAAGATGTATCCAAAAATGATTTCGAATTTTAAATATATTTTAGTTGATGAATATCAAGATGTTAATTCTCAACAAGTTGAATTATTGAATTTATTAAATTCAGAAAGTTTGTTTTGTGTTGGAGACCCAAGGCAATCTATTTTTGGTTGGAGGGGTTCTGATATTAATTATATTTTAGATTTTAGCAAAAAATATTCAGATTCTGAAATAATTAATTTGAAAAAAAATTATAGGAGTAATTCACATATTGTTAAATTCATGAACGATTCAATTAAAACAATGGGAATGCCTGATTTGGAAGATAATTTTACTCAAGAAAAGCATTTGAAAATTTGTAAATTTACTGATGAAGCTAGTGAATTTGAATTTATTACAAAAAATGTTTTGGAAACCCAAATTCCCTTTGAAGAAATTTTTGTTCTTGCTAGAACTAACCGTCATTTGAATAATTTAGGTGAAATTTTTAAAAGAAATAAAATTCCCCATATTTTAAAAAATGAACAAAGTAAAGATGTTGAAGCCAAAAAGGGTGAAGTGACTCTTGCTACTATTCATTCAATTAAAGGACTTGAAGCAGAACTAGTTTTTGTCATGGGTTGTACTCCAAATAATTTTCCATGTCGAGCAGTTGAGCATCCAGTAATGGAACTTGTTAAAATGTATGAATATGATCGTGAAGAAGAAGAAAGACGATTGTTTTACGTCGCCATTAGTAGAGCAAAAAATAAATTGTATTTGACTTATTCTGGAAAAAAACATACTTATTTCATTAATGAAGATATGCAAAAAGATTTAGATAAAGAATAGTCTTAAAAATATTAATTCTTGTAAAATTTTATGAAAAAGAAAAAAATTGCATTAGTTTTGTTTTCAGGGGGACTTGATAGTCGACTTGCTGCAAAAATGATTGAAGAACAAGGCTTTGAAATTCACTTAGCTTTTGTTAAATTGCCTTTTGGGGGGGATAATCAAGAAAAAATTTTAGAAATGATTAATTTTTGCGAAAGTCAAAAATATCAATTTCACATTATTGATTCAACAAAAGGGGAAAATTTCCTCGAGTATATTAAATTAATCAGAAAGCCAAAACATGGGATTGGAGCTGCTATGAATCCCTGTAAAGATTGTAAGATTTTTATTTTTAAGAAAGGTAAAAAATTAGCTGAGGTAATTGGAGCTTCAGTAATTGTAACTGGAGAAGTTATTGGACAAAGGCCCATGAGTCAAATGAAAAAAGCTTTATTGTTTGATGAAGAAAAAGCTGGTTTATCTGGAAAAATTTTAAGACCTTTATCTGCAAAAGTTTTACCTGAAACTAATTATGAAAAAGAAGGAATAATTGATAGGGAAAAACTTTTAGGAATTGAGGGGAGGCGCAGAGAAATTCAAATGAGCTTGGCTGAAAAATATAAGATTAAATATCCAAGTCCTGGCGGGGGCTGTTTACTTTGTGACAAAGATTATGGTAAAAAATTAAAGGCATTATTTGAATATAATAAAAATCCAACTTATGAAGAAATTATTCTTGTTAAAGCTCGAATGTTTAAAGATAAGGGGCTTTTATTTTTAGGTCGTAATAAAGAAGAGAATGTTTTATTCAAGATAGCTGGAGAAAAATTAGAATGGAATATTTTTTTCATAACAGATTTGCCTGGCCCGACAATTGTTTATGATAAAAAAGAAGATGAAACCTTGGCCAGAGATTTATGGAGAGTTTATAGTAAAAAAGGTTTGGAAGAAAGAGAAAAATTTGAAAAGTTTAAGATATAAAAACTTATAAATTATTTTTTATATCAAATTTCATGGATTTTAATGAATTTGTTGAAAATGGAAAAGTTAAATATGATGATTTTGAAAGAAATTATTTATTGGGAACACATCCCTCTTATTTTGGGGGAAAACCTTCTGATTTGGAAAATTTGTTGGATATGAGGGGAATTTTGGCAACTTTTGATTTTACTCTTGTGAAACCAGATATTAATTTGGTTCAATTTTTAGAAAAGAAAAATAAAAAATGGGAAGTTCTTGATTTTGTTAAGGGGGATTTCGAAGATGCATATAAAATAAAAGCATTTATTCAAAATCAATTCAATGTTGTTGGAGATCGAGTATTTTCTGATTCGCAAGTTAAATATGTTAGAAATCAAAATGATGAATCAATGCAAGGTAATCAAGAATTTTTAATTGCAAAATCAAAAATATTGAAAATATTTCCAAATAATTCAAAAATATTTCTTTATGGTTCTGGAATGAAAAAAGATGGAAGACAAAATGATTTTGATTTTAGAGTTATTATTCCAAAAATTGATTTAAAATCCTATATGGATTATATGAATTATGCAAATATCTTGAAAGATGAAAAAATGCCCATTACTTTTGGGGTTTTACCAGAAAATAATTTTAAAAATTTTCAATTATCAGATAATTACAATATTTTTTATGAAAATAATTCTATTTTAGTTCAAGGAGAAATCCCAATTTATGAATCAAAAAATAAAGGCAAATTAGGATTAATTCAAGCTGGACATAAATTACTTAAAACTCGAGAATCATTAATTGATAAATCTTATTTTTCTGCCGCTTCAAAAGTTAAAGCAAGAAGAAATGAACCCTATTTTGTTAATGAAATTTTTATTTCAATGTTTGGTGATAAAAATTTAAAGTTTGAAAAATTTTCTGAAAAAAACTTTTATCCTTTAGAAATAAAATATGCTTTGATTAAAGCAAATGAAAATTTGAGACTAGTTTTTGATGCTTATTCAAATGAAATTTTAGAATCTTTTTATTAACCAGGATAATTTAATTTCTTTTGATTATTAAAAAGCTTTTTCCATTAATCCTTGTAACTTTTAATTCAATTTCTTCTTCAGGAGAAAATTTTATCTCTTTGAAATTTTTGTTTATTGGAATACAAATTTCATTAATATTCAATTTATTAACCCCCATTAACAAAAAAATTAAAATTTTATTATTTAGTTTATCTCTATTTTAGGATAAATAATCTTTACTCAATTATTAAAAACACCATCTAATGCTTTTTTTTGCATTTCCTTTCTAAAACAATCTTCACAAATTTCAACATCTGTTTTTTGACTTTTCTTAAAAGAATATGGTTCTTTTAATTGCCCACATCTTTCACAATTTCTTAAACAATTGTTACAATAAATCCTATTTGAAAGGAGATCATTTTTTGTATGTGAAGCACAGATTATTTTCCCACATCTAAAACACCTAACAGCACAATCATTACATATTTTTTTACCACAAGTTTCACAAATTGCTTTTATGCATTTTTGGCAATATTCTTTTCCACAAGAATCACAAAGGGTAAAACAATCACGGCAGGATATATGTCCGGTTCTACAGAGAAATATTTCTTTTGTATTTTTTCCACAAGATTCACAAACTACCTCTTTTAATGTTTTTGTTAAAGGATCAAATGACATTTCAATTATTCTTTTTGAAAAATTACTTTTGAGAACACAATCAAATGTATAAAGTGAGTAATAAATTAATGTTGTATTAAATAATTTATTTTTTATATTCAAAGAATGTTTTTGCTTTTCAATTTGAATGGCTCTTCCTTTATCTTTATCTAATTCCTCGTTATTTATTTTTTCCTTTAAGCCCACAATTGTTCTTTTTTGTCTAGAAATTTTTTCATAATCTTTCCCTATTTCCAGTTCCATTAATCTATTTTCAGATTTTTTTACTAATTCTGAAAATTCTTTATTTTCTTGCATAAAATGTTTTTCTATTCTATCTCTCTCTTCTTCTAACTTACTATTTAATTCTAAGACTAATTCCCCTGTTCTACTTTTTATTTTTTCACGAAGACAATCTTTTGCAATAAAATAAGGTTCTTTTATATCAGGTATTTTTACTTCTTCTTTTTTTCCTTCTTCTAGGGGATAATCACTTAAATTCCCATCAATTGCTTTTCCATTATGGACATAAATATCATTTACTAATTTTTCTGTTTCATTTAAGTATTGAAAAATTGTGTTAAAAGTAAATCTAAAAAAGAAATTATTTCTTTTTTTTGGGACTAATTTTTCTATTCTACAATTTGCTAACCTAATACTTTTTTTTATTTCTTCTTCTGGATCAATTTCAAAATTTATTTTTAGTAAAGTTGTTTGTCCAGTGTTTTCCAAATAATTTGAAATTGCTTTTAAGATATATGCTCCAAGCTCTATTAATTCGGAATCTAAATCCAATTTACTTTTATCGAAAACAAATTTGTATGGTGATTTTTTTCCGTAAAACTTTTCAAAAGCTATTGGAACATTTGCCACCATTAAAAAATCTCCTTGTAACACCACTGTTGCCCCAAGACTCCTAAAAAATTTTTCTATAAATTCTACTAATTCTTTTTCCATCAAATATATGTATCTCCATTATTATTTAAAAATATATGAATTACAGTTTTATTGGATTAATTGATATTTTTATTGTCTAATAATTCAGAAGAGGCAAATTTACTTTCTTCGTACTCATTTGAACCTTCTCCAACAATTTTTGCAATTTCTTCAACATTTTTTGCAAAAATTTCTAGATTATTTTTTGATTCAATAAAGGAATTTAATAAACGTTCTTCAATCTTGTTTTTTCCAGATTTTCCTTCTGAATCAAGGCCCAAATTGAAAAGAATTATTGGGAGTTCACCTATAACTAATCCCACACAACACATTTTATTTATGATTAAATCAACTACGTATTCTTCCATTGTTCCTTTTGTTGCCAAAGAATATATCTGCATATCTTTTTTTTGTCCCAACCTGTCAAGACGACCAATTCTTTGTTCAACAGACATCGGATTCCAAGGTAGATCATAATTAACCAAAGTATTACAAAATTGTAAATTTAATCCCTCTGCTGCAGCATCTGTACAAAGCAATACTTGAGAATCATATTTGAATTCTTTTATTCTATTTGCTTTTTCATCTCGATCTAATCCCCCCATGAAACTAGTTATTTTTAGTTTGTAAGGAATTAATTTTTCTTCAATATATTCTAATGTTGAGGGGTGTCTTGTATAAATTAATATTTTTTGTTTTGGATCTTCTCTTAATGTTTTGTCAATTATTTCTAATAGTTTTTCCATTTTGGAGTCTTTCTTTAAATCTTTGTAATCAGATAATATTTCTCTTGCAAACCTTCTTGTTTCAAAATGATATTTCTCATTATTTGCCATTTTTTCTAAAGATTCTATTGCTGATTTTGAAGAAGAAGTCATTTTGGGAAGTAATGCAAATATTATTAATCTGGCATTAATTTCTTGCCCTGTTACTGTAAAATACTTTTCTTTTAATAATTCAATAATTTTATCATAAATTCTTTTTTCTTCTTCGGTTTGTTCAACAGAAATGATTTTTGGTATTCTTTTCGTATATTTTATTCCTGTTTCAGATCTTTTTCTTCGAACCATTACTTCATCTAATTTTGATTTTAATTCTTTTGGATTTAAGGGATGTCTTTTATTTCCTCCACTAAGAAATTTTTTTCTAAATTCTTTCATAGTTCCCAAATGTCCTTTTTTTAGTAGATGTAATAAATTGTAAAGTTCAAGTAAATCGTTTTGAAAAGGAGTTGCTGTTAAAAGTAAGAATCTTTTTTTCTGAAGTTGATCAACAAATTTCCATCTAAGAGTATTTCTTTCTTTTAATTTGTGAGCCTCATCCACCATCAACAAATCCCAAGAAATTTCATGCGCTTTTCCATGCTTGAATTCTCTTGTTTTTCTATCAATTATTTTTACTCGATCTATTGAAGCTATTGCAAGAGTTGCATTATCCCAATCAGATTCTTTTTCTATTATTTTGAAATCCAATTCAAATTTTTCTTTTAATTCTGTAACCCATTGATTAACTAGGGATGGTGGTGTTAAAATTAGAATTCTTTTTGCAAATCCCCTCACAAGACATTCTTTTAACACAAGTGAAGAAGTTATTGTTTTTCCAAGACCAACCTCATCTGCTAAAAGTGCAGAGCCATTTAAATCTCTTAAAATTCTTAATGCTCCCGTGATTTGGTATTCTAATTTGAAGGCTAGATTTTTTTCAATTTGTTCATATCCTAACAATTCATTAATTTCTAAATCATTTGACATTTCTTCTGCTTCAACTTTCAAATCCAATAAGTTACTTGACTCAAACTCTTTTCTTTCTAACTTTTCAAAAAAAGCTAAATCTTCATTTGAAAATGATTCATTAACAACTATTTCTTCCATTTTTCCCCCACATAAGGCTTTGAAAAATGAATAACTTTTTAATAATTTGTGTTAATTTTTGAAAGTAACTTTTATAATGAATGTTTTACTTTAAATCTCATGAGGTGGGAAAGAATATTTTTAGGATTAATTAGTATTTTTTTAATTTTGTTATTGTCTATTTATTGGGTTTTTCCCAGTCAAGAAACTGAATTTGGAATTGAAAGGAGTAGTAATTTTAGTTTGGTGGAAAATAATCTTTCAATGCAATTTTATGATAATATGCGATTTCCACACCCAAACATAAGTTACGAAATTGAAGAAGATTGTTCTTTACAAAAACAAGGTGAAATGCTTGAAGCTTTTGATCTTATTTCAGATGTTACTGATTTAAGATTTATTGAAGATAAAGAAAATCCAGAAATAATTGTTAGTTGTGATGAAAAAAATAAATTTGAAGAAGGAATGTTTATTGCCGGAGAGGGAGGACCAGTTAAGATTATCCCGGGAAATAATTTTAATGTAATTTTACTTGGAAAAATTCTTTTAATTAAGAATTCAAATTGTGAAAGGCCAAATGTTGCTATCCATGAACTTTTACATGTTTTGGGATTTAATCATTCGGATAATGCGAATAACATTATGTACCCAGTAAGTAAATGTAGACAAACAATTGGTGAAGAAATCCCAATAGAGATTAATAGACTCTATTCTACACCTAGTCTACCCGATTTAAGGTTTGGGGAGGTTTCAGCTACAATTACTGGTCGAACTATGGATATTAATCTTTCAATAAAAAATGATGGATTGGTGGACTCTAAAGAAGCAAATATTGTTATTTATGATGATGAAAAAATTATTAAAGAAATTATATTAGAACCCCTTCAAATAGGGTATGAAGTAAAAATATCTTTGACTAATGTGTGGATTACAAAATTAAAAATAGATGAGTTATTAGTTTCTATTGAAACAAATCATTCTGAACTTTCCAGTGAGAATAATCAAGTGTTTTTAACAAAAAAACAGATTAGTAATTAATCGTCAAGGTTTAATTCTTCTAATCGATCATCTAGATCGTCTTCGGCAAATTTAGGTATTTCTTCGTCGTTTAAATTCATTTTCTCTTTTTGCAAGAAATATTCTTGCACCCCATTTTATATTTTTTTTATCAGAATATAGTATTTAAATTCTTCTATTGTTCGGGACATATTTTCAGAAGGAATTTAAAAAATTGGTTAAAAAATAAAATTTTTTAAAAAAATAAAGTTTTCACGAAACTTTATTTTAACTAGAAAAACGTTCTATAAAATGTAAATATTTTTGAATTTGTACAGTGAGATTGTGAAAGAAAAAGGGGCATAAAGCCCCCTTGTTTATCCATCCACCCGGGATCGAACCGGGAACCTCTCGGGCACTGCTTAAGTGCCAAGACATATCTTGACTTTTAGGGCTTCATAGTTATCGCGCAACGCGAATCTCCACCTTAGTAATCTACAGCCAAGCGCTCTACCGTTGAGCTATGGATGGGTAATGGATTAGTTGTATTTTTAATACAAATATGAGTAATAGATATTGTTTTTTAAAGTTTACTTATTCAAAACGATTTTCTTTTTTTGGCCTAGATAAAAAATATGCCCTATTTGAAGAAGATTGTTTGATTTTTCCTTCCCTTTCAAAAATTGCTGATGTTGAAGGTAAAGCAAATTTTCCGAGTATTCCAACTCTTGAATAAATTATATATGATACTATTCTTCTTTCGCCAGGTTCTAAATGATCAAATTCCCATTCAATTTTCTTTCTTGCTTTATCAATTTTTGTTGGTAATTCGCCATTAAATCTTTCATACATTTTTACTAAAGGAGGCAATTTATCTAAGACTCTAATTTTTTCTACAAATTGTTTTGCTTCAATCATTATTGTAACTTTCAAAGCAAATTCTCCACCCTTTGCATGAACAAATGAAACTTTTTTTCTTAATTCAAGTGCCGTGCTTGAATATCTTTTTGCTAAAACTGTTATAAGAATTATTAATAAAATTGCAATAAATGGAAACAACCAATTTGTCCTTACTAAAATTTCAGTTGATTCACTTGGATTAATTTGTTGACTCCAAGAATAGTAAATTGTTGCACCTTGCCTTTCTACAATAGATGGTTCTGGATTGAATGTTGTAAAAGCCCTGGAAATGATATTTTTTTTCAAAGTTGTAACTGAATTCAAAATTGTATTTCCTTCATTTACTTTTCTGATAACTTTTGTTGAAATTATTAAACCATAATCATTTTTGGTTGTAATTAATAAATCTTTTTCAACAAATTCTATTTTTCCTTCTAATTCTGCCTCTAAATTTCCTATTAAAACTTCTGCATTCAATGTATAAAAACCAGCCATTAATTCATTAAAATCTTCTTTTTCTAAATTGATTGTGAAATCTTCTCTTACATATGGTCCCAAATTTAATTCCTTTTCTAAATCAAAAAAAGCGGAATTAAATTTTATTGTCAAATTTTCAAAATTGAAATTTACTTTATTATTTATGTAAATTTCTAAAGTATTTGATTCTGGATCTATTAATCCGGCACCTATTTCAAAGACATCTTCAAGATCAATTATATTTAATGTTAATTTTTCTTCAACTTCTGAAGAATCTCCACCTTGAATGAAATAAGTGAATGTTGTATATCCCCTTATTTTTGAATCTTCTCTTGGGAAAACTTTTAAAATTATCTCTTTTGATTCTCCTTTTTTGATTGTTATTTGTTCTTTTGGTTCAAGACCTGTTCCAAAAAAAGTGTATATGGAAAATGTATCGCTTTGCCCATTATTTGTTAAGTTTATTGTGAATTGTGCTGGTGCTCCAAGTCCAACAATTAAAGCTTCATTTGTACTTGTTTTTTCAACCGTTACATCTATTGCTAAAACGGCTGGGAGAATCATTAATACAACTAATAAAATTAATATTTTTTTCATGTTAAAAAATCGCAAAAATTCTATATAAACATTTCTATGTAGATAATGATATTTTTGTGTATACTCTTTAGAAAATTATCTTTGACCAATTATGTCTAAGAATGCTTTTGCTTGGCCTAAAAATTCATCACAATCCGCAGCCAACTTATCTTCAAATCCTTTTACTCTTTGAGGAATAATCCATTTTTCATAAATTGCTCTCCACATTCTCAACCTTGGACTAACATCAAATTTTCCTTCGTAGTCTTTATGTAAAAGTCCTTTCACTTTAATTCCAACTCCACCTTTATTTGTTTTAACTTTTGCTCCACCCTGATTCATTTCTACTTCTGAAATTGCAAGCAATTTGAATTCTACCTTAATTTCAAATTTAAAATAATCTGTTACTTCTTTTGTTGCTTTCCACTTAATATCTATGTTTTTTACAGGACCCGATAATTTTTCTGTGTATTCTTCTTCTGCTAAAATTTCTACTCCAGTTTCAGTCATTAACCATGTATAACAAAATTCATAAAAATCTTTAAAGTTGAATAATCCTTGATATTTCAATTTACTTGCAAAAACTTGATCAGCTGCCATAGTTAGGTTATGAATTTTTATTTTAAATATTCTTCTATTTCTACCATAATAATCTTTATATAATTAAGACTGGTTTTTTCCTTATGAACAATAAAGGAGAAATTATGCCGGAAGATATTCAAAGACTTATTGGAAAAGATGCACAAAGAAATAACATTTTAGCTGCAAAAATGGTTTCAGAAGTTGTGAAAACTACTTTAGGTCCAAAGGGTATGGATAAAATGCTTGTGAGCCCAACAAATGAGATAATTGTTACAAATGATGGAGTTACTATACTTGAAGAAATGCAAATTGAACATCCTGCTGCTAAGATGATGGTTGAAATTGCTAAAACTCAAGAAAAAGAAGCGGGAGATGGGACAACCACTGCTGTTATGATTGCGGGAAAACTTTTGGAAAATGCAGAAAGGTTGCTAGATCAAAAAATTCATCCGACAGTTATTGCTAAAGGGTACAAAATTGCACAAGAAAAAGCTCAAAGTATTTTGAAAGAAATTTCTTTACATGTGGCGGGTGAAAATGAAGAAATTTTAAGACAAGTTGCAATGACTGCAATGACTGGAAAAACAGCTGAAAGTGAAAAGGAAAGATTTGCTGAGATTTTAGTGAAAGCTGTGAAACTAGTTGAAAATAATGGAAAAATTGATTTGGATGATATTAAAATTGAAAAAGTTTTGGGTGATGGAATTAAAGATACCGAACTTATTTCTGGAATTGTCCTAGATAAGGAAAAAATAAGTAAAGAAATGCCAAGTGAAATTGGAAATGCAAAAATTTTACTTGTGGATTTTCCAATTGAACTTAGGAGTCCTGAAATTGATACAAAGATTTCTGTAAATTCCCATATTGAACTCCAAAATTTCGTTAATGCGGAAGAAAAGACTATGAAAGAAATGGTTGAAAAAATTATTTTGACTGAATGTAATGTGGTTTTTTGTCAAAAAGGAGTTGATGATTTTGCTCAATATCTTTTAGCTCGACAAGGAATTTATGTTTGCAGAAGAGTTGCTAAAAGTGATATGGAAAAAATTGCTAGAGCTACTGGAGCAAAAATAATTTCAAATTTAAATGAAATTAATTCACAAGATTTGGGAGAATCTAATATTGTTGAAGAGGTAAGTATTGGCCGGGAAAAAATGACTTATATTAAAGGGTGTAAAAATCCTAAAGCTGTAACTGTTTTGATTCATGGTGGAACAAGCCATGTAGTTGATGAAATTGAAAGGGCATTAATGGATGGATTGGGAGACATTTGTAGTATAATTGAAACAAAATTGGTTGTTCCTGGTGGGGGGGCAATTGAAATGGAATTATCTAAAAGATTAAAAGAGTTTGGTCAAACACTTAGTGGAAGAGAACAATTAGCCATAGAAGAATTTGCAAAAGCGTTAGAATTTATACCATCCACATTAGCAGAAAATGCGGGGCTTGATCCAATTGATGTTTTGACTGAACTTAAGGCGAAACATGATGCTGGAGATAAAAACATGGGAATCAATTTATTTACAAATAAAGTTGAAAATGTTTTGAATGCTAAAATTATTGAACCATATAAAATAAAATCTCAAGCTATTGATTCGGCGACAGATGTTGCAACAATGATCCTTAGAATTGATGACGTTATTGCGGCTAAACCTAATAAAAAAGGAAATATGAATTCTATGGGGAATATGCCTGGACACTTTGGTGGACTTAGTTAGGGTTATATGAAAACAACTTTTTTATATGCAAAGTAAAACATCACTGAAAGAATACTGGCTGTTAATGGTATCGCAAAGAAATATAGCATTTTTTGTGTTAGTAAATATACAAAATAAGCATTTAGAATATACGAGAAGATTGATCCGACAATAAATTTCAAAAATATTTTCTTTTTTTGTCCTTTGGCTTTAAAAGTTATTTTCAAATGATAGTAAAATAAAAAAAGAATTCCAAATAACAGAGCAAACATATAGGATATGTGGGATTTTATTCCGATTACTTCGGTTAAAAAAATTGTAAAAATATATTCGAAAATGAATAATGATACTCCTCCAACGACAAATTTCACGTAATTCCCCTTCAATATTTTTAACATAAGGTGTATACGAATTAAACCTTATAAAAAGATTTAGCATTATTTTAGAATAAAAATGTTGGTAAATATTTATTAATTCAAGTTTCTTTTTTTGGATATGAAACAAGCAGTGATTCTTTGTGGGGGTAAAGGTTCTAGATTGGCCCCTTTAACGGACATGATTCCCAAAGTTTTGGTTGAAGTGAATGGTAAAACCATTTTAGAATATAAGTTAGAAATACTCAAAGATTTGATTGATGAAGTTATTTTAATTGTTGGTTATAAAAAAGAAAAAATAATTGAAAAATTTGGCAAGAATTATTTTGGATTAAAAATTTCTTATCGGGAACAAGAAAATCCCGAAGGAACAGGGCATGCGCTTTTGCAAGCTAAAGATTTACTAAAAAATGAATTTATTGTTTTGAATGGTGATGATTATTACTCAAAAGAAGACTTGGAAAATTTACTCTCAGTAAAATTTGGTATGTTTAGTTGGCAGGTAAATAATCCTTCACAATGGGGAGTTTTAGAAATTAACGTGAAGAGAAATTTGATTGCTATTGAAGAGAAACCTGAAAATCCAAAATCTAATTTAATTAATATTGGGGCTTATGCTTTTTCTACCAAAATTTTTGAAAAGAAGTTGGAGAGATCAACAAGGGGAGAATATGAAATTATTGATTATTTGAATTATTTGGTTTCAATTGGTGAAAAAGTTAAAGTTTTGAAAACCAAAATTTGGGTTCCAATTAATAATTTTGAAGAGTTGGAAGAAGCTAAAAAGAAATTAGGTTAATTTTAAAAGATCGAAACGCTATTTTTAATTTATGCACTACCACATAATATTAACAGAAAGATGTAATCTCCATTGTACTTATTGTTATGGAAAAAGTATGGAAGAATTTGATAATGGTTTGGGGGATAAATGGGATTATGATATGGAAACTCCGACTGACTCGGAAGTAAATGTAGAAAGATTGAAGAAGTTTGTAAAACCTTCTGATACTTTGATTTTTTATGGTGGTGAACCACTGGTTATGCTTGAAAAGATGGAAGAAATTATAGATGATTTAGATTGTCATTTTATGATTCAAACAAACGGTATTTTATTGAATCAATTGCCAACAGAATATTTGTTGAAATTAGATAAGATGCTCGTTTCAATTGATGGAACTCCTGAACGAACTAATCTACATAAAGGAAAAGCAAAGTATGAAATTATTACTAATAATTTAAAAGATATTCGGGATCGGGGGTACAAGGGAGAAATTGTTGCTCGTATGGTAATTACTGAATCTGATTTATATGAACAAGTCATGCATTTGATTGGTTTGATTGAAGTTGGACTTTACGATTCGATTCATTGGCAAATTGATGCTGAATTTTACAAAAATGATTATGACAAAGAAAAATTTTCTAAATTTGTTAAAAAATATAATGCTTCAATTGATAAATTATTAGATTGGTGGTTTGGGAAGATTAAAGCCGGAAATATTGTAAAGTTATATCCTTTCTTAGGAATATTAAATAGGATTAAAGGTTGGGATAAAGAAATTCGTTTACCTTGTGGCGCAGGTTATGCAAATTTTACAATTAACACAAAAGGGGATTTAAGTGCTTGTCCTATTATGAATAGTGTAAAAAACATGTATTGCGGTTCTATTAATGAAGGTGTCACAAAAGAAATTAATTGTGGAAATTGGTGTTCTGGATGTGATTATTTTAATATTTGTGGGGGAAGATGTTTATATTCTAATTATGCTCAACTTTGGCCTCGTGAAGGTTTTGATTTGGTTTGTTCAACGATAAAACATTTGATTGATGGAATTAGGTCAAGGGCAGAAGGGTTGGAATTGAATCCTAAAGATTTTGAATTTGAAAAGTACTTTGGTCCTGAAATTATTCCTTAATGATAATTTAAATTATTTGTTCGCACTGCGTGCATAAATTGTTGAAATATTTTTTGGAATAAAGAGAGAGAAAAGAATTAAAAAATAAAAAAGATTAATATTGGTATGGAAGAAAAAAGAAAGAAAATTGCATTATTTGGGGGAGCATTTAATCCCGTTCATAATGGCCATATTAATGTTGTAAAGGAAACTTTGAAAGCTGACCTGGTCGATGAAGTTTGGATTATGCCTGGAATGCAACATCAATTTGATTGGGCGCTTGTAGATTCTGAATTAAGAATTCAAATGTTAGAAATTGCTTTTGAGGGAATAAAGAATGTGAAAATTTGTCGTGAAGAAGTTGACTTTCCTGGAATGAGTGATCAACACACAACACTCCTCAGACTAAGAAAAAAATATGATCATGAATTTATTTGGTTGGGTGGAAGTGATTTGTTTATTGAAGTTCGTAAATGGTATAAATTTGTTGAAATTTTAAAAGATCTTAAATTTATTATTTTTGAAAGAAAGGGATATCCAATAATTGAATTTCTTCGAATGAATCTTCTGGAAATTTTAAGTGTGAATGTTGATGATATTTCTTCTACAGCAATTAGATTTCGAATTGAAGAAGGAGAAAATATTTATCAACTTGTTCCTATTGGGATTGAAAAATTTATTCGAGAAAAGGGACTTTATTTGGGAGTTAGTTTGCCTTGAAATAACAAAGACAAATCTAGGAAAATAATTTTAAATTTTAGAATAGATATAATATTACTCTTTTTTATTTTTAGCTAAATCGTTTTCTCTTTGCTCGTCTCTTGCTTTCTTTCTTTGAGCTTTTACTTCTTTAGACATAGGTTTTTTACCATGTTTTTTGAGCATTCCACACTGCTTATTTTTTCTAACTCTTCTCTTTGCCATTCTAATTTTAAATATTTGGGGTTTATATTGCTTTGTTTTTTAAAATAAATAAAAAATTAAAAATAAATAAATTTTGGTTAAAAATTTGAATCTAAAAATTGTTTTTCTGTGCATGGGAAATTTTTTCCTATTCCTTCCAAAGTTTTTGAATCCAAATAAAAACTTTTTGTCACAATATTATAATTTTTTTCTAATTCTTTCATCGTTAATGGAAATTGTTCAAAAGAATTCATCTCAATTATTCCTTTCAATTTATTCCCTCCCAAAAAAGCTTTTCCTTGCATCAACATTTCAATAAATGTTTCTAAATTTTTATTTTGTTCCCACTCTAGGTTAAGGATATTCCCCCTAACAAAACCTTGAGAATTTTGATCAACATAACCAACATGAAAATTTCCATTGGTATTCAAAATTAAATAAGGATAATTAAATGAATCAAATCCTTTTTTCATGTATTTCTTTGAATAATTCTTCTTGTAACTCTATAAATGGTTTAGCTCGAGGATCATAATTTAATCTCTTTTGTATTTCAGCTTCTTTTCTCTCAAATCCAAAATGAAACACATTTAAATCTTCCTTTATCATTAATTAATAATTTTTAAATAATTTATAAAAATTTGTATCCAAAAAGCATATAACTCAAAATATCCAATCCATATTATGTCAAAAACATTCAAACAATTAGGTCTTGGAAAAGAATTTGTAAAATTACTTGAAAAGTTAGAAATTACAGTTCCAACAGAAATTCAAGAAAAAGCAATTCCGTGTGTGTTGAAAGGTAAAGATGTTATTGGATCTGCAGAAACAGGTTCTGGTAAGACTTTGGCCTTTATGAGTGGTGTTGTTGAGAATATGGAACCAAGTGGGAAATCTCGGGTTTTAGTTTTAACTCCGACTCGTGAACTTGCTGAACAAGTGGCTTCAGAATTTAGACGTTTTGCTATAAAAAAGTTTAGAGTTTTTGCACTTTATGGGGGGATTAAAATTGAAGAACATGTAAAAAAAATCAAAGGAGCAGATATCGTTGTTGCAACACCTGGTAGACTTCTTGATATTATAAATAGACAAGCTTTCAATTTGAATGATATTGAAGTTTTAGTTCTAGACGAATTTGATAGAATGCTTGACATGGGGTTTCAAAGAGATGTAGAATTAATTCTTAAAAAATGTCCAGAGAAAAGACAGACCATGCTTTTTTCCGCCACAAAGACTGGAGAAATTGATAAACTAATTGAACAATATACAAACAAACCCAAAGAAATAAATGTTGAATCTCGCATTAGTTCTTCAAAATTGAAACAAATTTATTATAAAATTTTACAAAAAGAAAAACTTTCTTTGCTTTATCATTTAATTGAAGAAGAAAAAAATGCAAAATCAATGATTTTTTGTTCAACTAGAACTAATGCTGATTCGTTGGGAGAGAATTTGGAAAGGTTGGGATTTGAAATTGAAGTTATTCATGGTGGGCTTGATCAGAAAAAAAGAACCAGTCGCTTAAATAGATTTCATAGAGAAGGCGGGATTTTAATTTGTACTGATGTTGCTGCTCGTGGACTCGACATTAAAGAAATTACACATATCTATAATTATGATTTGCCACCAAAGCCAGAAGATTATATTCATAGGATTGGAAGAACTGCAAGGGCTGGAAAAAGTGGAAAAGCTATTTCTTTTATGTCTCCTCGGAACCATAAATTATTCAATAAAATTACTGAACTTCCCAACATTCAAATAAAGGAAATGGATTTACCGGATTTTAATAAAGTCAATGAAGAAACTTTACATAAAAAAGTTGAACAAATTCCAGGAAAAACCCACATAAAGAAAAGAGGGGTTGAATGGCTTTCTATTGATGATCCAGCACTTAGTAATAGATTTAGAAAAAGGACTGTTGAAAAAAATTATGAACAGGAAGAGATGCCAAAGAAAAAAACTAGAAGGGCTGGAGCAAAAAGAAAAAGTCAAAGTTCTTCTAAAGGAACAAAAAAAGTTGCTTCGCATAAATTAGCTAAGAAAGAAAAAGTTACTCGTGGAAGAGCTGGAAATAGAAATAAGACTAAGAAAATTAATCGAAGGCCAAAAGGTAGGGCGAATAGAAAAACGAAAAAATAATTAATTAAAAACCTTTTTGAAATTAGTTTCAATTTGTTCTTCAACTTCTTCTTTTGAAATATTCCAAATCTTAGAAATTTCTTTTATTGTTTCAATTATAAAAGAAGATTCATTTGTTTTTCCTTTATGTGGGGAAAGATATGGTGCATCTGTTTCTGTTAATATTTTGTTTTTTGGCAAATCTTTTACCATTCTTTGAAATTGTTCTGAACGAACAATATTTGTTGGAATAGAAAAATAACAACCTAATTCTTCTGCTTCTTTTACTAATTTTAATTTTCCGCTGAAACAATGAAAAATTTTCTTTAAAGTTGGATAAGAACGAAGAATATCTAAAACTTCTTTTTCTGCTTTTCTTGTATGAATAATTACGGGCAAAGAATGTTTTTTTGCTAAATTCAATTGTTTAATAAAAAAATCTTTTTGAATTTCAAAATCCAATTTTTCTGTTTTGTCTAAACCAATTTCCCCCATTGCTATTATATTATGTTTATTTTTTTCTAGGATAGAAGATAGCTCCTCAAAATCTTTTGAAACAAGAGTTTCTTCTGGATAAAGGCCCGCAGCTACTTTAATCATTTCTGGATATTCTTTTTGTAACTCCAAGGATTTTTTTAATGAAGGAATATTTACAGAATTTGTAATTATTGTTTTTACATTTGCTTTTGCGGCATCAAACATTACTCTTTCAATATTTTCTAACATATCTAAATGTGCATGAGTGTCATATATCATCTAAATGTATAAATGTCTAGATTTATTAAATTTGGGATGAGGATTTTTTTTTCAAAAGAAGAAAGAGAGAAACATATTGAATTTACTAAAAGAATTTATTCCATGGAAGACCTTGAAGGTTACAAATGTTTTTTTGATAAATTCTTGAAAACAAGTTGGTTGAGGGTAAAAGATGAAAATGGTTCTCTTGAAGAGATTGTTGAATTGATGGAAAATACAAAAACTATTGTTTCTAGCTTATCCCTTGGAGAAGATGAACATATCTCTGGAAGATATTCAGTAAATCCTTTTTTTGGAGAAGAACATAAATTGTTAGATATTCATTTTGATTTGACAAATGATAACTTTGGTAAAATCCAAAATTTATATTTTGAAATCTATGGTAGATATCTTCAAGATGATTCAATAAGATAAGTTTAAATATTTGTTTTTTATTTTTTGATCATGATATATCAATTTGAACTTGGCAGAAGGATGGAAAGGTTTATTGAATATCATGCATATAATGGATTACCTGTTCCGGGTTCTACAGGCTCTTTTCTAAATTCTGAGAACAGTATTGCTTTGGGGTATTTTATTGATACTCAAAAAGGCAGAGAATTTGTAAAATATAAAAAAGATGAATCTGGAAATATGGTAGATCCGAAAACAGGAAAAATTGTAAAATCTATTGATAAAAAAGTTGAATGAAATTGTTTTTGTTTGAGACTAATTAATTTTATAAAATATGTTTTGTATTAAATTGTATGTCTGAAGAATATTTTGCACACAAATATGAGGAAGGATGGAAACATATTTATGATTCTAAATTGATCGCAGGTTTTTGTTCCCCAAGTAAAGAAATTTTTCAAATCAAAATAAGGGGGGCCTTAGATTCTGAGAATTCAGAATATTGGGCCTGGAAAGAATTTGAAAGGGGAAATAATCCTATGAAATACCATAATATTTATCCTGCAGAAAATTTACTTAAAATGTGTTCACCTGATTATTTTGAATTGGCTACTTCAAAAGGAGAAGGAAAAATTGTGAAAATTATTATTGAAGAAGTTGGTTCTGCTAAAAATTGATTAAATAAAAATTGCGTAAGCCACACAACCTAAAATTATTCCTGCAGTTACTAATTGTTTCCAAGTTAATTTATTTTTCAAGAATTTCCAAGCAAATAAATAAACTAAAACAGGTCCAAGCATGATTGTTAAAGTTGTTTCAACAACTCCTAAATTTACATATCCAAAATAAACTATTGTTCTGTACACAAACCAAATTCCCCCAGTCACTAAAATTTGTAAAACAGTTTTTGAGTTTAAATTATTGTGTAATTTAGGTCTTAAGATTATTAAACTAATTAGAAGTATTGAAGCACATCTTAAAAAATAAAAAGTGATTGCATTAAAATTATCTAGAATTAATCTTGAAAGAATTAGTTCTGTTGCAAAAAACAAACTTCCAAGCAATGCTGAAAGATAATATTTGTTAAATTTCAAATGATGTTTTTTAACATGTGAAAAGATTAATGCTGCTGCTGCTATTAAAGCTGGGATTAGAATATTTGGATTTCTCCCATAAAGCGCCGTTCCAAAGATAAAACTAAATGCGAAGGACAATAAAATTACAAACAAAGGTTCTGTTATTTTTGCTGATTCTAATTTTCCTAATTTTTCCCATTTCATAGAATAGAAGGTGAAATAATTTGCAAGTAAAGAAAAAATTATTATTCCTGCGAAAACTAAAATATTTTTTGTTGTGAAAAAATCTGGAGAAAATTTCCAAAAGAAAGGGATAAAAGGCAACATTACTAGAACTATTGCCAAGAATTGGGCAACTTGATAAAATTTCACTGAAACTGATTTTTTCATTAAAACTAATCTTTCTATTACTGTTCCGGTTGCTAGAGCTAATGCCCCAAAGAATGGCCAAATCATAAATCAAGGGGGGAAAGATAGTTTAAAAAATTGATTAATTTTATAAATTAAGAAATTTTAAATGATTTGTGCGTGGGTAGTTTATCGGTAGAATATCTCGTTGCCAACGAGGTGAGCCGGGTTCGATTCCCGGTCCGCGCATTGAATCGAACAGTTCGATTTGTTCTTCGCAGAAGAGTATGCAAATTTTGTTTGCTGAAGTCTGCGTATGTTGTTTTTATTTTTATTTGTCTTTTGTTAATATATAATTTTCCCATAAAAGCTTAAACTTGGGATTCTTTTTAATATCTGACAAATTACCTTCTGCAATTATTTTTCCCTTTTCAAAAAAGTAAATATAGTCAAACTTTTCTAACAAGTGTAATCTATGAATTGAAGAAACTATTGTCTTGTTCTTAAATTCTTTAAACACTCCTTCATGTATTTTCAATTCATTCATACTATCCACACTACTTGTGGGTTCATCTAATAAAACAATATCACTTTTTTTAGCTGCAAGTAATCCTCTTGCCAAAGCCAATCTTTGTTTTTCTCCACCACTTAAAGAAACTCCCTTTTCCAAAACATTTGTATCTAATCCCTTTTCTAATCTATCTACAACTTTCTTAAATCGAGCTAAAGAAACTGCTTTGTCTATGTCTCTTTGATTACTTTTTATACCAAGTGTAATATTATTTCTAATTGTATTATTGAATAATTCAGGATCTTGAGGAATCAAAGTAATATGACTTTTTAATCTTTCAAATCCTCTAACTAATTCTTTTCCATCACATACGACTTTTCCTTTATTAACAGGATACAATCCTCGGAGTAAAGCTAAAACTGTACTTTTTCCTGAACCGCTTTCACCAACCAAAGCTATCTTTTTTCCCCTACTTAATTTTAAATTAATCTTATCTAAATGTTGTTTTTTACCTTCTTTTTGATAACTAAAATCTAAATTTTTGATTTCTATTTCATTCCAATTGGGATTTATTTTTCCCTTAGTTTTTTTAACTAATTTTTTGTGGGCATTATCTATTGGTTCAGTATTTGCTAATCTTGCCCCATATTTTATTAATCTCCCATATAGTGAAGCAAAGTTATAGAAAGTTCTTCCTACAGTGTTTAGATAACCATATAATATATATAATGTTCCGATCAAGATTATTCCCGTTGTAGTATAATCTGTGTATGACCGATATATTAATGCAATTACAGTCATTAGTGAAATTGTTATGCTCGTGAAAGCCCATTTACTTTCGTTTAATATTGCTGCTTTTTTTGTTACTTTGTAACTTACTATTAAACGAGTGTCAACTTCTTGCGAAACAACTTTTCTTAGACGTAATGTTATAACTGTAATGATATTACTCAAATAATCAAAGACTGCTGCGGAAACTTTGTTACTAAATTTATTTAATTCCCGATATAATTTTACAAGTTTTTTATCAAACTTTATTATCATTCCCAAAGTTAAAATTGAAACAATCAAGGCAAATAATGCTATTTTCCAATCAATAAAGAAAAGAATTATTAGAGAACCAAAAATATTTACTATTCCATAGACTACATCAACAGTTGTATGTTGTGAAAAACGGCTTATTGCATCGCTACCCCTGTTTACCTTGTCAATTGTATCGCCTGAATGGTTATCTTTATGCCACTTTACAGGAAGAGCTAAAACTCTATTTATTTTACTCATCATATAATTTTTATTAACATAAAATCCACTCACTTGTTCCATAACTCTTGCAATGCCATGAAAAATCCAAAACCCAATAGTAATTATTAATAGTAAAGAAATTAGATAGAATAAATGTATTAATTCTTGCTTGGAAGAAATGGTATTTTGAATTGAATTAAAAATTGATCCTATAACTAAAGGACTCATTAACTGAATAAGCCCGGCTATTACAAATAAAGACATGTATAATACAAACTTTTTTTTCCTGTTTCCTAAATGTTCCCATTCTGATTTTAGAACTAAAACCAATGGATTAACTTGTTTTTTTGTCATAAAGTGTAAAAGTAAAAATGATTTAAAAGTGTATAGTGTGTCTGCAAAATAAAAAAATAATCACCTCTCAATATCGCCTTTTCAACCCAGAAAAACCTCTTCTGGTACTAATTATCTTCGGCCTCTTGAGTTTGAACTTGATCTTGAATCGTTTCGTCTTGCTGGAGGTCTTCCTCTTGGAGAATCATTCCTTCTTCCAGAATCTCTTCCCCTAGAACTTGAATCTTTTGGAACAAAACAATTTGAACATGAAACTGGTTTTCCAGTTGTTGGTTTGAATGGAACTTTGCAAGGTTTCTTACATTTAGAACAAATAGCGTCGAACATTTCTGTTCTTCCTGAATCTCTTCCTCTGCTTGAATCCCTTCCTCTTGAAAAATCTCTTCCTCTTGAAGGACTTCTCTTACTTGAAAAATTACTTTTTCCCATATCACGACTAATATTTACTTTTTCTATATAAGGTAATTCTATTTCTTCAATTTTAACTTTTTCTCTATTTTGTAAATTACTAAAATTTTCATAATCTCTTGAAGCTAAAATACTAATTGCAATTCCTTCTTTTCCAGCCCTTGCAGTTCTTCCAATTCTATGAATATAATCGCTTGTTATTTTTGGTAAATCATAATTATAAACATGACTAATTCCTTTAATGTCAAGTCCACGAGCAGCAACATCAGTACAAATTAAAATGTTTATTCCTTTTTCTTGATGAAATTCTTCTAAAACTCGCATTCTTTTATTTTGCTCCAACCCTCCATGAATTGCTTTTGCTTCAATTCCTAGATTATTTAGATTGGCTGTTACAAAATCCGCATTTCTTCTAGTTGAGCAAAAAACCATCACTAAATGTGATTTTTCTTTTTTCAATAAATGTACTAATAATGAAAATTTCAATCCATCTGGCACATCGTAATAAATTTGTTTTAATTTTGTTGGATCAACTTGTGATTTCACTGCAATTTCAATTGGTTTATTTGTATATTTTTGTGCTAAGTAATCTACATCTACTGAAAGGGTTGCTGAAAATAACATTGTTTGTCTGTTTTTCGGACATTCTCTAATTATTTTGTCCACATCTCTTTGAAACCCCATGTCAAGCATTCTATCAAATTCGTCTAGAACTAAAAACTTCACATGACGCAAACTTAATGTTCTTCGGTTTAAATGATCTAAAATTCTCCCAGGAGTTCCAACAATTACATCTGAATTATGCATTCTTTTAGTTTGAGAATCAATATTTACTCCCCCATAAACCGAAGTAATTTTTAAATTATTTTTTGAGAAAACCTTTATTGATTGAGCTACTTGTTCTGCTAATTCTCTTGTTGGAGTCATAATTAATGCTTGAACTGTTTTTTCTGGATTTATTTTTTCTATAATCGGTGCTGCAAAAGCCAAAGTTTTCCCACTTCCCGTTGCTGAGCCCCCAATTAAATCTTTTCCGGCCATTACTAATGGAATTGATTTTTCTTGAATTTCTGTAGGAGTTTCTATCCTCATCTTTTCAAGGGTCATACATACTTCTTTACTAAATCCTAATTTTTCAAATTTATTCATTTTAATTTTAATAATATATTGAGAAATCAATACTAATTTCGTTTATTACAAAGTTAGACTTGGATTTCAGTTTATAAAACTTTGCTACTCCAAAGTTGTTAAATTTTTAGGAAAGACCATTTACAAAAACCTTTTAAAATGGAGATGTATAATTTTATTATTGTGGGCCCGTGGTCTAGTGGCTATGACACCTCGTTTACACCGAGTAGATCGCAGGTTCGATCCCTGCCGGGCCCATATTTATTTTGAATTTAATTCTTCCGAAAAACTTTATAAAGAATTAAATTGTTCTCAAAGCATGGTAACTCCAAACCAATCTATTCCCGGAATGGACTTAAATAATAATTATTCTAAATCTCCTGTTCCAAAACAGGAAAACCCAGAAGAAGCTAAAAAAAAGTTTGAAAAAACTAAAAAAGAACTTGAAAAATTAAAAGATTTCATTGTTAAAAAATATAAATTTGTAAAATCTATTGGTATTTTGCCCCCCCAATCTATTCCAAAATTTATTGAAGAAGAAGAAGTTCCTGCAGAATCTAAAGACCAAGTTCATTTACAAGTTCTTATTCCAGATGAAAAAATAAAAGAAATTCCAAAAATAAAAGAAGAAATAATTAAACAAATTGAAAAAAATAAAGAAAAAGTTTGGCTCCATTTAACTCCAATATCTGAAATTTGGGAAATTTGCTTTGATCAAAAATTTGATTTGTCTGGGGCAACAGCAATGAGTTATCCTCTTTATGATGATGGTATTTTGGGTGCATTACGGGTTGCTGAAATTCACAAATCTTTGGTTTTACAAAAGTTTGAAAAATATGTTGTAAGTTATGTTATTGGTGGAAGTTTGGTTCGTGGAGACGCTGTTAAAACTAGCGATGTTGATGTTTTTGTTATTATTAATGATACTGATGTAAAAAGGATGCCTCGTCGAGAATTATTGGAAAGACTTAGGGGAATAATTTATCAATATGTTGCTGAAGCTAGTCAAATTGCGGGAGTTCAGAATAGACTTGAACCACAAATTTATTTGTTGACTGACTTTTGGGATGCAGTAAAAGATGCACATCCCGTTATGTTTACTTTTATTAGAGATGGTGTTCCACTATATGACCGTGGAACTTTCATGCCTTGGAAATCATTATTACGGATGGGTAAATTGAAACCCTCGCCTGAAGCAATTGACATGTTCATGAGTATGGGTGATGGGGTCATTCCAAGGAGTAAAAAAACATTACTCACAGATATTTTTACAAATATTTTCTGGGGAGTTACAACTCCTGCACAAGCAATTTTAATGCTTAATGGTCTTCCACCCCCAGCAGTAAAGGAGATTGTTCCTGCATTCAAAAAAGCATTTTTAGATACTAAAATGATTGAAAAGAAATATGTTGATTTTTTAGAAAAAGTTGTAAAAACTTGGAAAGATTATGAGCATGAAAAAATAAAAGAAATTTCTGGTAAAGAAATTGATGATTTATTGAAAAAAACTGAAGAATATTTGAAAAGATTAAAAGAATTAAGAGAAGAAATTGAAAAGAAATATCAAGAAAAAACTATTGAAGAAATTTTTAAAGATGTATTTGAAGCTTTGAAAATTTTAATTGGTAAAAAATCTCAAGAAAAATTAATTGAAGAATTTGATAAAGAATACGTTAAGAAAGGTAAATTTAGTCCACAAGCATTGAGAATTCTAAAAGAAATTGTACGAGCTAGAGCTGATTTTAAGAAAGGTAAACTTAATTCACATAAAGTTGACAGAGCACGGCGTGATACTCAAATTTTGGTTAGAGATTTAGTTGAATTTAATCAAAGAAAAGATTTGCTTTCTATTGAAAAGGGAAGAATGAAATTGAAAATGAAAGATAAGGTTGTTGAATTGATGCATGCTGATGGAAAAACATTTTTGTTGGATGGAACAGTTATTAAAAAAGTTGATAAAAAAATTACTGTTGTAAAAATGGAAGAATTTGAAGAAGCTATGAAAAAACAAAAAGATAATGAATTTGTTGAATTTGATCCTAAAGTTTTTGAAGTTCTAAAAAAGGAATTGGGTCAATTTGAAATTATCATATGAAATTAATTAATTCTTCTAAATTGATTATTAATAAATCTAAATTTTTTGGATATTTATTTGTTATTGAATCTTTGAAAGATATTGAAAAAATTATTGAAGATGTTCGGGCAAGGGAGAAAAAATTTTGTCATATTTGTTATGGTGTTTGTTTTGAAAAAGAAGAAATTTTTAAAAATGATGGGGAAGTTGGAAGTCCTGGAAAAATTCTTTTGAGTATTTTGAAAAATAAAAATTTTAATTCTCATTGTTTAGTTGTTGGAAGAATTTATGGGGGAGTGAACCTTGGTCCAGCCGGAGTTGGAAAAGCTTTTAAGAAAACTGGGAACGCTTGTTTTTAGATAGAACATATTTTCAATAACCTATAAAAACCATTCATTTCTTTTATTTTTATGAAATACTTATTTATCTTAGGTAGAAATATTGAATTATCGAAATATGAAATTTTGAATTATTTTGAAAACCAAGGAAATCCTGTTTTGGAACACTCCATTTCAAAAAATGGAATGCTAATTGAAATTGAAGAAGGAATATTGGAAAATGTAATTGATAATTTTGGAGGAGTTTTGTCAATTGGTCAAGTTTTAGTAAGTGGGACAATTGAAAATTTAAATAAAAAAATGGAAGACACAATAATCTATTCTGGGGAAGAAAATAAATTGACATATGCTATTTGGAATTTTTCAGAAAACTATGAAAAAGTTGAAGATTATTTGAAAAATAGATTTAAGTCAGAAAAATTGAAAGCTACTTTGAAGCATCTTACTGATAAAATTGAACTTCAAGGAGGAGGTATTGCAAATATACCTTCTTCAAAATTATTAGAAGAAGAATATTTTGTCTTTGGAGAAGACAGTCAAGAATATTTTGGAAAAATAATTCAGCATTGTAATTATGAAAAAATTGAACAAAGAGATATGGAAAAACCAGTTAGAAGAGAATCTTTAGCTATTTCACCCCGTCTTGCTAAAATTATGATTAACTTGGCACAATTAAAAAAAGGAGATACTTTATTTGATCCGTTTTGTGGGGTTGGAACTATTTTGCAAGAAGCACTTTTGGAAGGAATTGATGTTATTGGGGTTGATATTGATGGTGACGCAACAAAAGGAGCAAGACAAAATATGAAATGGTTTGGATTTTCCTCAGAAAAGTATTCTATTATCAATGGGGATTCTAAAAGAATAGAATTAGAAGAACTTACAGCAATTGCAACTGAACCAGATTTGGGAAAAACTTTAAAAAAAATACCCACCAAAAATAAAGCTAAAGAAACTTTGATTGATTTTGAAAAATTAATGGTTCAAGTAATTAATAATGCTAGGGATAAAGTTAAAGGAAGAATTGTTTTTACTTCTCCTTTTATTAGAATTGGTAAAAAAAGATTGGAATGTAATATTGAGAATATTTGTGAAAAAACTGGATATCGGGAAGTAATTCCTGGAATTGGAGAATTTAGAAATAATCAAGTTGTGGGTCGAAAGATTTTTGTTTTGGAGAAGAAATAAATATCCATCGTAACTTTTATAAACTAATTTTATTGATAATCATTATGACAACTGGAAAAGTAATCCAATTTAGAAGAGGTAGGCATACTTTAACTGAAAAACATATGTTAATTGAAATTGAAGATATTAAAACTCGAGAAGATGCAGCAAAATTAATTGGAAAAAATGTAGAATGGAAGTCTCCAGCTGGAAAAATAATTAAGGGTAAAATTTCTGGAGCTCATGGAAATAACGGAGTTCTTCGAGCTATTTTTGAAAAAGGTTTGCCTGGACAAGCTGTTACAACAGAGGTAAAAATAGAATAAAATGGCGGCACTAAGAAAAGCTAATGCATATTCAAAAAGAAAAGTTACTCCCTTTACAAGGGTTTCTAAAAAAAGACAAAAATCTTTCATTAAAGTAGTTCCGCCACAAAAGGTTGTTAAATTCTCGATGGGAAAAACAAAAGCATATATGGATGGTAAACTTCCACATATTTTAACTGTTGTTTCTAAAGAAAAAGTCCAATTAAGACATAATGCCATGGAGGCTTGTAGACAATTTATCAACAAAAAATTAGAGCAGGAAACTGCTGGGAATTATATGTTTGAAGTTGTTCCTTATCCCCATCATATTCAAAGAGAACATAGGATGCTTACTGGTGCAGGTGCTGATCGTATGTCCTCTGGTATGCAATTATCATTTGGTAAATCTATGGGTAAAGCTGTAATTTTAACTCCTGAAGCTAGGCTTTTTATCGTTGCTCTTTCAGAAAAAAGACATGTTGCTTTTGCTAGAAAAGTTATTAAACAAACAAAAGCAAAATTACCTGGACAGATTAGAATTGATTATGAAAAAATTGAAGGCAAACCCAAGCTTTAATTTTGTTACTATTTCTTTGGGACAACAGAACAAAAGCTTTATATAGTTTAATATGTTGTATTTATTATAACCTTAAACTTAAAAAAAGAGTGATTTAATCACCCTAATAAAAAGTCAAAAGGGAGGATAAATACAAAACAAAAATGACATTAGATAAATTCGCATACGCTGCATTAGCTCATAAAATGCAAGCAACTAATAACAGAGGAGCATCTGATAAATATATTAAAGGTGCTTTGGACAAATTTGCCGACACTCAAGCTGCAGGTTTTAGTGATATAGCAAAAGGGTTCATGGAAGGTGCATATTCAGATGGACGAAGTCTTCAAAAGGCAACGGATGTTTACCAAGAATCACATATGGCAGAGATGCAAGGAGTTACAGGAGATGATTTAAAGAATTGGTATACTGGAGATGTTTTTAATGGACTTTCGGCTGCTGATAAAGCTACTTTTGAGGGTAAATTGACTGAACATGGTGCTGAAACTTTTGGAGATATAAGTAGAGCATATCGTGTGGCTGCCACTAAAGTAGAAGCCCCAGAAGGAGATTATACTGAAGCGGAAGTTGCTGCTGCAAGATTAGTTGTTGATAAATATCAAACTTTTATGATAACTAACCAAGAATTACAAGATTTCAAATTAGAAGGATTGCGTGGAGACACACTTGAATTCTCAAGAAAGAGACATTTGAAAGATTTAGCTTCAAAGCTAATTGTGTAATTTTTATTTTATTTTATTTTTTTATAATTTTATCTCTGGGACAAGGTCTTAGAGATTTTGAATTTTTTTACTTTTTAGAAGATTCAACTATTCTTTGTGTTAATTTTATCATGATGTCTAAAAATTCTTCGGCACGTTTTTGCCACATATCAATTTCTACCCCTTTCAAATCAGAAATTTCTCTGTGATCAATTTTTTTATGTAATTGATATGCATCCCTATACCATAAAACATATTTCATTTTCAAAGCTCCACGATCAACAAAAGCTTCTTTTAAATCAGTCATTACATGTTCTGGAGAAGGTGGAAAGTATCCTGCTGCTATTAATGCTCCATGTGCAGAATCAACCATTGACCAATAAACTCCTTCCATTGCTGTTAATTCGGCAGCTTTGCTTCTGGCAATATGTCCTGGGGCTCTTTGAAGACATTGATAAATCGCTTCTGGTGTTCCTTTTATTTTTCCACGAACCATTAAATGTTTAAGTGGTTCAATAAAACCTGCATGGTCCAAAATCACTGACCCACTTCGGATTATATTTAATACAACGGGATCTCCCTTCAACAAGTCATCCCACCAAGTACTCAATTTAATTGTATTAATATGAATTAATCCTTCGTAAGGATTTGTTTGTAGAATTTTATCTAATTCTTCCCTATACCAAGCCGTTAATTCCATATCCCAATTAATTGAAACATCATCAATAATAATAATTATATCAATATCTGAATGAGAAGTTATTTTCTGTTTTGAAACTGAACCAAAAAGCACAATTGATTTTATTATTTTATCAAATTTTTTGTAAGTTTTTACTGCAAAATCTGTTGCTATTTCATGATCTGTTTTCAAATTCAAAGTTGGATATTTTAATTTTTCCTCCACTCTTTCCTCTTGAATTTTTTCTTGATATGATTTTTTGATTTTCTTTTTAGAAACTTTTCTTTCTTTCTTTTTAGAAACTTTTGTAACTTTCTTTTTAGAAATTTTTTTCGTTGTTTTCTTTTTTACTACCATCTTTTTATATTTTATTTAGGAAATTTAAGTTTTTAAAATCTTGGAATTTAAAAATCTCCGCCACCCATTCTTCCTCCACCACTTTGACCCACTTGGCCCCCTAAACTTGAAGGTAATTGTGAAAACCCTGCACCAAACATTGAATAATGTGTTTGGGGGAGCATTTGTCCATAACCCTCCATGTAACTTTGTTGAAATCCTCCTGCCTGTTGCCAATAAGGTCCCCCCCCAGAAGAATAAATTTGTGAGCCTGTAGCTTCAAGTAATTGTTGAAAAGGGTTTGTTTTGAAATGTTGATACCATCCCCCAACTTCATTAATCTTTCTTGCTTTTGCACCTTCATCGCCAATTGCTTCCAGTAATTCTTTTACTGGAACATTTCCCATTCCAATTGGAAGGTGAGTATCTGAGTATCCAAAATTATCAGTGATGTGAACATGTTTAATATGTTTTTTTATTTCTTCAGCTTCTTTGATCAAATTCTTATCTGTGAATCCTTTTGATTTTGAAACATTTAAATGACCGACGTCGAAAGTTACCCCAATTAATTTTTTGGCAATTTGTTCTGCTTGTCCTTGGGACATATTTTTTTGTTCTTTTAATTGATCAATGAACCTTTCCTGACTTTTTTCAACCAAGTTTTTCAAATCTTCCCCTTGACTGAAACCCATTCCTTGATATAAGTTTTCAATTGAAACAACTGGTGCACCTGACCCATGTTTGTCATAAGAATGCATTGCAACATTTGCAAAAGTTTCTGAACCTTTTTTTATTGCAAAATCTTCCATTGTTTCAAATAATTTTGGTTGAATTGGTTTTAATCTTTGAATCATATTAAAAATAGCCTCTGATTGTGTTGCGGGATTATGAGACATTATTGTTGGTTTTCCTTCTTTATCATACCCTAATTGTTTTGAATAATTTTTAGAAAGATTATCTAAATACGCTAACTCGTCTTTATTTCCATCTTCTTTTGCAAATTTATATGCTTTATTGAATGCTGCTGCCATTTCCCTTTGTGCTTCATCAATATGTGCCTTTGCAGAAACAACTTTTTTATATTCAACATATTCTCCTTGATTTAATTGGTCTAGAGAAGTATGTCCCTGTAATATATCAATAAACCTTCCCTGAAAAATTGGATTTACTGTATGAAGAATTTTATCTGCATTTTCTCTTTGAAATTCAATCTTTGTTAAAGAATCATCCCATTTTGTTCCATTAATCATATCTAATTGTTTCTCTGGAGAAAGTATTTCTTTTCTTATTGCCCCTCCTTCTCCCCCCGGATAATATTTTATTTCTTCTTTTGCTGGAGCTAATTGGCCAGTTTCTCTGTCAACTGCAACCATTAAATCATATTCTTTTTTTCCATCTTTCATTTTAAAAGTTGAACCAGAAGTATTTGAACCATGAATTGTAACTGGCATGTTTCCATCTTTATCAATGATTGCTGCTTTATCCATTACATCCATTAATTGCCTTTCAACAAGTTCTCTGTTTGATTCTTCCCAACCTTGTTGACCAAAGCCTGCGGGGTCCGTTCCTTGAATTGGTGCGTGAATTGAAACTTGTGCATCTGCAAGTTTTGATTTTCTTCTCATTTCATGCCAATGTTCTTGAGGAATTGTGTCAAATGTTGGCATATCCATTGTTCCAAGTTCGATTATTTTTGTTCCAACATTTAAATTACGACTTAATTCTCCTAATTGATTTGCTGTTCTAGGATCTCCGGTCATACCCATTTGTCCTGCAGAAATTAAATTTTTTTTGCCCAAGTAGTGACCTTCAGGGGAAGGAGTAAAAGAAGAAGCCCCAGGCTCGTATATATTTTCAACTGTGTAGCCACCTCCTGCCATAAAAAATATAAGTTTGGATTATTTATTAAAGTATTGATAGTTGTTTATAGACGGTTTATTCGTCAAATTTTTTCTTTACTAAATAATCTGTTCTAATTGTATCTTCAACTTTAACATATTTAATATTGTCTTTTTCTCTGTTGATTTCTTTTCTTACTCTCTTTGGTGAATCATACATTTTTCTTTGCCGATCTAATTCTCTTTCTCCTTCACTTAATTTATCTTGATACATCTCTGTTTCAGTTGTAAGATTAACATATTTTTCTCCAGTTTCTTCATTCAAAAATAATTCATATTCTATATTATCTTTATCTTTGTCTTCCTCATCTTGTGTTTTAGTTTCTTCAGGTAATTCCTCTTCAAGATTAATTATTGGAGTAATTCCTGTGTTCTCTAAAGCGACTGTTTTCCAAGGGTTAGCTAAAAACCTATTTAAATAATCTGTTCTAATATTAATTGTTTCATCTGTTGTTTTTTCACTTTCGTCTAAGATATTTTCTAAATCTTCATCTGCAGATTCTTCTTCATTTTTTTCTTCTATTTCTTCGACATCTTCTAAATCTTTTGTAAAATCTTCTTTCACCATTAGATTAATATGAATTTAAATTATTTAAGGTTTTAGAATTATTAATGTGTAACTAAGTATAACTTGGGAAAGAAGGCATCCCGTGTGCTTTTTTATAAATTTCAAAAATTGAAAATGCTGATTCTTTTGCTTCACTCATTGCATTTGGTAAAATAAAATTCTTTTCTACCCATTTATCTTTCACGGACATTTTTATTCCTTCACTACCTTTTTTCTTTTCTTTCTTTGGAGATTTTTCATTGTATCCTCCAATCAATGCCAAAAAAGGATTTGAAGAATCGGGTGACTTTTTTACTTCCTTTTTTCCTTCTTCATCTTCTTTTAAAAAATAATCAATATCCTCTTGTAAATGTCCCAAACTCTCATCTGTTGCTCCCTCAATTAAACTTAATGCTGAATTCATATCTGATTTTTTTAATTCTTCTTCAAGTGTTTTTATTTCTTCTTCATTTAAAACATATGCTCTAAAAGTTATTTCTGCCCTCCCCCCGACAACAAATCCCTGTTGTGTTCTGTTTGGAATCCCCCTAAAATTGAAATCAGCTAAAATGCATTTGAATACTTTTCTTTTTGGAGAATAATATTTATCAGAATAACTTGATTCAGCTGGTTGTTTTCCGAGTAAAGTTAATTCTAATAACAAAGAATTAAACATTTTTACAAGTGCGGGATTTCTTCCGGTTTCCGACATTTCTAATTCTTGAGCTGCTTTCATATAAGGTTTTGCCCATCTTGAATAAATTTTTAAAGAATTTACTTGGCTTTTCAAATATGTTTTTTCAATCTCATATCTTTTTTGTAATTCTTGTTCTGAATTTGTTAACCAGACATTGAATTCATGGATTCTTGGTTTTAAAATTTGTTTTACAATGTTATTTAAATCTAGTTTGTCCACGTCTTTTGTATCTCCCACAACTAAGAATGCATCAATTAATGTATTGAATCCTGCTTGTCCCAAGGCCATTGCTTTGATGGAAGAATTTCCTTTTTGCACATCCACTTTATCCATCCAAATTTGTTTTAGTGAAAGAATGGCTCCATCTTTTTTTGAAGAATCAGTCAAATCTTGGTATGATTGGAGTCTAATTTTAAATTCCCTTAAATCATAAATTAAATTTAGAATACTTCGAAGAACAGTATTTATGTCTCCTAAAAGTTTTGAACCTTGTTGTTGCATAATTGAAGATCTTTGTCCCATATCTCCGAAATGTTGTGAACCTGGACTGGATGCAAAATTATCCACCATTTTTTCTGGAGCTAACCCAAATTCATTCATTAAATCTAAAATGAAAAAATAAATTGGTTCTAAAGTTTCAGTTGGAGAATCATAAGTGAGTGTATATTTGGCTTCTATTCCTGTTCCTACATTTAATTTATCTTTTTTACCCAACCTTAATGCTTTGGGTTTTGCCTTTTTTGCAGCCTCTTGGATACCTTTTTCCTTTATTAATTCCTTAAATTCCGTTAAAGATTTTTTACTTGTTCCATAATCATGATATTTATCTGGATTTATGGCTGCAATTAATTGGGGTATTGTAATCACCATAACATAAAATATGAATTTGAATTTAAAAAACGTTTGTATTGGACCAACATCCTTAAAAATAATGTAAATTTAGTTTGATTATGGTTATTTGGAAGAAAAAAGATAGCGGTTATGTTGATTTATCTGGGCATATGAGAAAACAACAAGCTAGACTTAATAATTTTAAAACTAATGTTTCTGAATCTGACGAAGAAAATGTACCTGTAAAAAATGAATCTTCTGGAGGGGGATTTTTTGGATTTTTTGGTGGAGGAAATTCTTCTACTGAAACTTCAACATCAACTCCAAGTTATTCTTCTGTTGAAACTGAAAATTCAGATGAAAAAAGAAGTAAATTGGCAAAAAGATTAATGAATATGACTTCTAAAATTGAAGATATGGAAAATGAAATCTATCAACTTAAACAAAAAATTGAAGTTTTGGAGAAGAAACAAAGGTTAGATTACTAATTTTTATGATAAACATCTTAATAAAAGAGTTTCTCTAAAAAATTCTATGAAATTAAAATCAAAAATTTATGCGCTAAGAACATTTCACATAATTGGTGCATTATTTATTTATTTTTCTATAGGAATTATTATTTATTCTGGTATTATCAAATATAATCCCACCATTTTAAAATACTCTTTGAGCGCTTTAAGTTTAGAAGGTTTGGGAATTGTAATCAACAAATGGGATTGTCCACTTCATCCAATACATAAAAAATTGGGAGATAAAAAAGCATTCTTTGGATTATTTTTGCCAGAAAAACATACTAGGAAAGCCATGGTTATTTCAATCTTCTTGGGGGGATTTGCTATTCTTTTTTGGTTATCAGTTAATTTAATAAATTAAATTCATTCTATTAATATATGCAAATAAAAAATTTAGATGAAAAGATTAAAGCATATGCTTTAAAAAATGCTATTGGTCACGATGGCAAAGCTAATCCTGGCGCAGTTATTTCTGCATTATTCAATGAAGGTTTAAAAAAATCTATGGTAAAAGAAGTTATGCCAAAAATTAATGAAATTATTAAAGAAATTTCTGGATTAAATTTAGAACACCAAGAAAAAGAATATGAAAAATTAAAAGAATTTACTAGTGAAAGAAAAGAAAGAGATGGCCTTCCAGAAATTCCAAATACAAAAAAAGGAGTTTTTACAAGATTTGCTCCATCTCCTTCAGGAGCCATGCATGTTGGTCATGCCTTAACTGCATCAATTGCATATGATTATGTTGAAAAATATGGTGGAAAAATGATTTTAAGAATTGAAGACACGAATGCCGACAATATTTATTCTCCTGCTTATGAACTTTTGACTCAAGACGGTAAATGGTTATTTGAAAATAATTGTGAAGTTGTTATTCAATCTGACAGGATGGAATTGTATTATAAATATATTGATAAATTGATTGAAAAAGATTCTGTTTATGTTTGTAATTGTAATTCTGAACAATTTAAAGAAATTGCTAAAAATAAAAAAGATTGTCCTTGTCGAATACAAAATAAATCTGAAACCAAAAAACTTTGGAAAAAAATGTTAAAAGATTTTAAAGAAGGTGAAGCAGTCTTAAGATTTAGAACTCCAGAAAAATATGGTGGAATGAAGAATAAAAATCCTGCCATGAGAGATTTTCCATTAGCTAGGATAAATGAAACTAAACACCCCCGTCAAGGAAAAAAATATAGAGTTTGGCCCCTAATGAATTTATCTGTAACAATTGACGACATTGAAATGGAATTGACTCATATAATTAGGGCTAAAGAACATATGGATAATGCGAAAAGACAAAGAATGATTTTTGAAATTCTTGGAAAAATATACCCTTGGGATACTTATTTGGGAAGATGGCATATTGAAGGTTTAAAATTATCTGCTTCAGAAATTACAAAAGGTGTCGAAGAGGGAAAATATTCTGGATGGAATGATCCTAAACTTCCAACACTCCAAGCATTAGCAAAAAAAGGTTATTCACCAAAAGCGTTTCATAAAATGGCTGAGAAAAGGGGACTTAGCGAAGTCGATAAAAAAATAACAAAAAAAGAATTCTTTATTCTTCTTGATAAATATAATAAAAAAGAATGATTCTCTACAATAACCTTTTTATAGTTAGTTTTTTTAAATAAGATATAGCATATTTGCTAAAAAAGGAGATAATTAAAAGGAGGTTGATAATATGAAAGGAAAACAAGGTCTATCTACTGTTGTGACAACATTAATCATTATTTTATTGGTTCTTGTTGCAGTCGGAATTATTTGGGGTGTTGTAAACAACCTTCTAGGTAAAAGTACTGGAACAATAGAGATAAGTACAAAATGTTTGGACGTAGACATTAAAGCTACAAATGTTGTTAGCACTACTGAATTTAATTACAATGTTACACTTTATAGATCACCAAGTGGAGATGATGAAGTTGGAGCTAAAATAGTTTTTTTCAATGCTGATACTAATTCAGAACCAATTGATTTTGGTACTAACTATTTGAGTCCATTAGAGACACGAACTGCAGAACTGGATAGTGTGGATTTGCCTAATGCAACATACATAACAGTTACACCGTATTTCTTAGATTCTAAAACGAATAAAGAAACACTTTGTCCAACAACTACAACTTTTGAATTTACTTAAATTCAATAATTTTTATTTTTTTTATTTTTTATTATTTCTTTCTTTTTGAGAATTAGCTGTTGCTTTATAATTGGAAGAAAAAATTTAGATGAATTTAATTATTATTCTTAATTAAATAAACTTCATCATTTGCTCTAACACGGGGAAGTTTCAAACCAACTTCTTGTCCTTTATTTACTTCAGATACCTTTTCTTTTTCTATTTCTAATCTTTTGATTTTTAATTTTTCAATTCCTGTTGTTTTTCCAATTATCGCTATCTCATCTCCAACTTTCAATTTTCCAGTTACAATTAAAATTGTTCCAACTTTTACTTTAGAATAATAATGAGTTATTTTTCCAATAAATTCTTTTCTTTGTGTTGAACTAGAATTTTCCACATTTGAAAAATCATCACTAGTTGGAGTTCCTAAATAAAATCCTGAAGAGAAACCTTTTGTATAAACTTTGTTTAATTCTTTTAAAGATAATTTAATTTCTTCTTTTGTTAAATTATTATTTATTGCTTTTCTGTATTCTTTTACAACTGTGTCAACATATCTTGCATCCCTGTTTCTTCCTTCAATTTTAAATGAAATAATTCCTGCTTTTTTCAATTTATTAATAAAAGGTAAGGTGCATAAATCTTTTGCAGACATTACTGTATTTCCTTTTAGAATTAATTCTTTTCCTGTTTCATCAGTTATTTTATAACTTCTTCGACAAGGTTGAGTGCACATTCCCCTGTTTGCGCTTCTTCCCGACAATTCTTGAGACATGAAACATCTTCCTGAAATTGCAACGCACATTGCTCCGTGAATAAAACATTCAACAGGCATTATTTTTGAAATTTCTTTTATTTGTTTTAAATTTAATTCTCGTGCAAGAACAATTCTTTCTGCCCCTAATTTTTTATAGAATTTTGCTGCCTCAGAATTTGAAATTGATGCTTGTGTTGAAATATGAAAAGGTATTTTATATTTTTTACATAAATTAATTACAGATAAATCCCAACAGATAACTGCATCAACTTTATTTTTAATTTTTTTAATTATTTTTTCTAATTTTTTTAATTCTTCACCATAAATTATTACATTAATTGTTACATATTTTTTTACTTTTTTCCCACAAATTTTATTTATTTTTTCTAAATCTTTAATTGTAAAATTCTTTGCAGATGCCCTCATGGAGAATTCTTTTAATCCGAAATAAACTGCATCTGCACCTGCATTTATAGCCGCCACCAATGTGGGAAAACTTCCTGCTGGAGCCAATAATTCATATTTTTGTTTCATAAAATAAGGGGGAAGAATGAGTTTTTAAGATTTCTTAATTCTATAAAAAGGAATTCCAGGAGCCCTATCCTTATTTGAGGGTTCTACTTTTATTTTTCCACTAAACCAAATTTCCATATATTCATTTTTTTCATAGTCAACCGTTACTAATTTTGAAAGATCCTTAAAATTATCATTATGGTCTTGATCATATCTTACATCAAAACTTTTTTTTCTTAATCCTTCAAAATAAAATAAATCTTTTCCATCAACTTTAAATAAATAACCTTTTTTCTTTTTCTCAAAATCCAAAGTCTTGCCTTCTAGGTTTTCATTGATTTCTTTAAATTTTTCCCTATTTTCAACAACCCCTCGAACATGGATTTTAAATGGTTTGAAATTATCCACAACATATCTTAGATTTTCTAAATCTTCTTCTGCCAAAAGCCAATAAGTATTCATGTCTAACATATTTGGATTGAGAATTTTAAGTTAATATAATTTGTTACTATTCAAATTCAGTTTTTCCCTCTTGTCCTTAAAAAATAGTCATGAAAGTTTAAATAAGAAAAAAACTATTTGTTTTCACTAAATACAGTTTATGGGGAGTTTTATAATCTCTTCATACAACAGATGGTATATTAATAAAAAAATGAACTGTCCATTTTGCCAACATACAAAATCAAAGGTAACTGATAAAAGAGTTTCACCAGGGGGAACTAGAAGAAGAAGGGAGTGTTTAAAATGTTCAAAAAGATTCACAACTTATGAAAAAGTTGCAGAGGCAGAAATTTATATTATAAAAAAAGATGACACAAGGCAAAAGTTTGATCTTGAAAAAATCAAACGTGGTGTTGACAGAGCTTTTGAAAAAAGACCTGTTTCAAAAGAAAAGATAAGAAATATTTCAAGAGAAATTGAAGAACAACTTAGAAAAAAAGGTAAAAAGGAAATAAAAAGTAAATTGATAGGGGAAATGATTATGAAAAAAATAAAAAAATTGGATAAAGTTGCATATGTTAGATTTGCTTCTGTGTATCGAGATTTTAAGGATATTGAAGATTTCATGGGGGAAATAAAAGATTTAGAATGACAAGAAAAATAAGAAAACGAGATGGTAGTGTTGTTCCTTTTAATGAAGAAAAAATTACTGAGGCTATTTGGAAAGCTGCCAAGGCCGTTGGTGGTAGTGACAGAAAAAAAGCAGAAAGTTTATCTAAACTTATAATTGAAACCATATTTTCAAAAATTAGAGAAGATGCTGTTCCAAATGTTGAAGAAGTTCAAAATACTGTTGAAAAAATTTTGATTGAAGAAGGCCATGCAAAAGTTTCAAAAGCATATATCTTATATCGGCAAAGCCATGAAGAATTGAGAAAAGTTAAAGGACTTTTTGACACGATAGAAGTTGTGGACGATTATGTGGGCTCAAATGATTGGATGATTAAAGAAAATTCAAATATGGGTTATTCCCTACAGGGATTGAATAATTATATTGTTGAAAAAATTATGAAAAATTATTGGACTAGAAGAATTTATCCTGAAGCTATCAGAAATTCTCATGAAAGGGGGGACTTACATATTCATGATTTAGGCACCCTTGGATCATATTGTGTTGGTTGGGATTTGAAAGATTTACTTATGACAGGATTTAAAGGGGTTCCTGGAAAAGTTTCTTCAAGACCTCCAAAACATTTTAGACCAGCATTGGGTCAGATAGTTAATTTCTTCTATACATTGCAAGGGGAAAGTGCAGGAGCACAAGCATTTTCAAATTTTGATACTCTTCTTGCACCATTCATAAAATATGATAATTTAACGTATAGGGAAGTTAAACAAGCCATCCAAGAATTTTTATTTAATTTGGCTGTTCCTACAAGAGTTGGTTTTCAAACTCCTTTTACAAACATTACAATGGATTTGAAAGTTCCAGAATATATGAAAAATGAACCAGTGATTATTGGTGGTCAGCCCCAAAAAGAAACATACGGTGAATTTGAAGAAGAAATGAAAATAATTAATCGTGCTTTTGCCGAAGGTATGCTTGAGGGTGATGCTGATGGTAGACTTTTCACATTTCCCATACCAACATATAACATCACAAAAGATTTTGAATGGGATAATCCAGATTATAAAGAAATTTGGGAAATGACTGCAAAATATGGGATACCTTATTTTTCTAATTTTATTAATTCAGATATGAAACCTGAAGACACTAGGAGTATGTGTTGCAGATTAAGAATCGATAACACTCAATTGAAAAAAAGAGGGGGTGGATTATTTGGATCTAATCCTTTGACAGGTTCAATTGGCGTTGTTACAATTAATATGCCTCGTTTGGGCCATACATCTATTGACGAAAGAGATTTTATGGAAAGGTTGGGTAGATTAATGGAACTTGCTAAAGAGAGCTTAGAGATTAAAAGAAAAGCAGTTGAGAGATTTACGGATATGGGATTATATCCTTATTCTAAATTTTATTTGCGAAACATAAAGAAGAGATTTAACCAATATTGGAAAAATCACTTTTCTACCATTGGGTTACTTGGAATGAATGAAGCCATCATGAATTTTATGCCTGGAGAAAACATTGCAACACCCGAAGGAAAAGAATTTGCCCTAAGAACATTAGAATTCATGAGAAAGAAATTGGAAGAATTTCAAGAAGAATCGGGAAATATCTATAATTTAGAAGCAACTCCTGGAGAAGGTACCGGATATAGGTTTGCAAGATTAGATAAAGAAAGATTTGGAAGGATAATTGTTGCTAACGAAGAAAAAGTAAGAAATTTTGATGCCAACCCATATTATACAAATTCTACAGCTTTACCTGTGGGGCACACCGATGATCTTTTTGAAGCCTTAGATTTGCAAGACACTTTACAAACGAAATATACTGGAGGAACAGTTCTCCATGGATTCATTGGAGAAAAGATAACAGCTGAACAAGCAAAAAAAATGGTAAAAAAAATCGCAGAAAATTATCACTTACCTTATTTTACAATTACACCTACATTTTCAATTTGTCCTATTCATGGGTATTTATCTGGAGAACATGCATACTGCCCCAAATGTAAATTGGAATCCCCAGAACAAGAAATAATCTCTACGGAGACAAAGGAGGAAAAATGACAAAAACAAAATGTGAAGTTTATTCTAGGGTTGTAGGTTTTATTAGACCAGTTAATCAATGGAATGAGGGAAAACAGGAAGAATGGGCAGACCGAAAGACTTTCATACCAACTAATGAAAATGAATGTTAAAGGAATTCAAAAATTAACTTTGATTGATTATCCAGGTAAAATAGCTTGTACTTTATTTTTATTTGGTTGTAATTTTAGGTGTGGGTTTTGCCATAATCCCGAGTTAGTTTTAAAAAATGACTCAGAATCAATTTCTGAAGAAGAAATTTTATCTTTCTTAGAAAAAAGAAAAGATCAATTAGAAGGGGTTTGTTTTACTGGGGGAGAACCACTTTTGACTTTGGAAAAAAAATTTTTAAAAAAAATAAAAATGATGGGTTACCCCATTAAATTAGATACTAATGGGAGTTTTCCTGAAAAATTAAAAGAATTTATTGATGAAGAATTAATTGATTACATTGCAATGGATATTAAATCTGGAAAAGAAAAATATACAACCACAATTGGAACAAATATTGATTTAAACAAAATTGAAGAGAGTATTAAATTAATTTCGAGTTCAAATTTAGAATATGAATTTAGAACAACCATTGTTCCAGGAATCCATGACAAGGAAGAAGTTAAAAAAATGGGTGAATGGGTTTTAGAAATACTTGGAAAAAAAGCAAAAAATTACTCATTACAAGGATTTAGAAATTCAGAAAAGTTTATCGAGGAGAAATATAACCGTGAAAAAGATATTTCTGAAAAATATCTTAAGAAATTGAAAGAAGAATTAGGTAATTATTTTGAAAACATAGACATAAAAATATAATAATTAATAAAAAGTAATTGTTCTTTGAAAAAATATGATCATTGGAATCACCGGAACTCTTGCTGCAGGAAAAGGTACAATTGTAGAATTTCTAAAAAACAAAGGTTTCAAACATTATTCTGTTAGAGATTATTTGATTAAAGAAATTAATGAAAGAGGTCTTGAAGTAAGTAGAAATTCTATGGTCTCAGTTGCAAATGAACTTCGGGAGAATAATTCTTCAAGTTATATTGCAGAACAATTATATTTAATGGCAAAAGAAGAAGGAAAAAATTGTATCATTGAAAGTTTAAGAACTCCTGGAGAAATATTTTCTTTAAAAAATAAAGAGGAATTTTATTTGTTTAGTGTTGATGCCAATAAAAGATTAAGATATGAAAGGGCTATATTAAGGGAAAGTGAAACAGACCAAATATCTTTTGAGGAATTTGTAGATAATGAGGAAAGAGAAATGACCTCTACTGATCCCAATAAACAAAATCTAAAACAATGTATTGAATTATCTGATTTTGCTTTTGATAATAATGGTTCTATTGAAGAACTTTGTCGTCAAGTTCAATTGGTTTTAGAACAAATCACCGAAAAAAAACAATCTAAATATTTGGGTAGGAAAGACTATCTTTCTTGGGACGAATATTTCATGGGAATTGCTATTTTGTCTTCGCAAAGAAGTAAAGATCCCTCGACCCAAGTTGGAGCTTGCATAGTTGATGAAAATAACAAAGTTGTTGGAACTGGTTACAATGGGGCACCCCGGGGAATTAAAGATGAAGATTTTCCTTGGGAAAGAAAAGGGGATTTTTTGGAAACAAAATATGCATATGTTTGCCATGCAGAATTAAATGCTATTTTAAATTCAACAAAAGAAAGTTTGAAAAATTGCTCTATGTATGTTGGGCTTTCTCCTTGTAATGAATGTGCAAAAGCAATAATTCAGGCAGGCATAAAAAAAGTTGTTTATTTGTCTGATAAATATTTTGATGTTCTAGAATTCATTGCTGGTAAAAAATTGTTGAAAATGGCGGGAGTTGAATTGATTCAATTAGATACAAAAATTGATGCAATAAAATTAAATTTTGATAGATTAAAATGGTAAAAATAAAAATTAAGAAACTGGTTTCTGATGCAAAAATTCCTTCTTATGCATATCCTGAAGATGTTGCAATGGACATTTTTTCATGTGAAAAATTGATTATAAAACCTAAATGTAGAGTTCTTGTAAAAACTGGAATTTCTATGGAATTTCCAAAAGGGTATGTTGCTCTTGTTTGGGATAAATCGGGAATTGCAAAAAATGGAGTTACTTGTCTTGGGGGAGTAATTGATTCAAATTATCGAGGAGAATATAAAATTATTTTGTTAAATGTTGGTTCTAAAAATTACAAAATTAAAAAAGGGCAGAAAGTTGCACAAATTTTAATTCAACCAGTTGTCCATGGAAAAATTGAAGAAGTTAATGAATTAGATGAAAGTTCTCGTGGAGAAGATGGTTTTGGAAGTACTGGATTGTTTTAAAGAAGGGTTTCATCATATACTTTTTTTACATCCACCCAAACATCCTCAATTGATTGCATTCCATTAATATACACAATTGAATTATCTTGCATTAAATCTGGTAGAATCTTTCCAAGTTCCAAATAATTATCTAAAACTCTTTTATTAAATTTAATGTCTGAATCAAATTTTCTTCCCCGAATATCTTGACTTCTATTTTTTCTTCTAACTGCTTCTTCTGGAGTTACATTAAAGATATATGTCAAATCTGGTCTGCGAGTATTTTGATTTGCTTTTGCAATTTCTTCATAAGAAATTCCTTGGGCATGTTGATAAGCTAAATTAGAATAATAATACCGATCACATAAAACATCAATTCCTTTATCCAACATTGAATCAAATATCTTATTATGTGTTTGTCTATTTTTTGCAAAATATTCCACTGCAACTAAACCATTTTCATAGGGGTTTCCATCAGAAGCTAACATCTGTCTAGCCATTTTACCATTAGCATCAAACTCATTTGGTTCTCTTGTTAAAAAAATTGTATTTGCCCTAGCTAATTTGTAAATATATCTTTGTAATCTAGACATTTGTTCTTCTTTTCCACCTCCATTTATTGTTTCAAAGATAATTAATTTTCCTTTTTTCATTTTATTACATAGAGTTGTATTTTATTTATGGATTTGTGTACAAAATTATATTAAATTGAAATTGTGGCTTTTATTACTGGGTCCGGATTATAATTTTCTAATTTAAAATCTTCATATTTAAAATCAAAAATATTTTTTATCTTCGGATTCAATATCATTTGAGGTAAATCCTTTGGTTTCCTAGATAATTGTTTTTTTACTTGATCTAAATGATTTAAATAAATGTGGGCATCTCCAAAAGTATGAATAAATTTTTTAGGTTTTAATCCTGTAACTTGTCCAACCATTTGGGTTAGTAATGAATAACTTGCTATATTAAATGGAACTCCTAAAAAAATATCTGCACTTCTTTGATACATCTTACAATATAAATCTCCTTCGATTGCATAAAATTGAAAAAAAGAATGGCATGGGGGGAGAGCAGCTTTACCATTTGCAACATTTTCTGAAAAAGTTTTTCCATATTCTGGTAGAACACTCGGATTCCAAGCATTCACCATTATTCTCCTATTGTCAGGATTATTTTTAAGTTGGTTTGTGGCTTCATACATCTGATCTATTCCCTCGCCATTCCAATTTCTCCATTGTGCACCATATATTGGTCCAAGATCTCCTTTTTCATCTGCCCATTCATTCCAGATCCTTACCCCATTATCATTTAAATATTTTATATTTGTATCTCCATTTAACATCCAAAGCAATTCATGAATTATTGATTTCAAATGTATCTTTTTTGTAGTAATTAAAGGAAAACCCTCTTCCAAATCAAATTCCATTTGTGGGCCAAATAAACTAATTGTTCCTGTTCCCGTACGATCTGATTTTTTCTTTCCATTTGTTAAAATATTTTCTAAAAGATTTAAGTATTGTTTCATGTTTTCAAAAAATCTTTCTATTCTTTTAAATATTGATTACTACTTTAATTGTCAACAGGTAAAATGTATAATTTTATAAATAAATTATACATTTTATAAAAATGGATTTAACATTAATTGCCGCACTTTCTGAAAATAAGGTTATTGGAATTGACAATAAAATTCCTTGGAAAATTTCAAAAGATATGAACCATTTTAAAGAATTAACAATGGGACATTATGTTATTATGGGAAGAAAAACTTTTGAATCCATTCCAAAAAAATTTAGAGAATTGCCTGGAAGGAAAAAAATTGTTATGTCAAGAAATGAACTTTCTGAAGATGGAATTTATCTTGCAAAAAATATGGAAGAAGCAATTCAATTTACTAATGGAAACCCCGCCTATGTTATGGGTGGTGGAGAAATTTATGATTTATTTTTACCTTTTGCAAATAAAATGGAACTTACTCATATCCGAAAAACTTTTGAAGGAGATGCTTATTTTCCAGAGATTGATTGGAATGATTGGAATCTCATAAATAAAGAATTGCATAAAACAAACAAAGGTCTTGAATATTCTTTCTTGACTTATGAAAGAAAATAATGGATAATATATAATTTTATAAATAATTCTAGCTTCCGAAATTACATGACAAAGATTGTGCCAGAATTGACAAATGGAGAATTTGAATCTTTTACAAAAAATGGAATCGTTTTGATTGATTTTTTTGCTGAATGGTGCATGCCTTGTATGATGATGAGTCCAATTCTTGAAGATTTAAATGAAGAATTTTCTGAAAATGTAAAAATTGGCAAAATTAATATTGATGATAATCCTGGAGTTGCTGAAAAATACGGAGTCCAATCAATACCCCATTTTGTTATTTTCAAAAATGGTTCAGTTGTAGAAGAAATAAGTGGAACAATTACTCAACAAGAATTTTCTGAAAAAATAAACAAATATTTAAAATGAAATTATCAGAAGAACAAACGAAAAAGTTTCAGGCTGAAAAAAAAGCATTAGATTCTTTCGTAATTAATAATGGTCAAAAAGTTAATTCTGAAATTACAAAAAATTTTATTAATCGAGGATATTTGATAAAAAAAGATTCAGGATGTGAATTAACTGAACAAGGAATTCAAGATTATCTTCGATTTTATCATAAACCAGATTATATTGATAAAGGTATTTGTGGATTTTTGGGACTTTGTTGATTTTCTTAATTCAGAAAATTTTATAAACTAATTATTTCTATTTTCATTAATGGCTTCGTAGCTCAGCCTGGTTAGAGCACTGGACTTTTAATCCAGGTGTCGAGGGTTCAAATCCCTTCGGGGCCATTTTCTTTTAGAAAATAGAGCGATTTATCTCAATTAAATAATATATTTTACAAAACCCATACTCATACCCCGAAAATTTTTAAAAAGATAAAAAACGAAACATTTATAAATTAATTTTTTTACAGTTTTGTATTGCATAATAACTAAAGAGTATTATGTCATATTAAAAAAAACCTTAACGACAAAAAATGCATATTCTACAACCAAAGCACACAAAGATATCCGAAAAAGAGTCTGAAGAATTATTTACTAAATTGAATATTTCTAAGGTTCAATTGCCTAAAATTTTGTCAAGTGATCCAGGATTGCCTGAAAATTGTATTGTTGGAGATATTATAAAAATAGAAAGAAAAGAAGGAGATGAAGTAAATATTTACTTTAGAGTTGTTGTTTAAAATGGTTGGACAAGATAAACATTTAATTGTTAAAAAATATTTAGAAGATCACTCACTTGTTGAATCTAATGTTACATCATATAATGAATTTCTTGCACATAGACTCCAAGAAATTGTTAATGAAATCTCGGGATCTATTGAACAAGATGAAGAAGATTATGAAATTAAGTTGGGAAAAATTGAAGTTGGGAAACCAATTGTAATTGAATCTGATGGTTCCGCCTCCAGGATTATGCCTTATGAAGCGAGAATTAGAAAATTAACTTATTCTGCTCCAATAAGTTTAGAATTAACTGTAAAAAAAGATGGTCAAGTTGATTCTGAAATTGTAGAAATAGGGAAAATACCCGTGATGGTAAAAAGTGAAGCTTGTAATACGAATGGATTAAATAAGGAAGAATTAATTCAAAACTATCAAGATCCATTGGATGCTGGGGGTTATTTTATTATTAAAGGCAATGAAAGAGTTATGGTTATGGCTGAAGATTTGGCTGAAAATCAACCTTTTATTGAAGCTAATGCAAAAAAAGAACTTGTTTTAAAATTATTTTTTCTTAAAGGAACTTATCGTATTCCGACAACAATTACTGAAAATAAAGAAGGTCTTTTTGAAATAGATTTTTCTAGATTTAGAGGAATTCCTGCTATTGTTTTATTAAAAGCTTTGGGCATTACAAAAGAATCAGAAATTGCAAAATATATTAATAAAGAAACAGATAGCATTATTGTTAATTTATATGAATTTGTTAATTTGGCAACAGAAGAAGATGCTATGATGTATATTGCAGAAAAAACAAATTTACAAGGTACTACAAAAGAAATTTTAGATAGGGTGAAACAAAGAATTGATTCATATTTATTTCCACACATAGGTCAAGAAAAAGAAGATAGGATGAAAAAAGCAATTACTCTATGTAAATTAATTAAACAATATTTAATTGCTAAAGATAATCCAGAAGTACGAACAGATAAAGATCATTATGCAAATAAAAGAGTAAGATTATCTGGAGATTTATTAGCAACTTTATTCAGAGTTAATTTGGGAATTTTGGTTAGAGATTTACAATATTCATTACAAAAATCTTCAAAGAGAAAGAAATTTTTCTCGATTAAAGTTTTAGCTAAATCTACTTTATTTAGTCACAGAATTGAATCAGCAATTGCTACTGGTTCTTGGACTGGAGAAAGAAGTGGAGTTACACAAAACATGGATAAAACAAATTATCTAGCGACAATTTCTCAATTACAAAGAGTCTCAAGTATGCTTGAAAGTAGCCAAGAAAATTTTAAAGCAAGAACTCTACATCCAACACATTTTGGAAGATTTTGTCCAATTGAAACACCTGAAGGTACTGAAATTGGTCTTAGAAAAAATTTAGCATTACTATCAAAAATTTCTACAAGAGTAAATTTAGACGAAAATAAATTTTTAATTGAATTAGAAGAATTAGGTTTGGATAAAGAAGCTACTGAAGGTTCAGAAGTATTTTTTAATGGAAATTATGTTGGAAATACTACAAACCCCACAGAATTTACTAAAATTATTAAAGAAAAAAGAAGAAGTGGAAATTTACCCGTTCAATTAAATTTGAATGAAAATAAGGGACTCCAAACAATTTCAATTTCTACTGAACCAGGAAGAGCATTAAGACCTTTAATTATTGTCAATAATGGGGCTTCAAAATTAAAGAATGAACATTTAATTAGATTAGAACAAGGAGAAATGACTTGGGATAATTTGATAGAGGAAGGACTTATTGAATACATAGATGCATCAGAAGAAGAAGGGGCATTAGTTGCAGTATACGAAGAAGAAATAACTCCAGAACACACTCACTTGGAAATTGATTCAATTGCATTTTTAGGGGCTGTAACAAGCTTAGTTCCTTATGGTAATCATGATCAATCTTCAAGATTAAACAGGGGTTCAAAGACTCAGAAACAGGCTTTAGGACTTTATGCAGCTAACTATTTGTGTAGATTAGATACAGATGTTTCAATTTTACAATATCCTCAAAAACCATTAGTTAGGAGTTTTGTTTATGATACTTTGAATACGCACCCTGCAGGTCAAAATTTAACTGTAGCAATTATGACTTATGAAGGTTACAATATGGAAGATGCATTAGTATTCAACAAAGGTTCATTAGATAGGGGAGTTGGACGAAGCTTTTACTTTAGACCATATTCGGCTGTTGAAATGAATTATGCTGGGGGATTAAAAGATGAAATTTGTATTCCTGATAAAGATATTTCAGGATATAAAATGGAATCACTTTATTCTTCATTAGAAGAAGATGGTGTTATTGCTCCAGAAGCAGACATAAAAGAAGGAGAAGTATTGATTGGAAAAACTTCACCGCCCAAATTTTTATCAGAAGCTAGAGAAATTTCAATTAGAACTAAAAAAGAATCTAGTGTAACACTTAGACAAGAAGAAAAAGGAAAAGTTGATGCTGTCTTTATTACTGTTGACAGCGAGGGCAACAAAATTGTTCAAGTAAAAACAAGAGATTTAAGAATTCCAGAAGTAGGAGATAAATATGCTACTGCTCATGGGCAGAAAGGTGTTATTGGGGCTGTTATTCCTGAACAAGATATTCCTTTTACAGCTTCAGGGGTTAAACCTGATGTTATATTTAATCCCCATGGATTACCAAGTCGTATGACTGTGGGTTATTTATTGGAATTACTTGCTGGTAAAACTGCTTCACTTCGAGGAGAAGTTGTTAATGGAACTTCATTTTCTGGTGAAAGTAAAAAAGAATTGGAAGAACAATTAACAAAATTAGGATTTAGATTTGATGGAAAAGAATCAATGTATCATGCTATTACTGGTAAAAAAATGGAATCAAAGATTTTTGTCGGAAATTTATATTATTTGAAACTTAAATATATGGTTGCAAATAAAATTCATGGTCGTGCTTCAGGTAAAATTGCTTTACTTACAAGACAGCCTATTGAAGGTAGAAGCCGTGGAGGAGCATTAAGATTAGGAGAAATGGAACAACAAGCATTAGTTGCACATGGTGCATCATTGCTATTGAAAGAAAGATATGATTCGGATAAAGTTGTACTTCCAATTTGTTCAAATTGTGGTTCAGTTGCTCTTGAAGATACTATTCGGGGAAAAACTTCTTGTCCTAAATGCCATTCAGAAAATGTTGAACCAGTTGAAGTTTCATATGCTTTCAAATTATTAGTTGAAGAATTACAAGGACTTCACATGAATACAGAATTTGAATTAAAAAACAAATACGAATAATAAATTTAAAAACTAGAATAAAGAAATAATAAAATGAAAAAACCAATAAGAAAAAAAATCGGGGAAATTAGATTTACCTTACTTAATCCAGATCAAATTAAAAAGTTGACGGTTGCAAAAATTGTAACTCCAGAACTTTATGATATTGATGGTTATCCTGTTGATGGGGGATTAATGGATTTAAGACTTGGGGCAATTGATCCTGGAGTTAGATGTAGAACTTGTGGTGGAAGAATTAAAGAATGTTTGGGACACCCAGGAAGTATTGACTTAGCAAAAGCTGTTATTCATTTGAAATATGTTCCATTAATTGAATTAGGACTTCGATGTTTTTGCCAAGATTGTGGAAAATTAATGTTAGATGAAAAAAAACTTGAAAAATATTCTCCAACTGAAAGAGCTAAAAAAGCTAAAGATGTGAAAAAATGTCCCCATTGCCAACAAAATCAAGAAAAAATGAAACTTGATAAACCAACTGGTTTTTACAAGGGTAAAACAAGAATTTTCCCAACTGAAGTTAGAGAAATGCTTGTTAAAATTCCAGATGAAGAATTAAAAAAAATTGGGGTTAATCCTAAAACTTGCCGTCCAGAATGGGCTGTTTTAACTTCTCTCTTGGTACCTCCAGTAACGGTAAGACCATCCATTATTTTAGAAACAGGTGAGAGAAGTGAAGATGATTTAACTCATAAATTATCAGATATTATTAGAGCTAATCAAAGACTTTGGGAAAACTTGAATGCTGGAGCCCCAGAAGTTATTATTGAAGATTTGTGGGATTTATTACAATATCATGTTACAACATTCTTTGATAATTCAGTTGCAAGAGTTCCACCTGCAAGACATAGAAGTGGTCAACCTTTGAAAACAATAACTGAAAGAATTAAAGGTAAAGAAGGTAGAATTAGAAAAAATATTGCGGGTAAAAGAGTTAATTATTCTGGAAGAACGGTTATCAGTCCAGATCCAAATTTAAGAATTAATGAAGTGGGTGTTCCTTTTGAAATTGCAAAAATTGTTACTGTTGCTGAAACTGTTACAGATTTAAATAAAGCAAAATTGTCTGAATTAATCAAAAATGGTTCTACTTGGCCTGGAGCTAATTATATTATTCGACCTGATGGGAGAAAGAAGAAAATTGCAAAAGAATTGCAAGAAGAAATTGTTGAAGAAATCAAACCAGGTTACCAAGTTGAAAGACATTTGCAGGACGGAGATATTGTTTTATTTAATCGTCATCCTTCACTACATAGGGCTAGTCTTATGGCGCATCTTGTGAGAGTTCTTCCAGGAAAAACTTTCCGTATGCATCCTGCAGCAGCTGCCCCATATAATGCAGATTATGATGGTGATGAAATGAATATACACTCTCCACAAACAGAAGAAGCTAGAGCTGAAGCTAGAGAATTATTGGGTGTTAAACAAAATTTAATTTCACCCAAAAATAATACAAACTTAATTGGTTGTATTAAAGATGTTAATACTGGAAATTATTTGCTTGGGGAATCAGAATTTAGTCAAGAAGAAGCAAACCAATTATTATTTAGTTCAGGTATAGACGCTGAAGTTAGTAAAAAAACAATTTCAGGTAAAGAATTATTTTCAATTATTTTGCCTAAAATAGATTTTGTAAATGATTCTATTCAAATTAAAAGCGGTAAAATTATTGGAGGAATTATTGATAAAACAACATTTGCTGAGGAAGCTGGAGAATTGGTTAAACTTATTGATGCTCAGTATGGAAGAAATAAAGCATTTACTACTTTGAAAAAAGCTTTTGATCTTGGTAAAAATTATTTATCAAACAGGGGAATTACTGCTTCAGTTGAAGATTTTGATCTTGATGAAAATTTGATTAAACAAGGTGAAAAGATTATGAATGAATCTGGAAAAAAGGTAAAAGAAATTTTAGAATCAGAAAAAGATGGAACTATTGAATTAATTCCGGGAAAAACTGCTGAAGAATCAAGAGAAATTCATATTTTAAAAACATTAAATGAAGTGAGAACTAAAATTGGTGGAATTGTTAAAAAAGAATTTCCGATGACTAATCCAGTTAGCCATATGATGAAATCTGGGGGCGGGGGAAATATTTTGAATATTACTCAAATGGCTTCATGTGTTGGACAGCAAGCTTTTGCTGGTGGACGTATTAATATTGGTTATACTGAAAGGACACTTTCTTTCTTTAAGAAAAAAGATTTAAGTCCCAAAGCTAGGGGATTTATTAAAAGTCCATTTATCAAGGGCTTACGACCAGATGAATTTTTCTTCCAAGCGATTACAGGTAGAGATTCATTAATGGATACTGCTTTAAGAACTCCAAAGTCAGGTTATTTGTATAGGCGTTTAGCTAATGCTTTTCAAGATATTAGAGTTGAGTATGATGGAACTATTAGAGATTCAGGAAACAACATTATTCAATTTAAGTATGGGGATGATGGTCTTGATGTTACTAAATTGCATATGAATGAACAAATTTCTCCAGGTGAAGCAATTGGTCTTGTTACGGCTCAATCTTTTGGTGAGGCTTCAACACAGATGGTTTTGAATACATTTCATATGGCAGGTGTTGCTGAAATGCAGGTAACTACTGGTCTACCAAGAATTATTGAAATTTTCGATGCGAGAAAAAAACCCTCTTCACCCAAAATGGAAATTTATTTAGAGAAAGAATATAATAATGAGGAACAGGCTAAGATTTTTGCTGAAAAAATAAAAGAAATTAAATTAAAAGAAATTTCTTCAGAAATTAATTTGGATTTTGGTAATAAACAAATTAAGATTGTAATTGATAAAAAATCATTAAAGCAAACCCATTCTTCAATTGGAAAAATTGTTGAAAGATTAAATGAATTAGGTTTTGATGTTAAAGAAGGAAATAGTGCAATTTTATTAGATGCTTCAAGTTATGGATTTAGAGAGATTTATCAACTTAAAGAAAAATTGAAAAATACAATAATTTCAGGAATTAAAGGAATTGCACAAATTTTAATTGTTAAAAGAGGTAAAGATTTTGCAATTGTTACTCTTGGTACAAACATGAAAGAATTGATTAAATTGAAAGAAATTGATAAGAGAAAATTAATTTCAAATGATTTACATGAAGTTGCGGGAATATTGGGTATTGAAGCTGCAAGACAATTAATAATTAATGAAATTGAAGAAGTTCTTAATTCTCAAGGATTAGATATTAATATGAGACACTTGAAATTGGCTGCTGATTCTATGACAAATAATGGGGATGTTAAGGGAGTTACAAGAATGGGAATTATTGCACAAAAAGCTTCAATTCTTGCAAGAGCAACTTTTGAAACACCAGTGAAACAATTTGTTAACGCAATTATCAAAGGTTCAACAGATAAACTTGTAAGTGTTATTGAAAATATTATATTGAATCAACCAGTTCCAGTAGGGACGGGACTTCCAGGATTAAAAGTAAATGTAGTTGGTTCACTAGTTAAAAAAGAGAAAGATAAAAAAATTGCTGATCCCAAAATTATCGAAGAAAAACTTCAATAACTCCAAAACAACAATTTTTATAAATAAATTTAATTATAAATAATTATAGACAATGATAAATACAATTGATATGAAGGACTTGAGGCATTTGAATCTTTTTAGTAAGATTACTCGGATCCAAACTAGATTTCATTTTTCTTATAACGATACTTTAATGTTTTGTGTTCCAAAATCAAAAATTTCCCAAGCTTTAGGACGAGATAATGAAAATTTAAGGAAATTATCTGGAATTGTTAAAAAAAGAATTAGAGTTCTTCCAAAACCTCGGGGAATTGAAGATGCTAAAACATTTATTCAACAAATTATTGCCCCAGTTACATTTAAAGAAATGAATATTACCCCCGAAGAGATTATTGTGAATGCTGGTTCAGAAAATAAGGCTGCACTTCTTGGCAGAAATAAAAGAAGACTTTTGGAAATGCAAAAAATTGTTAAAAATTTTTTTGGTTTGGATTATCGGGTTCAATAGGTAGTTATATTACTTTTGAATTCTTAAGTATTTTATGAAAAAAGAAATTTATCGGAAAGCATTATCTATATTTTATTATGGGCAAATTGATGAATTAAAAAAAATTTCAAAAAATATTATTCTTGTTCAATGGGGAAAAAGAACTTGGGAAATGTTAGAAGAAGATATTAATAATTTGGAAAAAATAACTGAAACATATAACCATTATTCTTCCCATCAGGAAAGAATTTATTTTTCAAAAAATTATGTGCAATATCGCCCAAATAGTTCTAAAATAGAAGTTTTTAAAAATACAATAAAACCTAATTCAATAAAGGCAGATAAAATGTTTTTGGAAAAGAATTCCCAATATAAAATAGATATTTTTGAAAAATAATAGCAACCTTTAAAAACTAAAATTCTTAACAATATTCATACTAACTATAAAATGGGATTAAAAAACGCTGTTAAAAAATTGAAAGATAGAAAAAAATTTAGATGGAAGTCTAGAAAATTTAAAGTTCAAATTTTAGATCTTTATGCTAAATCTGATCCTCTTGCTGGAGCTAATCAAGCCAAAGGAATTGTTTTATCTAAGTTCCAAAAAGAAGCAAAACAGCCAAATTCAGCGATGAGAAAATGTGCTAAAGTTCAATTAACAAAGAATGGAAAACAAGTTTCAGTTTTCATTCCAGGTAATTTGGCTCAAAAATTTGTTGATGAACATGATGAAGTTATGATTGAAAGAATTGGTGGAAAACAAGGGCGTAGTAAAGGGGACATTCCTGGAGTTAGATATAAAATTATTAAAGTAAATGATCAACCTTTGCATAGATTAGTAAATGGTAAGATACAGAAGGGTAGAAGATAAAATGGCTGAAGAAAAAATACAAGAACAAAAAGTTGAAAAAATACAAGAACAAAAAGTTGAAACTGAAACTCCAGAACAAGAAGTTATTGAAACCCCCGTTGTTGAAGAAAAGGCGAAATCAAATTTACCAAATTTTAAAATCTTTGACTTGTGGGATATTTCGGATATTGAAATAAAAGATCCTGGACTAAAATCTTCAATTAATTTGAAACCAAGTTTAGTATTAAAATCGCATGGAAGAAATGTTGTGAAATATGGTCAAGCGAAAGTTAATGTTGTTGAAAGATTAATGAATAAATTATCATTGTGTGGGCACCGAGGTAAAAAACATAAAATTGAACTAGGGCATTCTACTGGAAAATATTCAAAAAATATGAAAACAGTGATTGAAGCTTTCAAAATCATTGAAAAAAGAACAAAAGAAAATCCAGTTAAAGTTTTTGTTAAAGCAATTGAAAATTCTGCACCACGTGAAGAAGTAACAGTTGTTGAATATGGTGGGGCAAGATATCCTCAAGCTGTAGACGTTTCTCCAATCAGAAGAGTTAATTTGTCATTAAGAAACATTGTTCATGGTTCTAGCGATAAAGCTTTTGGAAAGAAGAAAAAATTCTCTCAAGCACTTGCTGATGAAATTCTTATGGCTTATGAGGAAAATGGTGAGAGTTCTGCAATTAAAAAAAGAAAAGAAGTTGAAGCGCAAGCTGATTCTGCTCGATAGTTAATTATTCTAAACCACATATTTATTTATAAAATATTTTTTTATCAATTGATTATGGTAGAAATAAATTCATGGGAACCTGGAATTAATTTAGTGGAAGAGAATCTTTATTTGAGAACATTAAATGAATTCAGAATTGAATTTGAAAATAATGTTTTATTTTTTTTAAATCACTTTCGTTCCATTAAAGGGAACAAAATAAATTCTGTTTACTTGGAATCAGAATTAGATTATTTTGATAAATTGTGTTGTAGATACCATGTAAAAAAAATAAAATTAAAAATAAATCCTAACGAAGAAAATCCCTTAATTGATGGTACATTGATTTTAATTAAGAAAATTAGGAAAGCCATAGAATATTCTTTTTTAGATATTGCTGATTTTTATTATGAAAATTTTGATCAATTTTTGAATATAAAATTAAATAAAAATATTTCAATAATTTTGAAAGATCTTTTAATTAAATATCACCGTAAAATTCCTATGAAAATTAAAAATGCTCCTCGTGAAAAATATCTTGGGAAAAAGAAGAATTTTGATAAAACACTTGGAAATTTTGAAGATAATTTGATCTTGAGGGAATTTTCTAAAAATATTAAAATTTCTATTGATAAAATGTTTCTAAAAGTTTATGATTATTTAATTGAAACTAGTTTAAAAGAAATAAATTCCCATAAAATGTATTTTTTGAAAAAAGATTTTGAAGTTCTTGGTAAAAAATATTTTAAACAAAAATATTCTGTGAAAATTAATAATAAAAAACCTAAAAGTTCTGCGAACAAATGTTTAGATGAAATTGCTGCTAATTTGAATCGAGTTAAAGAAATATTTTTAAGTTAATTCTCTTTTATGTTTATTATGAAAAAGCCTTCTGAAATTTCTGATTATAATGAAAGACTTGGAATTGGTAAAAATCCCAATGAAAAAGAAATTAAATCTGCTTATAAAAAATTAGCCTTAGTTTATCATCCAGATAAAAATCCTATTAAAAAAAGAAAGAGAGTGAATTAGAGTTTATTGCACTCTCGGAAGCTTATGAAAATTTAACTGGAAAAGGAGATTCAAGGGAGAAAAGTTTTGGTTATTATGAGAATAATTTCTATGATAATTTTAAAGAATATGAAGAAATTTTTGAAATGATGAAGAAGAGTGATTCTTATGCTATGAGGAAAATAGCAAAGATGACTGAATTATTTTTTCGAAGGGGATTATTTTAATTTTATTCAGAAATATTTTTTTATGACTTGTATTCGATCGACGTATAAAATTTATTTCAGAAACATTTTTAAACTAATTTTCTTATCAAATTAACATGGTAGAAATAGTTGACTTAATGAGAAAACAAGATCATATTAGAAATATTGCAATTGCTGCACATATTGATCATGGTAAAACTACCTTTTCTGATAATTTGCTTGCAGGAGCTGGAATGTTGAGTGAAGAAACTGCAGGAAAACAAAGAGCCTTAGATTTTCACGAAGATGAAGCAGAAAGAGGAATTACAATTGATTCAGCTTCGGTTTCTATGATCCACAAAATTAATGGAGAAGATTATTTAATTAATTTGATTGATACTCCAGGACATGTTGATTTTGGTGGAGACGTTACAAGGGCTATGAGGGCAGTTGATGGTTGTGTTATTTTGTCTTGTGCTGTTGAAGGAGTTATGCCTCAAACTGAAACAGTTGTTCGTCAAGCATTAAAGGAATTAGTTAAACCTGTTTTGTTTATTAATAAAGTTGATAGATTAATTAAGGAAGTTAAATTGACTCCTGAAGCTATGCAAGCTAAGTTTATTTCTATTATTAATCACGTTAACGAATTAATTCAAAAGATTGCTCCAGAAGGTTACAAGGAAAAATGGAAAGTTGGTGTTGGTGAAGGGACTGTTGCATTTGGTAGCGCATTCCACAATTGGGGATTAAGTGTTCCATACATGAAAGAACATAATATTACTTTTAAAGATATTATTGATGCTTACAGCGAGGATAATGATGATAAATTAAAAGAGAATATCAAAGAACTAGCTAAAAAAGCTCCAATTCATGAAGTTGTTTTGGGCATGACTGTTATGCATCACCCTGATCCGGTTCAAGCTCAAAAATATAGAATTCCAAAAATATGGCATGGAGATGTAACTACTGAACCTGGAAAATCTATAATGGAATGTAATGGAGAAGGAAATATTGCATTTGTACCAATTAAAATTACTGTGGATAAACACGCCGGAGAAGTCGCTGCAGGAAGATTATTTTCAGGTACTATTAAACAAGGAGACGAAGTTTATATGACTACTACAAAAAAGAAAGTTAGAGTTCAACAAGTTTCTGTTTACAAAGGTGCTAAAAGGATTTTGGTAAATGAAGGTGTTGCTGGGAATATTATTGGAGTTGTAGGATTACGTGATGTTGTTGTTGGAGAAACTGTTGCTACAACTGAAATTGAACCATTTGAAGCAATTACTCATTTATTTGAACCAGTTGTCACAAAATCTATTGAAGCTACAAAAGCTGCTGATTTGCCTAAACTTGTTGAAGTTTTAAGACAAGTTGGTAAAGAAGATCCTTCCCTTAAAATTACAATTAATGAACAAACTGGTGAATCTTTGATTTCTGGAATGGGGGAATTACATTTAGAAATTATTGAAAATAGAATTAAAACTGAAAAAGGTTTAGAAGTTAAAACTTCTGCACCAATTATTGTTTATAGAGAAAGTGCAACTCAACAATCTAATGCTGCTGAAGGTAGAAGTCCTAATAAGCATAATGGATTTTTTATTAAAGTTGAACCTTTGGAAGAAGAACTTTATAACAAAATTCAATCTGGTGAACTTAGAGAAGGACGAGTTAAAAAGAAAGATTTGTCGGTTACAGAATGTTTAACGGAAATGGGTTGGGGAAGTGATGAAATTAGAAATGTTAAAGATATCTACAAGGGAAGCATGTTTATGGATGAAACTCGGGGAGAAGTTCATATCGGTGAAGTTATTGAAATGGTTTTAGATGCATTTGAAATGGTTATGGATGCGGGCCCTCTTGCAAGAGACCCTTGTATGAAAATGAAAGTTACATTAGTTGATATTAAATTACACGAAGATGCAATTCATCGTGGCCCAGCACAAGTTTATCCTGCAGTTAGGGATGGTATAACTAAAGCTATGAAAAGTGCTAATCCTTCAATGTTGGAGCCATTACAAGTTCATGTTATTGATATGCCTTGTGAATATATGGGTTCTGTTACAAAATTAGTTGGTGGAAAAAGGGGTCAAATGCTTGATATGAAACAAGAAGAAGATTCTGCTGAAATTACTGCTAAAATCCCCGTAGCTGAAATGATTGGTTGGTCAAACGATTTACGAAGTACTACTGAAGGTAAAGGAACATCGTCTATTTTGGATCAGACTTTTGAAAAAGTTCCTACAGCTTTACAAGCGGATATTATTAAGAAGATTCGGGAAAGGAAGGGTCTTGCTGAGAATCAATAACTGTGTGTGCTTGCTAATACTTCAAGAAATACTCGAGAGGGTTTTGTAGAGATCAATACTTCTATTAACTTAATTCACCCATTATTTTTATTGAGGAAAATTAATGGAAGAAATTGAGAGATTAGCAAATAAATCTCGCGCTGATTTGAGTGACTATTGTGTAAACGAATGCCACGCCTATTGCTGTAGGAAAGGGTATCTAATTGTATCCGAACCAGAAATGATTCTCATGTCAAACGACAAAAAAGATTTACTCTTAAAGGAAAATTCTCTTCGAGAATTGATAGATGGAAAATTTTCTTTGAATTTTGAAAATAAATTGGGTGGATGCCCTGCCTTGAAAGATTCAAAATGTTTAATTCATAAAAATGAAAACAGACCTCAAACCTGTAAAGATTTTCCAATTTTTATTTTGGGAAATAAAATAAAAATTTCTAATAGATGCCCAGCAAAAAAAGATAATAAATTTTTTAAGTTTGTAAAAGAAGCTCAAGTTTTAGGTTATGAAATTGTTGAAAATTTGTTTTGATGTCAATAATTCTTAAAAACATCTTTTTATTGTTTTTTCTATGAAACTTAAAGAAGTTCCACAATTTATTTGGAAAAATAAATTATACTTTGCTCCAGGTTATGGAACATATAAAGAATTTAAAAAACCCAGGGAAGAAAGAACAAAAAAAGGAATTATTGGTTGGAGCTCATATATTGGATGGTGGGCATTAAGAATAGCTTATATTGGAACTGGAATTCATACTGGAGATTGGACAATAGATAACTTTACTGAATATTTTAAAAGTAATCAAGAAAAAATTGTTGATTTTGAAGAAAAGAAAGAAAATGATTTGGAAAAAACAATTAATTTTGAAGAAATCAAATTAAATTGATTTATCAAGGATAAATTCATTGCTTCTTTTAGGACAAGTTTTATAAATGTAAATTTAATTAATTACTCATACGACATAGTGTATCTCATGTCAGTTTTTAGTTCGACTAAAAATTATACAGGGTGCAAAGGAGGATATTAAGATGGCAAAAGAAAAACCAAATATGAATGTTGTGTTCGTTGGACACGTAGATGCAGGTAAATCGACAAACGTAGGTAGAATGATGTTTGATGGTGGAGCTGTTTCTGAACAGGAAATGAAGAAATTAAGAGAAGAAGCTGAAAAGCACGGTAAAGCAGGTTTCGAATTCGCTTACGTAATGGATAACATTAAGGAAGAGAGAGAAAGAGGAGTTACAATTGATTTATCATATAAAAAATTAGTAACTGATAAATTCGAAGTTACAATTATCGATGCACCAGGCCACAGAGACTTTGTAAAAAATATGATTACAGGGGCCTCACAGGCTGACGCTGCTTTCTTAGTTATTTCAGCTACTGGTGGTGTGCAACCACAAACTACTGAACACTTATGGTTATTACGAACAATGGGAGTTGCTAACTTGGCTATTGCAATCAATAAAATGGATGCAGTAGATTACAAGGAAGATAGATTCAATGAAGTTAAAGCTGATGTTTCTAAATTATTATCTCAAGTAGGTATTAATGCTGAGACAACGCCTTTCATCGCATGTTCTGGTCTAATGGGAGATAATGTTGTTAAAAAGTCCACTAATATGCCCTGGTACAAAGGACCCACTATTAGAGAACAAATTGACGTTTTCCCTGCTCCAGAATTACCAACTAACTTACCAATGAGAATGCCAGTTCAAGACGTATATGAAATTACCGGTATCGGTACTGTTCCTGTAGGTAAAATTGAAACTGGAATTATGAAAGTTGGACAAAAAGTTAAAATCCTACCCGGAAGAACTGGTGAAGGAATTGATGGTGAAGTTAAAACTATTGAAGCTCACCACGAAACACACGCTGAAGCTCCTGCGGGAATGAATGTTGGTGTGAATGTTCGAGGTGTTGGTAAAAAAGATATTGCAAGAGGAGACGTTATCTGTGAAGCAGCTAACCCTGTGCCGATCGTTGAAGAATTCATCGGTCAAATTGCAGTTATCAATCATCCAACTGTTTTAGCTAAAGGTTATACACCTGTATTCCATATTCATACTGCTCAAGTTCCATGTCAATTTGTCGAGTTAATCGCTCAAATTGATCCACGAACTGGTGAATCTATTAAAGACAACCCGGACTTTTTGAAGAACGGTGATGTTGCTAAAGTAAGAATTAGACCGCAAGGTCGATTAGCTATAGAAACTTCTAAAGATAATCCTTTCATGGCAAGATTCGCAGTAAGAGACGCTGGTGCTACTGTAGCAGCTGGTATGTGTTTGGAAATTACTAAGAAGAAATAAATTTGTATTTATTTCATGCGATACATTTCTCAGGAATGCATCGGAAGAAGTAAAGTAATTTATTTTTAATTTTATTTTTTTTATTTCCCTTTTTTCAAAGGGTATTTTTTATTTGTTTGGGCGAGAGTCTGTTTATAGAAAGAATTATATACTCCTCTAAAGTAACAACCTCACATGGAAATTATAAAAATTTTGCCCCACCACATAAGAAATTATTTTGACGTTTATTATTTTGAAAAAAAACCTGGGGAAGGATATAGTTGGTATGGTGATAAAAAGATGGAAGAAATTGGGAAAAACCTTATTGAGAGAGTGACTTCTGATGAAAATCAAATCATCCAAATAGTTGATACTAATGATTCTATATGTGAAATATGTCCAAGAAATAAAAATGGAAAAAATTATGTTCAACCAGAAGACACTTGTGAATCATATAACAACGGTCCAGAAATTAATGAATTGGGGTCAGCAAAAATGCTAAACATTGAAAATTTTATTGGTGGATCTCCCCTCCCGGCAAAAAAATTGTTTGAAAAATTAGATGTTATTTATAAAAAAATATTTACAGAAAAACCAAATCCACTATCTAAACAAGTTTCATTGAAAGAATATTTTAAAGTCCCAAAATTATTTCGTCCATTTGATACTAATTTAAATAAATCCCACACAATAATCCTTAAAAACTTAGTCTAATTTTCTAATGTATGTTAAACAAATATATGCGAAAAAAAGAAGTTGAAGAAGTTCTTGAAGGAAAAGGAGATTTTGTTAAAATTGATTATTTGATGAAGTATTTGAAGGAAACTCCCCCTTTAGAAATGCGAAAGTTTGCATATTTGAAGCTTGCTGAAATTTATTTGTATAAAGAGATGTTTATTGATGCTGCTAGGATGTACAGGAATATTGCGATTAATTCTCTAACTTTTCGGGAGAAGAAGGAAAATTATTTGAAAGAATCTAAAGCATATGTTCTTGCTGGAAAATTTGAAGAAAGTGATAAAGCACTTAGAAGAACAATGGATGAAGGAAATGTAAAAGAGAAAAAAGAAGCTTACAAAGTTTTAATTGATTTTTATATTAAAGAAGGTGAAAATTTAAAAAAAAATAAGAAACCAGGTCAATTAACTAAATTATATGAAAAATTGATTAGAATGAAATTGGAAGATTCTGAGAAAGAAGAAGTGAAAGGAAAATTATTAGAATTATATGAAAAATTAGGTAAAAGAGAAGAATATAATTCTTTGAAAGGTATTTGAGATTAATTTTTTACTTTAGAATAAATCCGATCATGAACATTTGGATCAGTAAAATAATCTAATGTTTTTTTTTGAAGTAATAATGAAGCTACTGGATGCACAATGTCAGAATTTATGCTCCACTCATCGGGCTGATATTCTATTGAATTTTCTTGAGAACAATTTATTGTTTGTAAATTATTTTTATTTGGATTGATTTTAAATTTTGAAATTAAAGAATTTTGTTCTGGAAGTACATCCCATATTCCACTCCCTTTTTGATAAATTTTAACATATCTTCCAGTGAATTTTGGCATTAACTGCATAAAAGCACAAGTTGTTCTATTGAAATTATCTTTTTGAGAATGATGAAAATAAGGGGAATCTTTTAAAATACTGTTAATAACTGATTTATCTATTTTATTTGGAAAGTTTAAATTAACTTCTGCAAAAGAAGAATTTTCAACCATACAAATTAAATATCCTTTAAGATTGTTATTCGGTAAATTGTCCCCATAACTAGACCAATTCCCAACCTTATGAAAAAGACTTCCCCTAAATCCTGAATCAAGAAAAACCATCTTTGGACCTTCTTCAAACCGAGATTTTGTAATTCCTGTTTCTTTTAGATATCTTGAAATATTTTTATCATCATCCATTCCCATACTTGTTTTCAAATAATGTATCCTTTCTTGAAGTTTATCTTCTCCTGCTTCTCCAACTCCCCAAAAAGCATCATACAATAATTCTCCATCTCTTGCGAAGCAATAATAATCTGGATTATTTATTTCATTCTCAGATAATAAAGAAACTAACCCATTTTCTATAACAGGCATAAATGCTTCATGAACTTTGTAAATTTTTTCCATAGTTTCAGGGTAAAGTTTATAACCTATTTGTTTTGCTTTTTTTATTATGTTTTCTTCTGAAATTTCTAAAGCTTGTTTAGAAGTTGGCCTATTAATTGAATCTGTAAGGATTTCTTTAATATTATGTTTTGGTATTGAGAGTATCTCCATAAAAAATAATAATTTTATAATTTTATAAATATTTCTAATTATTGTCATTTTATAATTAATACAAGTTCCAAGAAATTTTACTAAACTATTCCCCAAAAGCTTTAAAAATGAGGTAAGTGTTTATTTCTTATTAGAAGAATATCATTTTAGATTATTATTCACATTCACATCATGTTCCAAAAGTTCAGGATAGACTAGGTTTGTAAGACCTATTGGGTATTTTTCTAAGAAATCTTTTAAAGATTTCAACAATTAAATAAGGAGTTAAATAAACAAAAATGGCTAAAGTAAGTCCGGTATCGATAAAATATATGATACATGCGAGCTTGAATGCGGAAGGTGCGCTAGAAAAACCTGATGTAATCGGAGCTTTATTTGGACAAACAGAAGGATTGCTTGGAGCAGAACTTGAAATGCGGGAACTTCAAAAAGAAGGTAAAATTGGTAGAATCGAAGTTCAATTAGATAGGCAAGATAAAAGAACGGTTGGAACTATCCAAATCCCTACAGCATTAGATCAATCTGAGACAACATTAATTGCGGCTTCACTTGAAACTATTGAAAGAGTTGGACCTTGCGACGCTCAAATCGAGATTGAAAGAATCGAAGATGTGAGGGGAAGCAAAAGAGATTATATTCTTGAAAGAGCTAAAAAGCTTATGATGAATATTTCTGGATCAACTGATTCAAGAGAAATTTCAAATGAAATCAAAGATTCTACAAAAATTGCTGGTGTTAAAGAATTCGGAAAGAATAAATTAGCAATTGGTAGTGACTTGGATAACAAGGAACTAATTGTAGTAGAAGGTCGTGCAGATGTTGTTAACATGGTTAGAGCTGGAATCAACAATGTTATTGGAATGAATGGTACGAAACTCCCTGAAGAAATCAAAGAATTAAGTAAAACTAAAGAAATTACTTTATTTGTTGATGGAGACAGGGGTGGAAAATTAATCGCTCAAAACGTTGTAGATAATGCTGATGTTAAGTATATTGCAATAGCGCCAGATGGGAAGGAAGTTGAAGAACTTACCAGTAAAGAAATTCTTATGAATTTAAGGAAGAAAGTAAGTCCCAAAGAATTTTTTTATAAAGATAGAAAAACCTCTTCTAGATCCTCTCCCATTGTAGAGGTTTTAAAACTTGACTTAAATGAAGGCAACAAGTCTAAACTTAAGGAAATTTCAAGAAACCTTGACAATACAGGCAAAGCGATTCTTTTGGACTCAAATTTGACAGAACTAAAAGAAGTTTCTGCTAAAGCAATTAGTGGAACTTTGAAAAGAACTAAAGGTGTTGCGGCAATCGTAATTGATGGTGCTGCTACGGGTTCAGTTATTAAATCTGCAGAAGATTTGAGTGTTCAAGTTATTGTAGCAAAGAATTTTCAAACGACAGATACAAAAATTAAGTTACTCAGTTTGTAAATAATGTTTGAAAACAAATTTTTATTTTTATAATAATGCTCTCCTTCGGGAGGGCTTTTTTTTTATTTTTTATTATTTTGGGATGAGTTCAGTTATCCATTGTTTTCTCGAAGAACATGAATTATGGTTCAGCATAGTTATAAAAATTAGAAATAAAGATTGTTTAGAAATGTCCCCTATGTTTTATTAAAAAATTCATAATGACCCGATTTATCCAAATTCTTTTTGACCAAGTTTTTTCTTCATATGGTTTTGAAATTTTCAAATCTGTAAAAAATGATTTTTTTAATTGTTTAATCAAAGATTTATTTTTACTAATTATATTTAATTCATAATTGTGATTAAAAGTTTGATAATCTAAGTTTGCTGAACCGAAAGTACAAACATTATTATCTATAATTACAAATTTTGAATGCATCATTTTGGGATATAAAAAAACATTTATTCCTGCTTCGTGTGACAAATAACTTCCAAAGTGATTCATTAAATTTACCATATATCCATCTGCATTTTTTGGAATTAGAATATTTATTTTTATTCCTCGCTTTACTGCTTTTTTCAAAGCTCTTCTAAAAGGTAAATCTGGAACTAAATAAGGTGTAGCAATTAATATTTCATCTTTTGCCGAATTAAATATTTTTATTAATTCTTTTTTTAATAATCTATGTTTAGAATAAGGAACTTGTCTTACAAGAATATCTTCTTTTACAAAATTTTTTGATAGTTTCTTTAATATTGTTCTCTTTTGGAAATGTTTTTTCATTGCAATTTTTTGCATTTCCCTTGCAGAAAATTCAAGTTCTTTTACTATTGGTCCAGTTATTTCTACAAATAAATCCCTCCAAGTTAGTTCTCTGGAAGAATAATTTGTTCCCCCAACAAAAGCTATTTTGTCATCAATTAGAGTTAATTTTCTATGATTCCTAAAATGTATATTCCAAAATTTTTTTGCCTTTGAAAAGGAAAAATTTTCAAAGAGTGGATTAAAAATGAATAATTTTATTCTTGATTCATCCAATTCTTTTCTTTTTTGTTTTGAAAATTTTCCCCAACCTAAACTATCGACAAGGACAGTTACTTCTAAACCTTTTTCTGATTTTTTTATTAATAGATCCAAAAGATCTCTTCCAATTTTATCACTTGCAAACCTATATGTTTCAATATAAATTGATTTTTTTGCTGATTTTATTAATTGAAAAATTCTTTTAAAACTTTTTTTTGGTTCATCAAAAACAATGTACTTGTTTGTCATTAATTGTTTAAACACTTGATATATAAAAATGTTCTTTACACTAAACATGTTCCTAGATATTTCTACAAAATATCTGCTAGGGGTAAAAATTAATTTTAAATACTCTTAAATCCAATTTTTTATATGATTGAATATTATAATAAATCAAAAGTGAAAGACAATATTGAAAAATTGGATAAATTTGTTAGAGGTTGTTGGATTGATGTTACTAATCCGAGTCAAGAAGAAATTGAATTTTTAGTTAAAGAATTTAGAGTTGAAGAAGCTAATTTGCATGATGGATTAGATATTCATGAGAATCCTCGTTTTGAGATTGAAGATAGTAAATCATATATTTATTTGACCTCCCCAACAAATAAAATAAAACATGAATATGATTCTTCCTTTTTGATTATTTATGCTAAAGATTTTTTTATGACAGTTTCAAAAAGTTCTCTTGAAATTTTTGATAAAATTTTGAATACAAAAACAAAATTTAATCGTTTTAATAATTCAAGAAATCTTGTTAAAATCTTATTTCTTTTATCTAGATTATTTGAAAAATCAGTTCATAAAATATTGAAAGAAACAAAAGCTAACCGTGCCGATCTGAGTAAATTAAAAAATAAAGATATTGAAAAATTAATTAATTATGAAGATACTTTGAATACATATATTGCTTCATTTGGAAGAACAATTAATACTTATTCAAGAATTTTAAGAGATAAATCTGTTAAGTTTGCAAAAGATGATGAAGGTATTATTGAAGATTTAATTATTGACTTGAATGAAACTCTGGATTTATGTAAACAAACTTTGAATAAAATTTCTAACACTAGAAATTATTATTCTACAAAACTTTCAAACGATTTGAATAAAACTGTAACTTTGTTAACTTTGGTTACAATTTTTTTAGCCATTCCTACTTTGTTCTCCAGTATTTATGGAATGAATATCCCCTTACCCTTTCAAAATTCAAGCAATATATTACTTACTTTGGGATTGATTGTTTTTGTAATATTGGGAATTCTTTTATTTGTTTTGAAAAGAACCAAACTTTTAAGATAAAATTTCAGAAGATGTTTTAACAAGAAATTCCCTTATTTTTTCTTTTTGATAAATAATATTTAATGTTTGTTAAAATCTCATTCTTAAATATTGTAATTTTTCACTGGTTGTTTGAACAAGGCGTAAATATGTTTGTCACTTGATAATTACTACCATCATAAAACTTATAAAGGACTTATGTGATATATTTATTGTAGATAAGCAATGCTTTCTATGAATTAAATAAATGAAAAGAGCACAAAGATGAAAACAAAAAACCTCATGGTTTCTATCTGTACGTTAGTTCTAGCTGTATTCTTAGTAGCAACTGTTGCTGCTGCGGATTTAGTTAATAACAACTACGATATAACTGTAGATGGTATTGATGCCCTTAACAATGATGTTAGTGTTGTTGCTGGTGAAATGGTTACTATTAAAGTATATTTCACTGCTAATGTAAGTGATACTGATGTTACTGTTGAAGCAGAAATTGAAGGCGAAAAAGTAAAGACTAGTGCAATTACTCATGTTTTTGACGTGGAAGCGGGAAAAACATATAAGAAAGTTTTGACTCTAAGAGTTCCATTTGAACTTAAAGATGATCTTTCTAATGATATTACTTTAGAAATTGAAGTAGATGGTAAAAAGTACAAGTCAGTTCTTACTCCAATTTTATTGAGAGTACAAAGACCTTCATATAATCCAGTTGTTAAGTCAATTACAACTCCAAGTTCAATTGATGCAGGGGAAACTTTTCCTGTAGAAATTGTTTTGAAGAATATGGGTTACAACGAACTAGAAGACGTTTACGTCTCAACTAGAATTGTTGGACTTAATTCATTCCAAGGACCTAAATGGTTCGGAGACTTGGTTTCGATTGAAAATTGTTCAGACGATTGCGATTTAGAAGATACTGTTGTTGGAAAACTATATTTAGAAGTTCCATACACAGCTGCTGAAGGTATCTATACTCTTGAAGTTACTGTAGTTAACGACGATGTTGAAACAACAGAATTAAGACAAATTGTTATTAATAACGATTTTGCTGAAAATGTTGTCTCAGTAGATACAGAAAAGACTGTTGCTAAAGGTGAAGAAGCTGTATACGATGTTTTAATTGTGAACCCAACAAATAATGTTAAAGTTTACAAGATCGTATCAGAATCCACTGACGGTATTTCATCAGCTCCAGTTGAAACTATTGTTGCTGTTCCAGCAGGATCAAGCAAAGTAGTTAAAGTAATTGCAAGTTCAGACGAAGAAGGTACTTACACATTTGATGTAAATATTATTTCTAGTGATGAATTAGTAAAAACAGTTACTTTCGGATTGGAAGTTGAAGGAAAACAAACAAACTCAATTGTTGTATTAACAATTGTTTTGGCAATTATCTTTTTAGTATTATTAGTTGTACTAATTGTACTTTTAGGTAGAAAACCTGAAAAATCAGAAGAATTCGGCGAAAGTTATTACTAACTTTTTTTGAGTGATTCAAAAAACTTTTTTATTTTTTTTATTATTTTATTCCTTCTTTTGAAGGGGGAATTATTTTTTTATTGTCTTGGCCGAAGGGCCGCAATTTGTCCCGAAATATTTTAAGAGCAGTTCAAATCGACTGGAAAACGATTTGAATTAAAACTTTTGAAGGGGGAATTATTTTTTTATTTGATTGGACGCTAGTCTGCAATTTGAATGGTCGATATCAAGAACCAATGTTTGAAATTAGAGTGTTATGTGGAAAGAGGAAAACAGGGGACAAATTTAGTTGTCCATTTCCGCTAGGAGACATTGATTGTGCCACATTAATTTTAACTGGAAGAAAAGATTAGTTAGATTATTAAGCACAAAAGTTGTAAACAAAATATGAAAAAACAAAATTCAAGAAGAAAAAATTTTAATATATTTACTTTTTCAAATTCTTTGATGGCTTTAGCTGTTGGATTATTTGGCCCATTTTATTACCTATTCATAAATGATATGGGTGGCTCAATTGAGAATTTTGGAATTGCTGCGGGACTACTTGTTTTATCTGGAGCTTTATTTTCTTTATTTGCTGGGAAGTTTTCAGATAAGATTGGAAGAAAACCTTTTTTGATTTTTGGAGGATTTGCAACAGCAATTGTAGTTTTTCTTTATACTATTATTGATTCAACTTGGCAACTGTATTTATTGCAAATATTTAGTGGGATTATTGCAGCAGGATTTGAGACTGCAGAGGGAGCTTATTTGGGGGATTTGACTGATCACAGTAAACGTGGAGAAGAAGTTGGAAAGTATGATGCAATTATTGGTGTGTCTGAAGCTTTGGCTATTGTTGCTGGAGGATTTTTGGCTGGAAGATTTGGATTTGAAACAGTTTTCTATATTGTTGCTGTTGTTTCTTTAATTTCAACTTTGGTTATGTTGGGATTACGAGAGAAATAATTTTAAACTTTCAAACTAATAACCTTACTAATTCCTTCATGCATCGAAATCCCGAACAAATTAGTCGCGCCAGTTATTATTTCATCATTGTGTGTGATGATCAAATATTGACCGCGTTGCATATTTTTATTCAGAAGAACACCAAGTCTACTAGAATTTCTTTTGTCTAGTGCTGCGTCTATTTCATCCAACATGTAAAAAGAATAGGGTTTTAATTCTTGAATTGCAAAAATTAACGAAAGTGCAACCATTGTTTTTTCTCCACCAGAAAGGGATTTGATATCCAAATATTTTCCATGCCCCATTTTTACTATTGCATTTACTCCTCCTGCAAATGGATCTTTTCTATTTTCTTGTTCTAAGGAAACTTCCCCTTTTGTAGAAATTTGTGAAAAGTTTCTTGAAAAAAGTATATTTAATTCATTCAATGTTTCTAGGAAAACTTTTTTCTTTCTTATGTCAATTTTGTGTATAATTTTTAGAACTGATTCTTTTTCGTTTGTTATTACTTCTACTTTTTCTCTTATTGAATCATATTCATCTTTTACAGAATCATAAACTTCAAGTGCCCTCATATTCACAGAACCTATTTTTGAAATAATCTCTTCTGTTTTTCTTAATCTTTGTTGTAATATTTCTTTTTTAGAACTTATTACTGTGACTGTTGGAAATTCTAAAATTTCTATTTCTTTATTTTCTATTTCTGCATCAACCCTTGCTCTCTCCACACGATAGTTGTTAATAGATTGCTCTAAATTATATAAAAAATTATTTTTTATTGATAATTCTTGTTCATTTGTTCGTATATTTTGTTGTAATAAATCTCTTTTTTCAATAAAAGTTTTTGCTTTTTCAACTAAAATCTCTTCTTCTTTTCTTTTTTTAGAAAGTATTTTTTCTTTTTCATTAAGATTTCTTCTTACAATAATTAATTCTTCTTCTAAATCTATTTTATCTCGATTTATTTGTTTTATAGAAATCATTGCTCTTTCCATTTCTCTTTGTTTGAATGAAATTTCTGAATCCAAATTTTCTTTATTTCTAAGAGAAATATCTTCAACATCCATTTTCAAAGTTTCATATTTTTCTTCAATATTTGAATTCTCATCAAAACTAGTTTCTAACTTTTCTTTTAAAGATTTTAATTCTGCAAACTCTTTTTTTGAATTTAAAATACGTTCTTGTAATGAATTTACTTGATCATTCTTATCTTGGATTGTTCTTAACTTCATTAAATCGGATTGTCTTTTTTGTATTTCATTAGTTGTTGATTCTATGTCTTGTTTTAAAATATCTCGATTATTATAAATTTCTGATAACTCCTTATCTCCCCCATCAATACATTTTTTGAATGCATTAATTTTTGGCATTGCTTCTTCGTTAATTGAATGTATATGTTCCTCAGTTATTTTATTTTTACACAAAGGACAAGTATCTAATTCAGCAATTTTTTTTGCAACTTTTTCTTGTTCTTCAATTTTTGATACACTTATATTAACCACTTTTTCAACTTCTTTTTCTCTTTTATTTAAATTTTCCAATGAATCTTTTTTCTGTGCTAGAAGGAGTCTTAATTCCTCAACTTTTTTTATATCTGTTTTTTTATCAAAAAGTTCAAGAGAAAGACTATTTATTTGTTTCAACAAAAAGTTAGATTCATTCTGATAATTTTGTAATAAATTATTTTTATCTTCATTTCTATCTTTAATTGTTCTTAATTCTGATTTAGCCATATAATGTTTTTTTCTTATTTCTTCTAAATTTTCTAATTCTTTCTTTTTTGAGATTAATTCTTTTTTAATTTTTTCAATAGTTGGAGATTCTTCTTGTAATTCTTTAATTGATGATTCATTTTCTTTTATTGTTTCTTTTAAATTAATTTTTTGACGAGAAATATCTTTTAATTTTTTTTCATGATTTTCAAGTTTTACAGTTAATCCTGCTATGTCTGCCCTAAAATTTGCAATCTCTTGATTTAATTTTTCCTGTTCTAAACCGGTTTGTTTTTGTATACTTAAGTTGATATCAGAAATTTGTTCTTCTAAATTTTCAATCCTTATTTTATATTCTAAAATTATTTTTTTTATTTTATTAACTTCTTTATTTTTTTCTTCTATTTGTTTTTCAATTATTTCTTTTACTTTTTTCTTTTTTGTTAAATCGGAATAAATTATACTTTTTTTGAAAACTCGTACATCTTTTTCTAATTTTTTGTGTTTGAGTGCTGCTTCTCTTTCTTTTTCTAAATTATTCAAAAAAGTTGTTCTTTCTCTTAAAATTGCTTCAACTTCTTTTAGTTTGTTCTCTGTTTTTTCTAATTCTTTTAATGATTTTTCTTTCCTTGCTTCATAAATTGAAATTCCTGCAACTTCCTCAATTACCTTTCTTCTTTCTTCTCCTTGCATTCCAACAAAGTTTTGAATTTCTCCCTGAAGAATAATATTAAATCCATTAGGATCTATGCCTGCTTGGGCTAAGAGGGCTAACACCTCTTGTCTTGTGTTTGTTTTACCATTTATCTTGTAAATACTTTGTCCATTTTTTCTTAGAATTCTTTTTATTGAAACTTCCTTGCCTCCTATTGAAAAAGAATTATCTGAATTATCAAAAACCATTTCAACTATTGCTTCTTTTGCTGGAGCAGCAGACTTTGTTCCCATAAATACAAGATTACTTGCTTTTGCCGCCCTCATCGATTTGATACTCAATCTACCTAAAACAAAACATAAAGCATCTGAAACATTTGATTTTCCGGAACCATTTGGACCTAAAATTACATTGATTCCTGGGGTGAAGGGTAATTCAGTTTTTTTTGCAAAACTTTTGAAACCTTGCATCACTAATCTTTTTATATGGGACATAATTTGTATAAGCAATAAGTATTTTTAAAGATTTATTTGGCTAGATTTCTTTTTGTTTTTTGAATGTCATTAAGCTCCCTTTGTGCCTGATCTAGTTTTATTTGTTTTTCTTTTTCTATAATAGTTAAATATTCTGCAAGTTCTCTTGAATAAAGTACTTTATCAATAATTGAAATCCTACTATCTTTATCTGATTGAATTAAATTGGATGTTTGTGAATCTATTATGCGATCTCCATTAGCCCCTATTCTGGAAATTCCCTCTTCTTCTTTTGAAAACAATATTAAATTCTTTCCAAATTTTTGTTCATCTGGAGAGGAATATGCAAATCTGGAATCATTCTTGAATGTTGTATCTTCTCCCAGTCTTAAGAGTATTCCATATTTATTTTTTGGATTTTGATCTTGAATTAATTCTAGTTTTGAAATGATTAAAGGTTCTTCTTTTGAGAATAATATTTTCTCATTATTTATCTGTTTTACTAGGTATTCTAAAACATATTTATTTTTTGAATAAATGGGTGTAACTGATCTAAGAATTAAATCGGTTGTGTCATAAAATGCATCCCCAAAATAAGAATCTTCAAAGTAATCTTGCATAGTTTGAATATCATTGAGAGTAATGACTCTTTTTTCTTTAGGTAAAAAATTATTTAGATAATTATTGAAGAAAAATTGTGAACCTGTAATTTTTTCAAAATCTATTCCTTGAATGATACTTTGATAAGCTTTACTTTTTTCTCCAAATTCTTCTTTTGCTTTAACTCTTGCTTCATGAAATATTTCTTGTTCTTCTTTGTTTAATACCCCAACAATTGGTAGGGGAATATTTTGGGGTATAAAATTACGTACATTCTCCATAATTATATTGATAAAAAAGAACTTATAATTATTTATATCTAGAATCTTAGTTTTTCTTGCTTCAAGAATTCGACTGCCTTTTTCCAAGTTATCCAAGTTTTTCTAAATATTCCATCATTTTTGTATTTATCAGCATATTTTGCCAAAAACTTTTGGGTTGCGGGGTCAGAAGTATATCCCGAACCAATTTCACTTCCATATTTTTCTTTTAATTTTGTCATTTCTCTTTCTCTCATACATTTGGCCAAAATTGAAGCCGCCGCAACAGAAACATGATTCCTATCTGCTTTATGTTCACAAGAAATTTCTAAATTTGAAAGATTTTTTACATGTGTTTTCAAATAATCTCCCCATTTTTGAATTCCTGGTGAAGGACAATCTAGAATTATTTTTATTTTATCTTCTCCTTTGTTTAATTCATTAATTATTTTGGCACATTCAATTGCTTCTACCTCATTTAATTTTATTCCCGCTTTGTTTTGGCTTTCTATTTCATCTGGAAGGGTAATTAAAACTTGAAAAGATTTGGCCTTTTCTTTTATTATTTGTTCCAAAAATTCTCTTCTTTTTTGAGTTACTGTTTTGGAATCTTTTACTCCAATACTTTTCAAATATTTTTCTTCCTTTGGGTCAATTAAGACTCCTGCTAGAATCATCGGTCCAATTACTGGTCCCCTGCCCGCATCATCTATTCCCAAATTCCAAGTTGTCATCTTCAAAGAAAATTAAGGGAGTTAATAAGTATTTATAAAAAAAATACGCCTCGAGCAGGAGTCGAACCTGCGCACCCCGAAAGGTCCAGATTAGCAATATGGTATAAGAAATTTATATAATATTAAAATTTATAAGAATAAATGGAAGGAATCAAACCGAAATCTTCATCCTTCCTTACCTAACCGAAGTCAGATAACCTTAACCGAAGTTAAGTAATATTAATAGAATATTAGGGTTTAAATATTTTTTTAATTGATGAAAAAGGAGAAAAATACGCCTCGGGCAGGAATCGAACCTGCGCACCCCGAAGGGTCCAGATCATTGCGTTTTAGAGAATAAAACTTAGCAATCTGGTGCAATAACCACTATGCGACCGAGGCATAATAGAAGTAACTATGTGTTATTTTTAAAGTTAATCATGTTAATAATTTTAACAAATTTAATGGTTTTAAAAAGAATAAAAATCTCTTTTTCATATGATAAGAAAATGTCTAGATTGTAGGAGCGAAGATTTATTTCATGATTCTTATTTGGGAGAAATAATTTGCAATAATTGTGGTCTTGTTTTAGATGAAAAAATGGTTGATTTTAATCCAAATGAAATGAAAAGTAAAATCATAAAGAAAAATTCAAAAGAGAGAATAACCCAAAAAAGTTTCTATGAAAAATCTATAGAAAAAAAGATTTTTGAGAATACAAAAAAATCTAAAGAGATGGGTGAATTTTTGGATGGAAAAAAATTATTAAAAAGATTTGCCCTTATCCGCACCACTTTTCAAGATTTAAATTTAATTAATAAAGAAGAAATTAAAAAAAATTGTAAAGAATATTACCGTACAATTGTAGAAAAAAAACTAGCAAAGGGAAAATCTCATCAAATTATAATATATTCTTTGATAATGTGTCTTTTGTCAGATTTTGCAAGAAAATCTATCCAAGAAAATAATGAAAGATTAAATGAACTTATAGAAGATTGGGGAGATTATTTTGAGATAAACTATCCAGAAGAATTTTCTTCTGCAGATAGAATGTTTAGAAAAGTTGCAAAAGATTGTTGTGAAGAGAAAGGAAACTATTCTCTAAAATCTCCAGCAATTCATCTATTTG
>Ga0075121_1000031_pt1 | contig 77910 bp, 78 predicted proteins | sample AntAceMetag02UKG_FD_69793 | JGI IMG/M metagenome (GOLD analysis project Ga0075121, IMG submission 69793) | Saline lake microbial communities from Ace Lake, Antarctica - Antarctic Ace Lake Metagenome 02UKG | ecosystem: Environmental > Aquatic > Non-marine Saline and Alkaline > Saline | place... | reverse complement strand
CAACATGGATCCGGAAACCGGCGCAGGAAAACCCTGGCTCGAATGGACGCTTGGAGCGGAGGGCGTCGAGGTGGAAGTCGATCTTCAAGACGGCCGCTGCCGCGTCCTAAAAGCCGCCTGCACGATGGATGTGGGCAAGGTGGTGCATCCTAAGCTGGCGCGTGGTCAGGTCGTCGGCGCCATGGGTATGGGCATCGGTTATGCGATGTCGGAAGGCTATGTGTTCGATTCCCGCGAGACGGTGCAGAACGGCAGTCTCCGGGACTACAAAATTCTGCGTTACGGAGAGGAACCGGAGTATTTCGTCGACTTCATCGAAACGCCGCAGGATGATGGTCCTTTCGGATTGCGCGGTCTGGGCGAACAGGGAATTGTCGGGATGCCCGGCTGTCTTTCCCAGGCGGTCTCGCTGGCGATCGGTGCTCAGACAACCGAACTCCCTCTCACGCCCGAAACGATCTGGAAGAAAATCCAGGAGGTCTCCTCATGATTGCCGCTGAATTTCCCTATCTCCGAGCCGACACCGCGGAAGAGGCTGTTGATGCCTGGAGTCGCTACAAAGGCGCCCGCTATCTGGCAGGTGGCACCGAAATCACCACGTCCGCCCGGCGGACCGCCGCCCCGGCGGTGACCGCACTGGTGGACATCAAGCACATCCCGGAGGTGAACATCCACGAGATGCAAAAGGATTTTCTCATCCTGGGGGCGGCACTCACTCTGGCCGATGTGGTGGAAGGCGATGCCTTCCCCTTCCTCAGCGCCACCTTGCGAGGTATTGCCGATCATTCCGTTCGCAACCGGCTGACCCTCGGCGGCAATGTGACGGGCATGCTTCCGTACCGCGAAGCCGTGCTTCCCCTCCTGCTGGCCGATGCCTCCCTGCAATCCATTGCCCCCGGAAAAGAAGGCGCACCCCCCGTCCGGCGGGAACAGAAATTGAAGGACGTGTTCGACAAACGCCTGATTCTCGCCCCGGGCGAACTGGTGCTCTCCTTCTCGGTGCCGATCACCGCCACGGAACTGGCCTGGAGCCATCACCGCAAGACACGGACCGGTCCCGTGGATTATCCGTTGGTGACCTCCTGCCTGATCCGAGAAGAAGAGGAAATCCGCCTGGCGATCTCCGGTGCCCACCCCTATCCCGTCCGCTCCGATGAAGTGGATGCGGCCCTGACGAAAGACAGTGTTGTCGCCGTGGATCAAGCGATCGGCCTCCTGGGAGCCTTCCGGACGGATGCCCGCGGGTCGGCAGACTATCGCACCGCCCTGCTCGGTAACATGATCCGCGCATCGCTGGAGGAGTTGTCATGAAAGAAATTTCCGGAACCACCGAACTCTGTCTGTGCGTGAATGGCGAGGAGCGACGCGCCAGCGTCCGTCCGGGCGATACCCTGATGCGGGTGCTTCGCGAAAAGCTGGGCCTGACCGGCACGAAGTGCGGCTGTGAAAACGGCGACTGCGGGGCCTGCACGGTCCTGTTTGACGGCAAGCCGACCAAATCCTGCATGGTGCTGGCCGTCGAGTGTGACGGCATCGAGATCACCACGATTGAAGGATTGGCAACCCACCCGGTCCAGCAAGCGTTCACCGAAGAAAACGGGTTCCAGTGCGGTTTCTGCACTCCCGGCATGATCCTGAATGCCGTGGCGCTGGTCACCGCTCATCCCGAGACGGATGAGGAAGCCGACCGCGAATGGATGCAGAGCAACCTGTGCCGCTGCACTGGCTATGAAGGCATCCGCAACGCGCTGGCTACCGCGCGCATCCTGCTGAACCCACAGGATTGACCCGTCCCCATTCCCCGTTTCACAAAAAAGAATCCTTCGAGTCAAAATCAGAAAAACAGCCCATCGCCGAACGTTTTCACCCAAAAAAGACATTTTCTGCCTTATTTTCGCATCAAAATCGGACTGAAATCGTTTTTTTTGAATTTCCAGCCTTTTGTCAGGGCAGCAAAATCTGCTATAGTGAGCGCATGAAAATTTTGTCGATGGGAGATCAGGTGCTTCCCGGTACCTATACCGTGAAGGAAGAATTCGAACACAGCGTGCTGTTGCTGGACTCGAATGAACGCGCCTTGTTTGTTGTGGACCGCTCCATTGGAGAGGGGCCACTCAATCTGTTGGTGGCCAATCCAGACACCTTCATCGAAGGCAATTCGCTGGTGATTCCCCGTCTACTGAAGGCGCCGATGTTCGATTCTTCGCTGCCGCGCCTGGAACGGGACGAACGGATCCACCTCCGCAAGATGCTGGAAAGAGCCCTGCCGAAGAAAGCCTCCTCCGACAGTCTGATTTCGCTGTTCTCCTCCGTGAAGAACATGTCCCGCCTGCAACAGGCTCGCGATATGATCTTTAACCAAGCTTTCCGCCATTTCGAGGCCAAGCGCCTCGCGGAAGGCGTCCGGCTGATCCGCGGATGCGGCTCGGGCCTGACCCCGGCGGGCGATGATTTTCTATGCGGTCTGATGCTGGCCTGCCGCCTGCGCCGCAACTGGGCCATGGCCCAGACGATTCTGCGTCATGCGCTGGGGCAGAACCCCATTTCCAACGCCTTTTTGGACCTGTCGGCCAAGGGCCGGGTCAACATCGTACTCCAGAAATTCATCACGACCCCCACCCCGGCCCGCATGATGAAAGTCTGCGACTTCGGCCACAGTTCCGGAGCCGACCTGCTCTGCGGCCTGCGCCACGGCCTCGAGTGGGACAAGTAGACCGCTACGCGGCGATTCTCAATTAAGAATTAATACTGAAGAATTGGGGATTTTGAATCCTCCCCGCTGGGCTCCCTCTCAGGTGGCGAGAGACCACCAAACGATCAGGCTCAGGACAATCCGATACCAGCCGAACGCCTCCAGCGTGTGATGGGAAATCAGTTTCATCAGGAACCGGATGGCCAGGCGCGCGACAAAGAATGAAACCAGCAGGCCGATGACATAGGGAATCACATCCGCCCGCTGCAGGGACTCCCATCCCTTATAGAGGGAATAGGCGCCCGCCAAAAGCAGCACCGGTACGGCGGCAAAGAAGGAATATTCCGCCGCCGTTTTCCGCCCCAACCCCATCAGGCGCCCACCCAGGATGGTGGACATGGACCGAGAGGTTCCCGGCACCATCGCCAGGCACTGGAAGAATCCGATGCCCAGTGCGCGCTTCCATCCGATGCCATCCACCCCTCCTTCATCGTGCGAGGGAAGCAGCCGCTCCATCACGATCATGACCACACCTCCCACGCCCAGAGCGATGGCAATCGTCATCGGAGAAAACAGCTTTTCCTTGATCACATCGTGAAACAAAAGTCCGAGAACCACTGCCGGCAGCGTCGTCAGAAACAACCAGGACAAACCACGCACACCCGAAAATCCGGTGGGATCCCGGAAATCGGCCAATCGCGCAAACCGTCTCCAGTATTCCACGAGAACCGCCAGCACCGCGCCGGACTGGATGACAACCTCGAACACTTCGCTAAACGGGCTGCCCATCCAGGCATTCACCAGAACCAGGTGTCCGGTCGAGGAGATCGGCAGGTATTCGGTAATCCCTTCGACCACTCCCATCCAGACAGCCATCAGCCAGGTTGTCAGTTCAGACATGCCGAATCCTTTACAGTTCGATGTGGAACGCGATGCGCGCGTCGATGTCCGCGGCGATCTTATCCACAACGGCATCGTCTGCCGGCGTGTTCAGTTTCAGGATGGCCAGCGACATGCTGCCCTTCGAGTCATGCGGATTGCGCACGTCATCGATGTTGACACCGGCGTCCGCCAGAGAGGCGCCGATGCGACCGAGCACACCAGGCCGATCCTCGTAGGTGAAGACCACCCAGTTGCCGGACGGCTCGAAGTAGAGCTTGTCAAAGTCGTTGATGCGCGCCACGAGCTGGTTGCCCTCCTCAATGGTGCCGCGCACACTGGCGCGAACCAGATGTTCGGCATCCACATGACCGGTCAGATCCACCGTGATCGAGTTGGTATAGGCCTTGTGGCTGTCGACCTCGCGGTTGACATAGTCCACTCCCATATCCGAAAGGAAAGCCAGTGTGCTCTTATGATCCAGAACCGTGTCATAGTCCGCGCTCAAGGCCGCGGTAACCGGCGTCAGTAGCCATTGTCCGAACGGCTGCAGCGAACCGTAGAAGCTGGTTTCGATGAGCTTGAGGCGCGTCTGCTTGCCTAGGACACCGCGGCAGATGCGGGTGAGCACATTCGTAAGCCGAGCAAAGGCGGGATCCAGACCGGCGGGAACATCGCGGTTGACGACCGCGCTGGTGACGCCCTGGTCATCCAGGTCGATCAATTCGCGGGCGGCCAGTTCGGCAGCCTTGCGGTTGGCTTCGCGGGTGCTCGCGCCCAGATGCGGCAGCATCAGGTCGGCGAGATCCGCCACGCTCTTCTCCCCTTCCGCATCCTTCGCATAGACATCGTTCAGAAAGCGGATCTTCTTATCGGCCTTGAGGGCGCGCAGGTCGGCTTCGTTGAGGATGCCGGCGCGGGCGCAGTTGATCAGAGTGGCCCCGGTCTTCATGCGACCCAGCAGCGAGGCGTTGACCATGCCGCGGGTCTCTTCGTTCTCAGGCACATGCAGGGAGATATAGTCGGCGCGTTCAAACAGGCCCGGCAGATCGCTGAGTTCTATGCCGAGGTCCTCGGCCTTCTCCTCGGAGGTGAACGGATCGAAACCGATGACCTTCACATCGAATCCGGACAGGCGGCGGGCGACCAGCTGGCCGATATAGCCCAGCCCCACGATCCCGATGGTCTTGCCGGTGAGTTCAGTGCCCATAAAAGAAGATTTCTCCCACTTGCCGGAACGGCAGGAGGCGTCCGCAGCGACCATATGGCGCGCATCAGCCAGCATCATGGCCACAACCTCTTCAGCCACGGCGTTGGAGTTCGCCCCGGGCGTGTTCATGACATCCACACCCTTTTTGCGGGCATGGCGGATATCAATGGTGTTGTAGCCGGCCCCGGCACGCACAATCACCTTGAGCCGGGGGGCTGCATCGATGATCTCTGCGGTAATTTTTTCGCTGCGCACAATGAGGGCGTGCACATCCGGATGGTCCAGGACCAGCTGAGCGACATCACATTTCGGAATCTGAACCACCGTATAGCCCCCATGAGCCTCCAGCAGTTCCTTCGCTACAGCATCCAGCGAAGTCGGAATCAGTACCTTGTTCATCTCTTTTCCTTTCGTCGTTTGAAGCAGAGTTGAAGCGTTGCACTGTAGCGCGCCGCTTTTCAGGGTGCAAGCTTTTGACATCCGGCCCCCGGAAGCCGGTTGCAGGGACCGCCAAGGCTCTTGACCGTGACGGGCGCGTTGCGTAAGGTTTCCCCCATGTCAAAATCCAATCTTCAAGCTGGTTGGCGCGTCCTGTCGGCGCTGCTACTGTGGGGGGCCCTGTGCACCTCCGCGGTCGAAGCCACCGCCGCGTCAAAACCCTACGTGGAAACCGAGCCGGCGCGCGGCTTCCATCTGTTCAACCGTCCGAAACAAAAGGATGCGGCTGCCCAGTGGACCTATGTGCGCAATCTCGAACGCCGTGGAAAAATCAAGGCCGCCTGCAACCAGGCACTCGCTCTGCGGATTTTCTGGCCCTATTCGGCCGAAGCGCCCGCCGCGCAACTGCTGCACGCCCGTCTCCTTGAGCAGCGCAAACAGCTTCTGGCGTCCTTCGATGCCTACCAGTATCTGGTCGAACACTATGTGGGGCACTTTGAATTTGATGCGGCAATCGAGGCCCAGATGTATCTGGCCAAGACCTTGATGGATCAGAAAAAAGGGAAATTTCTCTTCCTGCCGGGCTTTACGGCACCGGAACGGGCAATTCCGCTGTTTGAGAAAATCGTAGCCAGCGCCCCCGAATGGCGCGGAGCCGCCGAAGCCTACTATCTGATCGGGGTGGCCCACGATCGGATTTATGAGTATACCGAGGCCATCGATTCGTTCTTCACGACCATGAACCGATTCCCCGACAGCGCCTTTGCCGAGCGGGCCGCGTTCGACCAGGCGCAATGCCACATCAAGCTCTCCCATGACGCCCCCCACGACAAGCGCGCGATCGATACCGCCATCGCCGCCTGCGACCTCTATCTCCAGCGCTATCCTGCGTCGGACCACCGCACCCAGATAGAAAAGGCGATTGCAAAACTCCGTACGCAGCAGATTGAAACCGCGTACAAGCTGGCCCTCTATTATGACCGCATCCTTCACAAGCCGGAAGCGGCTCTGATCGAGTACACTGAATTTGTGGCGCTGTTCCCGAACGCCCCGCAGACCCCCGCGGCCCGTGCCCGCATCGCCCAACTGCAACCGAAACCGGAGAAATAGGATGAATCGTTTCCTCGCCCCCATTGCCATCGCCCTCCTGCTTCTCTTTTCCGCCGGCTGCGCCAGCTATCAGCTGGGTTCGATGCTCCCCGACGACATCCGGACGGTCTATATGCCGACCTGCATCAACCAGACCACGGAACCGATGATCGAGCAGGATGTCACCAGCGCCATCCTTGCCCAGATCCAGATGGACGGCTCACTCCGCGTGACCTCCAAAGACACGGCCGACACCATCCTCGATGTGACCCTCACCAAGTTCTGGCTGAACCCGGTCGCTTATGTAACCGGTGAGAGCTCCACGGCCGATCAATATCGCATGAACATCAGTGCCTCCTTTGTACTGCGCCGGCGCGCGGACAATTCGGTGGTGGCCGAGTCGCCTGGCGTCACCGGCTGGTACGAGTTTGACTTTGCCGGCGACATGACCTCCTCCAAGAATGTGGCCCTCCGCCCCACCGCGAAAGATCTCGGGCGCCGCATCGTCAACGGCATTGTGCAGTACTGGTAGAACCGGGTCCCATGCCAGCCAAACGAATCATTCCCTGTCTGGACATCACAGGCGGGCGTGTGGTCAAAGGCGTCCAGTTTGTGGAGCTGCGCGATGCCGGCGATCCCGTCTCCGTGGCCCAAGCCTATGAGGCCCAGGGCGCCGATGAACTGACGTTTCTCGACATCACCGCCTCCAGCGACGGACGCGACACCATGCTCGAGATGGTCCGGGCCGTCGCCCGGCAGGTCTTCATGCCCCTCACCGTCGGAGGCGGCATCCGCACGCCCGCCGACATCCGTCGCATGCTGCAGGCCGGGGCCGACAAGGTCTCCCTCAACACCGCCGCCATTCTGACCCCCGATCTGATCAACGAAGCCTCGCGCCAGTTCGGCACGCAGTGCATTGTTCTGGCCATCGATGCCCGCCGGAATACCGATGAGCGGGAGGGCTGGACCGTCTACACGCATGGCGGCCGGAACCCCACCCCCCTAGATGCCGTCGAATGGGCGCTGGAAGGTGTGCGGCGCGGCGCCGGCGAAATTCTGCTCACCAGCATGGACTGTGACGGCACGAAAGATGGCTATGACATCGCGCTGGTCCGCGCGGTCGCCGATGCTGTTCCCATACCGGTCATCGCCTCCGGCGGCGTGGGAACCCTCGACCACCTGCGCGAAGGCATCCAGGAAGGCCATGCCGATGCCGTCCTGGCCGCCTCCATCTTCCACTTTGGTGAATTTACCGTCCCCCAGGCCAAGGACTATCTGGCCCGGAGCGGCATTGAAGTCCGCGTCCCCTTTACGGCGGACGCCTCCCCCTCCCCGAAAGGAGCCCCCGCATGAAAGAACTCGAAGAAGGCAGCGAACTCACCCTCGATTTCAACAAGCTGACCAAAGCCGTCTCGGCCTGTCCCGGCGTGATTCCGGTCGCCGTCCAGAATGCCGACACCCGCGACATCATTCTGGTGGCCTATGCCAACGAACTCGCGCTGAAGAAATCCATCGAAGAGCGCATGGCCGTTTTCTGGAGCACCTCCCGCAACGAACTGTGGGAAAAAGGCAAAACCTCCGGCGAAACCTTCGAGCTGCTGGAGGTCCGCGTCAACTGCGAGCAGAACTCGCTGGTCTATATCGTCCGGCCGCGCCGCGGCGGCATCTGCCACACGAAGAACAAGCAGGGTGAACCCCGTGACTGCTACTACCGCTCGCTGGACTTTGACACCGGAACACTCGTCAATCTGGATCCCTGAGCACCATGACCGCGCATCCGCCGACCGATCCCTCCCCCAAGGTTCAGCCTGACTCGTTCCGCACGGCCGCCAATCGGCGGATTTTCGTGTTTGTCACATTATTCACGCTGCTGTTGATCGGAGCGCTCGCCCTAGTACTGCGAGAGGAAAAGCGGCGCGGAGCACTGCTGATTCAACCGGAGAAACTCGCCCCGCCTGAAGCCGTGATGCCGGCGCCGGCATCGGCACCGGTCCCGGAAGTGCCCGTCATTCAAGAACCGGTCAAACGGGTTTCCCCCGCACTGGAACAGAGTCAACAGATGGAAGAAGCGCTCACCGCCTACCGGGAAGCCGGGGAGCACCTGATCGCCAAGCGGTTCGGTCCGGCCGAAGAACGCGCCCTAGCGGCACTGAAGGCCTATCCGAAAATGGCCTCGGCCCAGCGAATGCTCGGCCTCATCTATCTCCAGCAAGGACGCATCAATCAGGCCATCGGCGTGCTGGAAGTCTCCCTGCGCAATGAACCCTTCCATCCTGAAGCGCTCACCAATCTGGCGTTCGCCTATCTGCAGAATCAGAATCCCGGCCTGGCCATGGAACTCATTGAGACCTGCCGGCGGCTCCATCCCGATTACAATCCCGCCTTGCTTCAGCACGGCATCATGCTGCTGACCCAGAGTGACTCCGGCCCAGAAGCCGTCGAGACCCTGCGTGAAGCCGTCGAGGCTTTCCCCCGCCTGACCGGCCCCCGGAACAATCTGGCCGTCGCACTCGCCCGTCAGGGCGATCGGGAAGGCGCCCGGGAACAGCTGACGACCCTGCTCGAGATGGATCCCTCCAATTTCTCGGCCCTGTTCAATATGGGTGGACTGTATGCACAGGAAACCAATGCCACCGCCGCGGTGCCCTGGCTGCGGCGCGCCATGGACCAGATGCCTCCGGACCAGTTCCGATCGTATCTCAATGACCCCGATCTGGAAGCGATTCGCAACACACCCGAATTCCTACAGATGCTGCAGGAGCTCGACCCGGCTTTTCCGGGACAGCAACCTCTACGCTAAGGGGCCGGGGCTGGATTGCCGATGAACATGTCGCGATTATCGTTTGTGGAGCCGCCATCCGACCACAGGTAGAACGTAACCTGGGAGCTCTTTTCGTATTCGTAATCCTTCCCCCACGGATCCGTCATATTGGTCAGCGAATGATTCTTCGCCACTAACTCCGCTTTCAGGGCAGCGCGATCCGCCGGCACCTGTCCATAGTTCATCTGATAGTCGGTGACAAAACTTTCCAGCTGGGAGACTTCCGCCTCCGCCTTGCTCCGGGCGGCCGATTTCTGCGCATTGCCCGCCAACCCCAGAATCAATGCCGCCAGCAAGGCGATAATCGCAATCACCACCAACACCTCGATCAAGGTAAATCCGTTTTGCTTTGCTCGCTTCATGGCATCTCTCCTTCTACTCTTAGATATACCCTACCCCCCTGCCGGAATCAATCCCCTCTTCCACCCTTCTGACACCCAAGAGGCCAGGGAGTTCCGTTGACGAATGAACACTCCCCTCGAATCCTTGATGCGTCTCCTCACTCCTCCCGGAGGATTTCGTTTAGTATCGATACCTCGCTGGTGGGAAGCCGACAAACGGAATTTTCGCACACATAGGCCGTGGCCTTGCCATCGATGGGCTCGACACCACGGATAAACTCCATATGAGAGGCCAGCACCGCCTGCCCCGCTTCGCCATCGGCAAGGAGTAGAATCTTATTCGGAAGAAAACGGCGATGCACTTCCAGCAGCAAAGCCTGCGTGTCCGGCGCATCCGCTTCTCCGGCGAGGATGATTTGTTTGGATATGGCGAGATAGAACTCCAACGCCACCAGCATCTGCGGCATCGAGGCAGGAGTCCTCTTTATCTGTTGCCCAAAGACCAAGAAAAGAGTCTCGGCTTTCCTGCGAAAGTCGGTGTTATCCGTCATCTGTGACAGGCGCAACAGATTCAGGGCGGCAACAGAATTGGGCGACGGCTCTGCACCGTCATGATCATCTTTCATTCGGAACAGCAGATCAGGATCCTGGCCTGACGTACTGAAATAGCCCCCTGCACTCGGATCCCAGAACAGGTCATCCTGCCGCTGTTGTAATGCCAGGGCCCATTCCAGCCAGTGCACCTCAAAGGAGGCTTCGTACAGGTCCAGAAGCCCTTGAATCAGATTCGCATAATCATCGACAAACCCATCGATGGCGGGCTCACCTGCTCGATAGCGGCGAAGAAGCCCGCCCGTTTCCGCCTGAACCAGGTGGGCCTCTATGAAACGGGCAGCATGCAATGCGGCAGACAGGTATCCTGGATCGTCCAGCACCTGGGCGGCGCGGGCATAAGCGGAGATCATCAGTCCGTTCCATGCCGTCAGGGTCTTGTCATCCCTGCGAGGCCGGGGCCGCTGGTCCCGGACCCTGAGGAGCGCCTGCCGAGCTGACGCCAGAATCGAACGAATCTCATCTGGCGATTTCTTATACTCCGCCGCTGTTTCCTCCAGGGTGTGGCGAACGATGAGAATATTCTGATTCTTGAACTCGCCGTGAGGATCACTTGGCGCATTCCCCGTTGCCTCCACCCCGTAAACCATTGAGAAAATGGCGGCCGGCTCTTCATTCAAAGCCGCCTGAACCTCAGCCTGAGTCCAAACATAGAAGGCCCCTTCAACCGACTCTTCCGGATGCCCCGGCCGTGGGCTATCGGCATCCTCCGCGCTGTTGAACTCACCGTCCGGGCCTGTCATGTCGCGCAGTACATAATCCAGAATGTCGCGGGCCACCTCTTCAAAGAAGGGATCGCGCGTCAATTGATAGGCATCCAGATAGGCGTTTGCGAGCTGAGCCTGGTCATAGAGCATTTTTTCAAAGTGCGGCACATGCCAGAATTCATCCACGCTGTATCGGTGGAAGCCGCCGCCCAACGGGTCATGCATGCCGCCTTCGGCCATTTTGCGGAGTGTGAAGAGACTCATCTGCAGGGACTCCGGGTCACCGGTGCGGACATGAGAGCGGAGCAGGAAATTCAGGGTAACCGGACGAGGAAATTTCGGGGCACCGCCGAATCCGCCGAACTGCGGATCATACGACAACTGAATCTGTTGTACCGCCGCGTCCAGCCAAGAGACTTCCACTTCAACCGAGGGATCGGCTTTCACCTCGGTGAACTGCCGTAGCTGGCGGGTCACTTGGTCTGCGGATGTTTCGATGGCTTTTCGCTCCTCCCGCCAGGCGGCCGCGATCCGCTCCAGCATCGAGGGAAAGCCGGGCCGCCCCCCGCGATCCTCCGGAGGGAAATAGGTGCCGCCGAAAAAGGGTTTCAGCTCCGGCGTCAGCCAGACGCTCATGGGCCAGCCGCCCCCGCCCGTCGTGGCCTGCACATAGGTCATATAGATGCTGTCGATGTCCGGACGCTCCTCCCGATCCACCTTGATGCTGACAAAGTGTTCGTTCAGGATTGCCGCAATGGCTTCATTTTCGAACGACTCCCGCTCCATTACATGGCACCAGTGGCAGGTCGAATAGCCAATCGACAGGAAGATCGGCTTCTCTTCTCTACGCGCTTTTTCAAAGGCCTCATCCCCCCATGGATACCAATCCACCGGATTGTGGGCATGCTGCAGCAAATAGGGGCTTTTTTCGGTCGCGAGACGATTCGAGTAGTTGTGTTCGCTTGTGGCCATGGGTTCTCCATTCGGCACTGGGCTCGCGGCTGGGCTGCGGGCGATTAACGCCGTCCCCGTCGCTCCAATAGCGAAGGATATGACGGCACTTCCAAAAATGAGGGCAAGTATTTTCATTGAGAACTCGATCAGCAATCTGAATAGACAACACTAAGACCGAAAGGAGTCCGGGTCAAAGAAGTCACTCATCTCCTATCGGATACTCAGCCTAGACTCCTAAAACCCTCTAACCTCGACAGTCAGAAGGCTCCATAACGACTTTTGAGAGAAAACATCTAATTTTGAGCTGACGGCACTCAGTTTTAGGCATTTCTGGCCATTTTTAACTGAAATAGGCTATCTTTTGTGCCAAAAACGCTAAAATTTGATTTGTATAATATTATACAGTATTGTCTTCATCTAGTGAACTGGTTGCAATTAACTCTGCCGAGGAAACTCATATGGTAAAGGTTGTCCCGCTGGAAAAAACCCGCCTCTCCGTAGCGGTTGGAGCAGTGGTTGTATGCTTACTCATCACCACACCCCGGCGCTCTCGGGGTGAAGATCTGGCGGATTTCAAGGTGATGTACTATATGGAGGATGACGATCGAATCCAGGTCATCTCCCCCACGGTTCGGTATCAAAAAGAGCTCTCCTCTACCCTAACTATCAAAATCGATGGAATCTATAACTCTATCTCCGGAGCCACACCGACAGGAGCTCCCCCGCCGTTAAGTACTCCCGCTCCCGTTTCAGCGGCTCCATCCGTCTCCTCCTCCTCCTCTTCCTCACCTGCGAGCTCCCCCTCCATCGCACCGACCTTCTCCACCAGCTTTGACGATGATGACGAATGGGAGGAAGAGGATGATGACGATGATGATGACCGCCGAATTGGAATCCCCAGCCGGATCTCCCGCCTCAAGGGCATGCCCTATTCGGCCCGGGCCGGTGCGACTCCAGCCCCGACGCCTGCGCCCACGCCCACCCCGGTGACAACCCCGGCCGCACAACCCGCCGCTGCCCCCTCGTCCGACTCGTCTTCGTCCTCCGGCTCATCCACTCCGGCGGCAGCTCCTGCCGAAACCGCCGCTCCCGCCCCCACTCCCGCGAACACAAACGGCAAGGTGCCGCTTGCTGATTTTGAAGAAGAACGACTGGCGGGCAATATCGAACTGATCAAGCAGTTTGAACAGCACACGGTGTCGGGTCTGTTTTCCTACAGCACAGAGTCGGATTATGACTCTATGGGAATTGCATTCACGGACGGCATTGATTTCAACCAGAAGAACACGACGCTGCTGCTGGGTGCCGCCTATACCCATGACAAGATCACGCCGGCGAACGGGGCACCCAACGGAACGAAAGACACGACGGACCTGATCATCGGGCTGTCTCAGGTCCTCGACCCGAGGACATTGCTAACCCTCAACTTCACCCTCGGTCAGACAGAAGGATTGCTGTCCGATCCCTACAAGGTCGTTGAACTCAACGGTGAACTCGTATGGGAAAAACGGCCGGACAGCAAAGATAAACAGATTGGATATATCTCACTGGCGCATTTCTTCCCGTCCGCCAACGGCAGTCTGGAAGGCGGCTATCGCTACTACACCGACGGCTTCGGTATCGATGCCCATACGATGAAGCTGTCCTGGTTCCAACGGATAGGCACCCATTGGATTGTCCGTCCCCAGGTCCGGTATTATGATCAATCGGAAGCCGACTTCTACGCCGTGCGCTTCACCGGCGCCCCGGAGTACTATTCCTCCGACTACCGGGTCTCGGCCCTGACCTCATGGGGCGGCGGGCTGAAACTGATCTGGATGCCGACGACACGATTCCAGCTCGACGCGGAATTCATGCGCTATCAGCAATCCGGCAAGGACGGCGTGACGTCGCAGGATGCCTATCCCGGCGCCAACGTATTCATACTGGGGGCCCGAATATGGCTCTAACCACCACCTGTTGCGAGCCCCTGTCGGAGATTCCTCTTGCGAAAGGGTCCGGCGGCTTCACCCGGTTTGCGTTCCATGCGATGGGAACGGATTGCAAGGTGGAGTTCGAGAGTTCTTCCCGTCCCAGAGCCCAAGCCTTCAAAACAGAGGTGCTCGACTGGCTCACCCATTTTGAGAACCAGTTTTCACGCTTCAAGCCGGAGAGCCTGATCAGCCGGATCAACACCGCCGCGGGAAAGGAGTGGATCAGCATCGACGAGGAAGCCCTCAGCCTGTTCGCCTTGTGCGACCGCTTCCATTGGACCACCCATGGCATTCTGGACCCCACCAGCCTGCCCCTGCTGGCCCTCTGGGACTACCACGTCCAACCCAAAACGATCCCTTCCGGAGAACAGGTACGTCAGGCTCTGGACCACGTCGGGTGGGAGCGCTTCCAACGGGATGGAGACCGCGTGTTCCTGCCCGAGCCGGGGATGGGACTGGATGTCGGCGGCATCGGTAAAGAATATGCGGTGGATCGCGTGATGGAGATGGCCCGTGAGGCCGGGATTGCCAACTGTCTAGTCGACTTCGGCCATGATCTGCGCGTCCGGGGGGAGCCCCCGGAAAAGGGCCCCTGGCGAATCGGACTGGAAGACCCGAACGACCCAAGCCGCTGCTGGGGAGGTGCGAGTATTCAGGACCGGGCCGTAACCTCCTCCGGCGATTATTTCCGCAACTTCCAGATCGATGGAAAGACCTATGGACACATCATCGATCCGCGGACAGGCTTCCCGGTACGCAACGGCTGCCACTCGGTGACCGTGATTGCCCCCACCTGCAGCGAAGCCGGAATTCTGTCAACGACGGCATTCGTGCTGGGTCCCCAGGAGGGTCTCGCATTTCTGGATAGCACCTATCAGATCGAGGGCTGCCTCTGGGTGGGAACCCACCGCCTGCAAACAAGGAGATTCAATGAATACCTCATCGCATAAATGGACACTGATGCTCGTCCTGATTGGCCTGCTGGCCGGGACGTCCTTCGGACAATGGAAAGCCGGAGACCCCCTCCCTGATCTATCCGGGGTCCAATTATCAAACCCGGCGCCTGATCTCGCGGATCAAGTTGTGCTGCTCGATTTCTGGGCTTCCTGGTGCACCCCATGCAAAAAATCCTTTCCCGTTCTTATCGATCTGCACAAAAAATATGCCGGACAGGGATTGATTGTTCTGGCCGTCAGCGTCGATGAAAATCCGGCACAGATGGATCAGTTCCTGAAGGATAACCCCGTCCCCTTTCCGGTGGTGCGGGACACCGCCCAGCAACTGGTGGAAGCGGCGGGGATCGAAGCCATGCCCACCTCTTTCCTTATCGATGCTCAAGGCGTGATCCGCTACGTCCATACGGGGTTTCATGCGGAATCCACTCCTGAAGAATATGAGGAGCAGATCAAGGAACTCCTCGCGCTGAAGTCAGGAGGTGCCCCATGAAGAACCGTTGCTGGACACTCCTTCTCCTCGGTGGAATCCTCCTCGGTTCCGGCTGCGCCACAGTGAAGCCCTACCAGCGCGGCACACTCGCCGACTACACCATGCGTCCTGATCGCGATCCGCTGGAAGAAACGCTGCATGAACATGTCTATTTCACCCGCGAAGCCGCCGCCGGCGGCCGTGGTGTCGGCGGCGGTGGGTGCGGGTGTAATTAGCCGCCTCCAGCCTGAACGCCCCCCTCTTTCAACAAAACAGGCTCGAGTTCAGTCAAACGGATTCCATTTCGATCAAAAATGTCCCAACTCGGGGTGTTTTGACCGGTTTTGTAACGTTTGGATCGATTTTCGGACTCTTCTGAAGCGGATGCCGCCGGAAAACGCCCTGAAATCCATGGCATTCTCTTTTTGATGGTTTCCGCTTTTGTCCGCGCGTAGAGCGGTGTATATTTAGTGAAACTGCTTGGAGGCACTCATGAAAAAAACGTTTTTATTCTGCGTCTTGATCACACTGGCATCTCTCACATTCGGCACGCCGGCCAACACCGCGATCCTCGACGGCAAGCCCATCGAATATGATACGACCGATCTGCGAGGCAGCTTTGTAGGGGCCTCCACCTGGGGCGTCAACGGAACGCTGACCAACCTCTTTGTCACATGGGATTCCAATTACGTCTATGTCGCCCTTCAGGCGTGGCAGGCCGACAACAACAAACTGGTTGTCCTGATCGATGTGGACCCCGGCGCAGGCACCGGCGCCACCACCACGACCAACTGGACCAGTGTGCTTCCGGACTACATCCAGTATAATGATTACGGCTGGGTCAACGGCGGCACCTTCGGCCTCGATTACATGGTGGCCAGCGAAGGATTCTATAATAATGCCATTCGCATTTTGTATGATGGCGACCTAGCCCCGAGCACCAACAATACAGATTCACTCTTCGATTCCGGGAACGGTTCCATGCCAACGGGAAATCCTGTAGATATGGCGAGCCTGAACGATGCGACCGCCTGTCCGCTGAAAGGCTTCGAAGTGCGCATCCCCTGGTCTGAGCTCTATAACACCAACCGCTTTGGCACCGTGGAAACCAATGAAATCGTCCCGCGCGGGGCCAGCCTCCGTCTCCTCGCCGGCATTCACAACAACGACCCGGCTAGTGTATACAGCTCTCCCGATACTATTCCGAATCAGGTGGTCGAAGACTTTACCAACGGGGTGGTCACCGCAGCTACCTATCTGGATGTGGAACTCGACACCGACACCAACGGCATCCCCGACATGCTTGGCGGCGATGTCAACGGTCCCTATATCACCGCCGCCAGCGGTGCCGCAGGAGGGTCCTCCATCTATGTGGCATTTAATGAACCCGTTTCCACCGCCACCGTGGAACATACGCCCAACTGGTGGGTGGGCGGCGTGGAACCTCTCACGGCCGTTGCTCAAGGCTCCTATGGGGTTCTGCTCGGACTGGCCTCCCCGATTGCGGACACCAATCTAGTTTCTGTTGTCGCGGCGGGCGTCGAAGACCTCTCATCCAATTTACGTATAACTGAATTTTGTCTTGAGCCTGCGGCAAGCGGGATTCCCTCATCCGTGACGGTGACCTTCCAGGTCAATACGAACTCCGGCATGGGCGTCAGCGCCGATCATGCCCGCCCCTCCGGTTTCTTTGTGAACGGATCCTCCCTTCCGCTCGAGTGGGGAACGCCCCCCGTCCAAACCACACCGCTGGCCGCTATTCCCGGCTCCAACGGATGGGCTTCGGCCGATGTGACCTTCCCCCCGGGCTCGCCCACCGACCTGCAGTACAAGTATACGGGCATCATCTACGGCACCAATAACTACGAAGCCATCCGCCTCACCGAGTTTGCCGATGCCTCCCGCCCCCTCCAGTTGAATACCAATGGGTCGCCCCAAACGGTGGTGGATTATCTGGGTGCGGCAGCGTATCCCCTGCGGAATCCCGCTGATACCAATCTTCCCACGGCCCAAACCCAACTCTATCAGGATGCCCGACGGGGCGATGCGGGCGTCCGCGTCGATCGTGAAATCCTTTTCCAGCTCGATCTGTCCCTGCGCAAGCGGGACAACCTCGCCCGCATCATGGTCATGGGATCCGATCCGCTGCGCGGATTTAACAGCACTGGGGAAGACGGCCCGGACGCCTCTGATTTCCCCGGCAGCATCTATCTGGGTTGGACCGATGCCGGCATCGAGCTTGTCGATGACGGCACCCTTGGTGACACCACGGCCGACGACGGAATCTATTCCCGGCTGTGGACTTTCGCCACCGATGGGATCGATTCCACAATAGAGCCGGGAAGTCCCTATTCGCTCGTTGGCGGTAATTCATCAACCGAACCCTATATCGGCTATGGTTGGGAAAACGGTCGGTCGCCGCGCAGTTTCATCTATAAATTCTATGCCTTGACCGATGGGAGCAACCACTATGAAAGCCCCTCAAGTAATATTGAATACTATGTGGTTGACCCCGATGAAGCCAGCCGGATCGTTCTGGATCCGTTCCTGTGGGACAATGAAAATATCCCCCCGCCGCCTCCTTCCAATGCCCCTGTATTGAATGGCGTGGTGTATACGGGAGCCACTCCGGTTGTCGAATTCGAAAATGTACTGACTGAAGGATCTCACGGTATCCGCGTTTCCTCCAATGTGATGGAAAATGTCGAAGGGTATGCCGACTACGGCATCCGTGCCACTCGCATCTCCACCAACGGCGGTGTCGCTCAGTGGTCAGCAGACGTTCCAGATGCCTCCGGCATCAAGGAATTCTATGCAGCATACGCCGGGCTGGAACCAGATCCAATCCCGAGCTACTGGACCCCCAGCTTCATCCCGGCCACTGCAACGACTGCACGAATCTATTTCAACCAGATGAATTATGATGTACAAGGCCACCGGAACTTGGCCATCACCGGACCCTTTGCTGCCTGGGGCGATGGATTCCCGATGACGTTCCTCGGCGATGCGAACTGGATGGTTGATCTGCCCCTCGCAGGCGTCGAAGATGTCATTGAGTATCAGGTCCGTAGCGGGGATACCTGGCTGGGCGGAGACAATCTCAAAGCCATCCGCGGGGGAGCCGGAGCCACCTGGACGCCGGACCAGCCGATCACCAACGAACTCTTCAGCCTGACCTTTGACACGGCGGGCACCACACTGGAAACCGCTACAAATGTCCTCACTCATCTAGGGTTCCCGCCAGACCCATGGACTGATTATTCTATGACAAAAACGGCCGGCACGATCTGGGAATGCTCCCTAACAATCCCCTCCAATGCCACAGTTAACGTTGAATGGGTCTTCAAGGGATACCTTGATGGAGAAACCACAGAAACCTGGTATTCTCCGAATGCAAATTGGAAGGCCTTCCTCAATTCTTTCGTCAATCCCTAGGCACAACAAGAAAGTTCATCATGAAAAAGAAAATCGCATTCACCCTGATCGAGTTGCTTGTGGTCATCGCCATCATTGCCATCCTCGCTGCGATCCTGATCCCCGCTACCATGAAAGGCGTTGAGATGGCGCAGCGGTCCTCCTGCGCCAACAACTTGAAGAGCTTAGGCGTGACCTTTCTGGGCTATGCCAGTGACAACCAAGGAGAATTGCCGCATATAAACGACCTACCGGGCATAGGTCCTGGGGCAAGCTTTTTGGAAGTAGCCTCCCTTAACGAGATTGTTCCTCTAGTCACCAACTATGTCGCCGACCTTCGTCTCTGGGTCTGCCCAAGCGACAAGATTGATCAAGGCAACACGCCCATCACGGTTGCCACCGATGCCGGGACCTTTCATTCTATCGGCAATTGCAGCTACATGTATATTTCCGGCTACAATCTGATGAATACACCGGAAAGTCCCGCCCTCGCCCCGGTTCTCGCTGATGAATCTAACAAGCGGGATTACGGCCCGGCCAAACCCGGCAATATGAACCCCATAACCAAGGATGACAACCACGGGGAAAATGTCCGCAATGTCCTCTATCTCGACGGCCACGTGGTCACCCTCAAGGATGCCAATGCGGCCAACTCCATCTTCAGCAACTTGGTGAATTCAGCAATCATCTGCAGCGTGGACTGAGAACTCATCGGACTCGCCCACAAAAGAAGCCCGCCTTTTGGCGGGCCTTTTTGTTTTCGGAAATGCCCGATCTATTTCTTCAGCGGAATGCAGATATCGAATCGGCAGGTCGGGCCGCTGCAGTCATCGTGATAGATTTCGTAGCACGGCTGTTCGGCGCACTCATAGCCACCTTCAATCACCCAGCGGAAGGCCTCCTCCCAGGCCAAACCAAAGTCGGTCATCGGTAGACTGAATTCGCACACCGCATAGGACCCGGCAGCAAGATCCTGCACAGCCAGTGGAGCATCCACGAGCGTGTCGGAAGGCACGACTAGACAGGCATCCACACGGCACTTCTCCGGTGCGGTCACTTCCGGGTTATCCCAGTAGACACCGAGTATCGGACTCTGGCCCACCAGTCCTTTGGGTCCCGCCCAGCCCATCAACTCCCCGAAGGCCGCCTCACAGGTTTCCTTCCCATAGGCACCCAGTTTCCGGATATACGCCACGTGCCATTCCGGCATCTCTTTAATTGCTGCTTTCATTTCGACTTTCCTTTCAGGTTGCGGTGAAACCCACTTCACCCTTCCCGCATCATCCCCTACATGCAGAGAACAGGCGTCTCCCTCCTTGCTCGCTGTGTTTCCATCCTTGCTCTGGCGGAACTCCGTCGGACTCTCTCCAAATCGGTTCCGGAAGGCCTTCGCAAAGTTCTGGGAACTGGAAAACCCGCAGTCCATGGCCACGGTGGTGATATCCTCCAGGGGACGGCCCAGCAGCCGGTTGGCGGCCCACTCCAGCCGGAGACGCCGCAGGAATCCAAACACGGTCTCCCCGGTCACTGCTTTAAAGATGCGATGGAAGTGAAAGGCCGAAAAGTGAGCGGCCTGCGCAATTTCCTCCAGGGTCGGGTCCCTGTCTAGGTTTGCACTAATGAAATTCATGGCCTGACAGATCCGCCGCCGATAATCCAGGCCCGTGGTCAGGTTGGGAGTTCTCATGGGGACCAGTCTACCCTGCAAAATTTTCAGAGACAACAGGATTGCACCCGACGCTTCTCTGGCATATGGTATGCAGGATTTTCCGGGCGATTAGCTCAGCTGGTTAGAGCGTCTGCTTTACACGCAGAATGTCGGGGGTTCGAATCCCTCATCGCCCACCACCCTTCGCGCTACGCGCTACGGGTGGCAAGCCACCCCAGACATAATCAAAAGGCGCGAAGGGTGTCCCCCCGTAGGCTTGGCGAAGGGGGACGACACACGCTATACTCGATTTATGTGGTCGGTCTATATCATCAGACGCCAAATAGCCCCTGAAGAAAGATATATCGGGCTGACGAATGACCTCAAAGCGAGACTGGCTAAGCATAACTCAGGCGGCTCTCCCTACACATCCAGATATCGGCCATGGAAGCCGGAGACGGCAATGGCTTTCAACGATAAAGAGAAAGCGGCTGCATTCGAGCGATATCTGAAAACCGGATCCGGGTTTACATTCGCTAAACGACATTTCTAGATTCGGCAAATCATGCTGTCACTTCGGGCCGCAAGCCCCGCCAGATAATTTCCCCATTTCTCCATACTGTGGAAAAAAGTTTTCCACACCATGGAAAACCCTTCAGGACCTAGGCTGAATCCTTGGCCGGCTCCTCTTCGTCTCCGCGGAATTTCACCGAGACGATCTTCGAGATACCCTGCTTCTCCATTGTCACCCCGTAGAGCGCATCGGCCGAACCGATCGTCTGCCGGTTGTGCGTAATGATGATGAACTGGGTCTCCTCCAGGAAACCCTTCAGCATCTCAAGATAGCGCGTGATATTGCTGTCATCCAGCGCCGCATCCAGCTCATCCGTGAGGCAGAATGCGCTGGGCTTGACCTTGAACAGGGAGAACAGCAGCGCCACCGCGGTCAGGGTACGCTCACCACCGGAAAGGAGTGAGACGGTCTGCAGTTTCTTGCCGGGAGGCCGGGCAATGATTTCAATGCCCGATTCCAGTACATTCTCTTCATCTATCAGCACCAGCTTCGCATTGCCGCCGCCAAAGAGCTGCTTGAACAACACCTGGAAGTTGTCATTCACCTTGTTGAAGGTCTCAATAAACAGCGTTGTTGTGGTTTCGTTGATCTTGCGGATGAGTTCCATCAACTGCTGCTTGGCATTCACGAGATCGTCGTTCTGCTGGCTCAGGAATGCGAATCGTTCCTCCAGTTCCTGATGCTCTTCGATGGCCACCAGATTCACAGGGCCCATGCTCTGTAGCTTGGTCCGAAGTTCCGCCACAATCGTTTCAAGAGATTCACGGTCCGGCGCATCCATTCCGCCATCCCACTCGGGTTCGACGGCTTCCAGCACCTCTTCCGACTTCAGGCTGTATTCGCTGACCATGCGCTCCACCAGATTCTGGTGATGCAGACGCTGACGGGCCAGCTGTATGTCCACGGCATTTCGCTTTTCGCGCGTCCGGTCGAGTTCGGCGCGGCTGGCATGCAGGGCGGCATCGCTCTTGGACAGCTCGGCATTGCGGCTTTCGCGCTGGGCGCGCGTCTCTTGCAATTCGGTCTGCCGCTGCGCCACCTCGGCCTCCAGCGGCTCGATCTGGCCTTCGGCTTCTGCAGTGGCCTGCTTCAGGGCCGCCATACGTTCCTGATAGGAATTGATTCCGGCCGCCCGCTCACGGATCAGCGATTCCAACTCCCGAATACGGGCTTCCAAGGGTTCTCCGCGAGCGCGATGGCCATCGAGCTGCTGCTTGTAGCCGGAGAGGGCCACACGGCATTCGGTGGTCTCTTCCAGCATCGCATTGCGCTCATCCTCGAGTTTCCGCAGGGTTTCAGAATCCTCGGTGTTTTGTGCGCGCACTTCGGCCTGCCGGGTGCGCAGGGATTCCATCTCACCGGACATTTCGGAACGGCGCTGTGTGCCGGCACCGGTCTTCTTGACCAAGGCGTCCAGTTCCCATCCGATGGTTTCGGCACGCTCGCGAGCCTGCTTGGCCTCCCCTTCCACCATCCGGGTTTCGCCTTCGGCCAGCGCCATCTCCCGCTGATGGGTTACCAGACACGTCTGCGCTTCGGTCAGCGCTTCCTGGCCTGCCGCTTCATCGGCCTGCAAGGCCTCCGCACGGGCGGCCTTCTCCTCCATCGACTGTTTCAAGCGAACCAGATCCTCCTGCCACTCCGCGAGCTGATGCTCCCGGGCCAGGGGATTGCTCTCTTCTTCGCCGGGCGCCCAGAATTCGACACTCCCGTCGCCGCGAGCCAGCAGGCCATCCTGAGTCACAACCGTGACCCCCAGCGCGATTTCGGCGGGAACCTCGACAGCAGAGGCCACGACCCGCACGCCGCCCAACAGGCGACGCAGCAAAGAATCCAGTTCAGCCGGAGCGCGGACATGGTCCAGCAGGGCCTCCCCGACATCCTCCGAAGGAATGGAGGCGTCTTTCCCAGCGGCAGACAGCAGGCGGACGGCACCGCCCTTTGCCGCCTGCAAATGACGCGCAATTTCCAGCGCACTACCGGCATCGGTTACCAGAACGGCGTCGAGCCAGGAACGCAGCACGGCCTCCAGCGCAAGTTCATAGGCCTTGTCGGCACGGACCTTCTCCGCCAGCGACCCCAGAATTCCTTTGGTATCCACACCGGGGACCGGTGTTTTCTCCAGCAGTTTCTTGGCGCCTGCAGGAAAGCCTGAGGCCTCTTCCCGGCTCCGCGTCAGAAGATGCACCTGCGCTTCGCGGGCAGCGATTTCAGAGGCGAGCGCGGATTTTTCCTGCTGAAGCTCACCTAGTTGCGAGACACGCTCGGACTGGGTCTGATGCAGATCTTCCACCTGCTGCTGCGCCTGCTGCGCACCGGCCTGCTTCGCCTCGCGTTGAGTGGCCATCAAGCCGAGGCGCTCTTCATAGGATTCGACGGCCCGTTCGGCCTCGGCCTTTTCAGCGGCAAACCGCTCGCGACGGATCAAATCGGTCCGCTCGCGGGCCTCGATCTCATTCCACTCGTTCTGCAGACGGGACAGGCGGGTTTCGAGATCCAGGGCCTCGGTACGCAACTCCTGCAGGCGTTTGCGCGCGGCATTGGTCTCCTGGTCGTGCGCCGTCAAAGCCGTCTGCTTCTGCTCCAATTCGACCCGGGCCGTTTCGTGCGCATCGGTGGCGGCAATCAAATCTTTCTTCAGCACATCCAGTTCGGCTTGATGGCTTTCCAGTGTGGTACGAGCCGATTCGGTCTCGCGGGAATCCCGTTGCGACAGGGTTTCCAGTTCCTGCGCGCGCTCCTGGTTCACCCGGATCAGTTCGCGGGCGCGAGCCAGCGCGCCGGAGGCTTCCGAGGAGGCATCCATCGCCGCTGCGATACGCCCTTCCACTTCCGCCATGTTCTGGCGCAGCTCGGTGGCCCGGGCTTCTGCCGCTTCCACCCCGGCCCGCAGGTTCTCCTCGTGGAGCGTATGAGTCTTCAGATCGCTTTCCAGCTCAGACAGCGAGGCATCCAGCTCGGAGAGACGGTCCTTGCTCAACCAGACATCGCACGACCGGAGCTGATTCTGCAGATTCTTATATCGTTTGGCCTTGCCCACCTGGCGCTGCAGAGAAATGATCTGCCGTTTCACTTCCTTGATGATGTCGCTGAGGCGAAGAAGGTTGGCTTCGGTGTGCTCCAGCTTGCGCAGGGCTTCCTTCTTGTCGGCCTTGTATTTGCTGATGCCGCTGGCTTCTTCAAACACCGCACGGCGGTCATCCGGCCGGGAGCTCAAAATCTGATCAATGCGCCCCTGCTCCATCACGCTGTAGGAGCTGGTTCCCAGCCCCGTATCCATGAACAGACGCTGGATGTCTTTTAACCGGCAGGGCGTCCGGTTGATGAAATACTGCCCTTCTCCCGAGCGAAACACCCGGCGCGTAATGGTCACTTCGTTGTATTCTGTCCCGAGGACCGCTTCGCAATCCGTCAAGGTCAAGCTGACCTCTGCCATGGCGAGGGCTTTCGCCTTGTCCGTACCGTTGAAAATCACGTCGGTCATGGTGCCGCCGCGCAAGGCTTTGGCACTCTGCTCTCCCAGCACCCATCGGATGGCATCCGATACATTGCTTTTGCCGCATCCATTCGGACCGACAATCGCCATCATTCCAGGCTCAAACACCATCTTTGTCCGCTCGGCAAAGCTTTTAAACCCAATCATTTCAAGTGCTTTTAGATACACAGTCTCTCCTCGGTGCGCCAGGGGGTTCCCCGCACGCACAATCAGACGGGCATTGACTCAAATATAGACCCCGGAATCAACTCTGTTTATCAGGAAAAGACCCCTTTTCCTCTTGAGGGGACTGGAATCACCCGTAAGGCCCTGTCTCAAGCTAGGCTAGGTCCCCTGGAAGTAGATATAGGGAGCCTGCTGATTCACAAGCAAACAGGACGGTCATGGCCACAAGAAGCCCCCAGCCAATCGCCCGGACTGGCCAAGGAACGCGGGTCCATTTCTCCTTCAGCCCGCCGAATTCATGCCAGGCTTCAAGGCCCAAACGAACGAAAATGATTGCGGCATCGCCCTGCGAGTCCGAGATGAGCACCAGCGTGCCCACATCGCCGCGAGAGGCCAGACCCCGGGCCGGGACAGGCAAATCTCTAGGACTTTCGCTGGAAGGTGTTACCCATGGAGTGACCCGCGCCTGTTTTTCACCGCGCACCGGAACGGAATTAACAGAATTATAACCTTCTGTCTCGTTGACAGCCCAACCCTACATCGGTAGTTTAGAATAAGTGTCCATCTTTATGGATTGTTCTAAGGAAGAATTTTATGGCCAACATTCTGATTATTGATGATGACATTGCCGTTCGCGAATATCTGGCGACATTAGTCTCACGGTTAACCCACACGGCGTTTCAGGCTTCCACCTGCGCCGAAGGGTTGACGCAGATGGCCGACCCCGCCATTCAGATCATCATTGCCGACATCTATTTACCAGACAGCCCCTCGCTCGGCCAATGGGTGGACCAGTTGAAAGACAAAGCGGCCGGACGCCCCCTCATCCTCATCACCGGGGAACCCTCGGAAGAGCTGGCCGCCAAGGCCCAGGGCGGCGAAATCATGGCCTTCCTGACCAAGCCCTTCGAGCTGGCCTTCATCAAGAGCCTCCTGGCACAGGCCATGGAGGCCTCCCCCCCATCCTCGTAATCGAAGCGCCACGCTCCTTCCCGAAACCGAGCCCCCCCGGATTCACTTCGCCGGCGACCCGCTCGATCCGCCCTAACTCCAGTTTTTCGTTCTCTATTCTACGGGCAACGGCTACACTCGCCCCATGCCGCACCTGATTCCAACGCCTGCCCATCTGCGCCGTCACCCGGGCTCCTTCACCCTGCCCGACCGGCCGGCTGTCTCCACCCCGGAGCATCTGGATTCACGCGTCTGTAAAGCCCTCCATGAACTCTTTCGCGGAATTCATCACATCGCCCATGCGCAGCCGGCCCCTGCCATCCGCTTGACCTCCGCGCCGGGCACCCCGGAATCCTATTCGCTCCGCCTGTCCCCGGACGGGATTCACATCTCCGCTCCGGATGCCGCCGGATTCTTCTATGCCCTGCAGACCCTGCGACAGCTGATCGAGCAGCACGGCAGCACCCTCCCCTGTCTGGAAATCACCGACGGCCCCACCTTCCCCCTTCGCGGGTTCTATCTCGATATCAGCCGCGGACGGGTTCCCCGCGTCGAAATGCTGAAGCGCCGCATCCGCCTCTTAGCCTCCCTCAAGATCAATCATCTCCAGCTCTACTTCGAGCACCCCTTCCGCTTCCGGTTCGATCCCGACATCGTCGGTGACGGGGATGGCTATGATGCCGAAGACCTGAAGGAGTTGGATGCCTTCTGCCGGGAGCACTTCATCGAACTGGTCCCGTCCTTCACCTGCTTCGGCCACATGGGCCGCATCCTCTCCCTGCCGAAATATCGCGAACTCGCCGAAGTGGAGTTCCCGGCGGAGTCCTGGAACTCGGCCACCTGGCTCCAGCGCCTTCGCGGGGCCACGCTCAACTCCCGCGATCCGGATGCCCAGGATCTGCTGCGAAATATTCTGGATGAATTTCTTCCCTGTTTCTCCTCCTCCCGATTCAATCTCTGCGGCGACGAAACCCACGATCTCGGCAAGCGCATGCCTGATGCCTCCCCGGCGGATCTCGCCCGGCAATATATCGACCACATCCGGTTTGTGCAGCGCGAGGCCGCCCGCCATGGCAAGACCCTGATGCTCTGGGGAGACATGCTCCTGCATCATCCCGAAGCCATCGGCGACCTGCCCAAGGACTGCGAAGTTCTCGACTGGGCCTACTTCCCCTCCAACCGGTTTGAGAAGTGCGGCGAATTCATTACACGCGGCCTTTCGACCACCGTCTGCCCATCCGTTCGCGGCTTCGGCATGGTCTTCAATGCCGTTGAAGAAGCCCGCACCGTGATCGCCACCTATGCCCGCACCGGAAAGCGTCTCGGGGCTGCCGGCCTGCTCCAGACCGACTGGGGCGACTACGGCCATTTCAATATGCCGCCCTGCGCCCTCCATGGACTGGCTCTGGGTGCGGCCCTTGCATGGAATCCGGACAGCGATGAAAAGGAATCCTTTGATCTCGCTTTCTCGCGGCTGTTCTTTGGAAGTGATTCTCCCCGCCCGGCCCAACTGTTCTCCCTGGCCGGTTCGGTGCCGGCCAATCTCGCCGCGTGGCCCTTCCCTTCGCTGAAGGACATCCCTCCTCCCGCCGATCTTCAACCCGCCCGGCAACTGGCCGAGGAAGCCCCCCTCTGGGCCGATGAATTTTCCCATCTGTCCACCACCCGGTGGGCCGATGAAACCGACCGGGAGCAGCTGACCCTTGCCTGCCGCTTTCTCCAGTTCAATGCACTGGTGGCTTCCGGCGCGCCGTCCAACACTACCCAACCCCTGCTGGATGAACTCGAAAAGGCCTATACCCCCCTCTGGTTCGCGGAAAGCCAACCCCGCGGGCTGCTCGATCTTCATGCCCGCGGCTTCGAACCCATGCGCCAATTGCTAACGGAGGCCCCTGATGAGAAATAAACAGGTCTTTCTAATAGGTGTCGCGCTGCTGCTAACTCCGAGCGCATTCGGACAAGGCGTGTCCACGGCCGACCGCGCCAAGCAGTCCATCCGGGAGCGCTACAACGAAATGTCAGAGCAACCGCTCGATGCGCATGGCTATGCTCTCAGCTCAGAACTGAATCTGGTTCCCGGCGTTCGGCTCGAAGAGGTCCAGGCGGACTTTCTTCAGGGCACCGGAAACGAACTGGAAGGGAAATTCCGCGCGGCACATTCTTCGTCGGCCCTCGCCGCCAACACCTTCGGCCCCTGGCGGAAGAATCCGCAGCCGCTACATCTTCTTGGGCAGACAGGATTCACGATCCTTCAGTTTGAAAAGCAATGCCCCACCGGCCTGGGCGGGTTCCCTCCCAACCTCGATCTGCTGGTTGAGAATCCCGATGTGGTGATCGGCGTGGAGTCCAAATTTCTTGAATTCCTCTCCCTGAAACAACCGAAGTTTGCAGACAGCTACACGAGAGAAAATCTGCCTCAGATGGAAGAGTGCTGGGCAGAACGGATCGATGAACTGAAGGCGGGGCCAAAACAGTACCTGGATGCCGCTCAGCTTGTTCGCCATTATTTGGGACTCCGGAACCAGCCTGAATACCAGAACAAGAAAATTGTCCTGCTCTACCTTTTCTGGGAGCCCGAAAACTGGGAGGCCTTCCCCGAATACCGCCAACACCGGCAAGAACTGGCGGCCTTTCAGGAGAAGGTCAACGGCTCCGATGTCACATTCATCTGGATGACCTATCCCCAACTCTGGGACCAGTGGGAGGCACAGGAGTTCGACCCTGATCATGTGCGAACCATTCGAAAGCGCTATCTCCTCAGCATATAATTTCGACAGAAATCATCGATGAAAACTGAGCCCCATCCACCGCCCCCGGACCCTGCACAGCAGGCCAAACGCCTGAACCGGGCCTTTGGACCGGTCGTTGCGGGACTCATCATCGACCTGGTGGACCTCTCTACCTTCGGCCCCATGGGATTCTATTTGGGCCTACCCCTCGGCGGCGGCTGCGGATACTGGATGGGGCGAACCCTCGGACTGACCCGAAAGCAATCCCTGACCTGTGCCATCGCCGCCGGCATCTACTGCATGATCCCTGTCAGCGAATTCCTCCCCCTCGCCACCCTGGTCGGCGCCTTCGCCCGCTACCGTGAAAACAGGCCTTCAGATGCAGAAAAAGTCCTTCCTGAAGAGAAAAAGGAAGAGACAGGGACACCCCATTCTTCCCCATCCCAGCCGGAAGATTGATTCTCTTTATCTTTTATCTATCTCCACCCGTGCTGATTATAACTATATAATAGTTTGTCTATCGTATTTATATAGATATATTTTTGCGATTGGGAACTTCTGCGGGTAGTGTCTTCCGTATTCGCGGCCCTAGTGGGACGCAGAAGGAGACAATATGAAAAAAATTCAACAGGTCGCAGCGCTCTTCATCCTCACCGCCACCACGGCGGCTCTGGGCACAGAAGGCATCAACCTCGTCGGCATCGGTCCCCGCCAGCAGGGAACAGCCGGTGCTGGTGTCGCAGCCCCGAAGGATTCCACCTGGGTCACCCTCAACCCAGCGGGCATCACCGAGCTTCAGCCGGGACTGGATGTCTCCGTGCAGTATTTCCAGCCGGACCGCACAATCAACTCTACAGCCAACCCGGGCGCCGGAAAACAATCGGATGACTCTGCATTCTATATCCCCTCCATCAGCGCCACGTTTGGCGGGGATAAGGACGGGAAGGATTTCTTCGGCGTCGCCCTCTACGGTTCCAGCGGCATGGGGGTCGATTATGATCAGCCGCGGGTCGGATTCTCCAGCGGAGATACGCAGACGGAACTCTCCGTTGCGAAGTTGATTTTCACCTATGCCCGGGCTTTCGATAACGGTCTCAGCATCGGTGTGGGTCCTGTTCTCGTGCTGGGCCGCTTCAAGACCGACATGGAGACCAGCCGGACCGGACCGCCATCCGCCCCGTCAAGCGGCGACTGGGATGATGCCACCGGTGCCGGAGCCATCCTCGGTGTAAACCAGAAAATCACAGACCGCCTGAATATCGGAGCCAGCTATATCAGCGAACAGTTCATGACGGAGTATGACAACTACGGAACCCTGTTCGTCGACTCCCTCAACCTCCCCCAGCAGGTGACCGTGGGTCTGGCCTACGAGCTGCTGGACGAGCTGGAAGTCGTTCTCGACTACCGCTGGGTCGGCTGGGGGCAACTGGATACCTTTGGTGATCAGTTCGGATGGGAAGATCAGAACATCGTGAAGGTGGGTCTCAGCTGGGACGCGACCGAAGAGCTGGTTCTTCGAGGCGGTATCTCGCACGGCAACTCCCCCATCGGCAGCGAGGATGTCTTTGCCAATGCCCTCTTCCCCGCCATCATGAAAACCCATCTGACCGCAGGCGCCTCCTATGAGTTTGACCGCGTGGCTCTGCATTTCGCCTATATCCACGCGTTGAAGGAAGACCTTACGGATAGTCAGGCGCCGGAAGCCGGCGGGGGCACCACCATCAGCATGTTCCAGGACAGCGCCACCCTCGGCGCCAGCTGGAGCTTCTAGAACAGCGCAAGCCACTGATATTTTCCATGGCATGGAAACTATTTTCGCAGTTTTTCCATGGGTTGGAAAAAATGTTTCCACAGTGTGGAACTTTTTATGCTCTGGCATACGCAACGGCTAATCGTACAAAAGAAGGCTGGCCTACCAGCGGGCCCAGTTGGGCGTGTTGGTGAAGCCGCCGGCCGGTTTGTCGATCTGGAGCAGGTTGGAATCGATCTCCTCGATGAAGCGAGAGGGCGGACACATCATGACACCGCCTTCGCGCGCTTTGCGCATGCGGGGCACACACAGCCAGAGGTAATCTTTGGCGCGAGTGACCGCCACATAGAACAGGCGGCGCTCTTCGGATTCAGAGGCGGTTTCGTCCAGCGAGCGCTGGGCCGGGAACATTCCGTCCACGAGCCACAGAACAAACACCGCTTTCCACTCGAGGCCCTTTGCCTGATGAATCGTGGTCAGCCGGATGGAGTCGGCGGGGGCCCCTGAATTCTTGTTCTGCTCGGCATCCATGTTGGTCAGCAGGGCCATCTCACTCAGGAAGTCCGTGGTGTTCTTGTACTTCGATGAGAAATTCATCAGCTCATCCACATCCTCGATGCGGCGGCGGGCATTTTCGAAGGTATCTTCGGCAAAGCTCTTATAGAAGGCCTCTGCAAATCGGAAGACAAGTTCGTCAGGACGCTCGAGGACCGTGGATCCATCCTCCTTGGCCGGAAATACTTTTTCGATGATCTCTTCCCAGAGGGGCTTGGCCTCCTTGGGCAGCATCTCGGTGATCTTGGCACGCTTCTCGGCGTCACGCAGGTTGAGATGCCCCCCCATCGCCTTCCAGATGCTCTGTGCCTTCTTGGGGCCGACCCGGGGAAACAGCTCCATCAGACGCGAGAACGCGAGGCTGTCGGAGGGATTCACGGCCAGCCGCGGCAGGGTGCAGACATCCTTGATGTGGGCCTGCTCAAAAAAGCGGACACCGCTCATCAATATATAGGGCACCTGGGCGCGCGCGAGTTCCAACTGCAGTTCCATCGCATGGAAATGCGAGCGGTAGAGCACGGCGATGTCGCGGGGCTTCACATCGCCCGCATCGAGAAGACGCTGAACACGTTCGACAATATAGCGCGCCTGATGGCTCCCATTAGTGACCTGGGCCAGGATCGGCTTCACCTCGGCCGGGCGCGTGGCGCGCAGGACCTTTTGATATTGCTCGGGGTTTCCGGCAATCACCTGATTGGCCACATCCAGAATGCCTGGGGTGCTGCGGTAATTTTCCTCGAGTTTGAAAACCTTGGCTCCGGGGTAGCGTTCTTCGAATTTCAGGATGTTCTGCACCTCGGCTCCGCGCCACGAATAGATGCTCTGGAAATCATCGCCCACCGCCAGAATGTTTTTGTGCCGGGCGGCGATACAATCCACAAACTCGGACTGCACACGATTGGTGTCCTGATATTCATCCACGAGGATATGCTGCATGCGCTCCTGATAGATGGCGGCCACCGGCTCGTGCTCTTTCAGCAGGCGCAGTCCGTTGACCAGCAGATCATCAAAGTCCATCGCGTTCAGGCCAAGCTTCTGTTTCTGATAGAGCTCGTGGACCTTCAGGACCCCTTCGATATCCACCGTGTGCTCTTCAAAGCGCTCCCGTACCGTATCCTCGACGGGCACCGCGCGATTGGCGGCAAGGCCGTAGACACTCCCGAGCACCTTTGGCTTCGGAAATTTCTTATCCTTGAGCCCGAGTTCCACGATGCAGGCCTTCAGCAGGCGATTGGAATCATCCTCATCCAGAATGGTGAAGTCCTGCCCATAGCCGAGCAGCGGCGCATGTTTCCGGAGCATGCGGTTGGCAGCGTGATGGAAGGTGCCTCCCCACAGCCCGCCGACATCGCCCCCCACGAGGTGCGCGGCCCGATCGAGCATCTCGCGCGAAGCGCGGTTGGTGAAGGTCAGCAGCAGAATCTGGCGAGGATCCACCTTGCGGTTGAGCACCAGCCAAGCGACCCGATGCGTCAGCGTACGGGTCTTACCGGTGCCGGCAGCCGCAATGACCAGCACGGGGCCGTCCGGGGCCGTAACGGCCAGGTACTGCGCCTCATTGAGGTGCTGGGCGGGATCAAAGCTCATCGGACGGCTCAGGCCGGCTGTTCCGTCGGAGCAGGCGCAGCCGCCACCATGTCGGCAAGCGTTAATCCCGCAAACCCCTGAGCAATTCCGGACTCGATCTTGGCAAGCGTTTCTCTCATCGGGGCATCCATTGTGAGGGTTTCCGACAATCCGATATGACCGCCGCCTTCCCGCATCAACCCACTCACCAACTTTTGAATCTGGATGGATTCAGGGGCACGCATCAGCACATAGCCCCCATCATTGGCGGCCACTTGTGTGAGATAGCCCTGGCGCACGAGATCCGATACCACCGAATTGATGAGGCGAATCGGAGCCTTGTTCATGCTCGCGAACGACGCCGCATCGAAAAGATCTGTTCCAGACTCCATCGCCCCTCCTGCCTGCCGCAGAATCATCAAGGCCGTCAGGATGCGCGAGCGCATACTGGCGGAATCCGCGCCGCTTTCAAGTTGATAGGTGTCCGAATTCTGAAGCGCAAAGGTGAATTCCACGCCCAACAGAATGATGACCCAGGTCACATACATCCAGAACAGGAAGACCGGCACCGCCGCAAAGGCCCCATAGATGATATTGTTACGCGACACACCTGTCTGCATCACCATGAACATCTTCATCCATCCGAGGAACAGCAGCGTTGTCATCAGACTGCTAATGCAGGCCGGACGGAATCGCACCCGCGTGTTCGGCACAAACATATAGAGGAAGGCGATGGTCAGCCAGATGATGAGAAAGGATCCCAGGTTCTGCGCCCAGACATTGGTGTCGATGCTGAAATACTCCTGAATGATGTCGATTTTCCCGATGGCAATCTGAGCCTTCAATCCGACGACCACACCAATCAGCAACGGCACCAGCACCAACACGCTGGTATAGCTCGATACCTGCCGGAAGATGCTCCGGCTCTTCTCCACGCCCCAGACCCGGTTGAAACTCTTTTCCACATTCGCCAAGACCAGCACCGCCGTCAGCACGAAAAAGGCCAGCCCCACCCCACCCAGCGCGGAAAAGTTAGTATTGTTGACAAGATTGAACACCTGCTGCACAAATTCCTGGAACTGCTCCGGCATCTGCGTAAGCCAATCCATCTGCATCACTGAATCCATTTGCTCCGCACCCATTCCGAAGCCCTTGATCAGGGCAAATCCCACGGCCAGAATCGGCACCAGCGAAGTCAGGGTCACAAACGTGAGCGAGGAGGCGTGAATCGTCAGGTCATCATCCATATATCCACGGAACAAGAGATGTCCCACTCGCACAAACCGGGCAGGAAAACTCTCTGTGTATCCATCGCCACCTGGAATGGCGCCGAGCGCCTGTAGAACAAACTCCCGAATCTGGCTGAACCATTTCTTCACTTTCACACCTCCTGTCCGTCCGTTTCTTCATTCCCCGCCTCCGGCAACTCGAGGGGCTCCCGCGAGATCTCACGAATCAAATCATAGGCGACCGCCAGCAGCACCGGTCCGAGAAAAAGGCCGATGAAGCCGAAGGCAATCATCCCGCCGGTCACGCCAATGAGCATCAGGGCAAAGGGAATTCCCTCTTCCTGCACCGGTTTCGGGCCCGCCGCCACCGCCATTTCCGGCACCCAGCGACGCACCGTGGCCACCACAATCGGCATCAAAATCAACAAGCCCATGGCAAAGAGAAAGAGCCAGAGACCATTGATCAACTGATTCATGGCAAACAGACCGATCGCGCCGCCAAGGAAACACACCACGCCCGCCGAATTAAACGGAGTAAACCCAATGGCCAGCGCCACGCCCACACCAATCCACCACGGCAGGCCGACAAAAACAAATCCGCCGGCCACCAGCAGACCGATCACCGCACCGATCACCAGCGACTGCCGGAACCGGCGCAGCATGCCGAGATCCCAAGTGCCGGCAATCAGAATGGGACGAACAATATTGTCCACACCGCTGATGACCACACCACCATACAGCAACATCCCGATACCGTCGCCCGTCCGGCCGATGGCCAACAGCCACAGACCCAACGGCACCCACAGAACCGGGGGCCCCATCGGCAGGATGCCCAGTACAAACACAATCGCAGAAAATAGCGTGATGTTGGGCACATCAAAGATGGCGAATCCGATGGCTGCCGCCACCGCCTGTACAAAGGCCGTCCCGAGGGTGCCGCGAACAACGATGTTCAGCGTCAGCGCGGTTCGCTTGCGGAGGCGGACCATGACGGGCCCCGCCATCTGCTCCATAAACTGGGTCAGCTTGTCGGCAATGGTTCGACCGTTCAGATAGAAAAAGAACATGAACACCAGGCCAAAGCAGATCTGAAAGATGCCATAGCCCAGGCTGGCCCCGCGCTGGACCAGCCAGCCGGCGGCGACCTTGGAGGCGTTGGCCCCCCACTGGGTCAGGCGCTCCGTATCACTGAACAATTCCACGAGAGCCGTATGAACGGAACCGGCATATTTGCCAAAAAAGGGATGGTCCTGCATCGCCGCGGTCAGCTGCGGCAGCCCGGTTTCGCGCAGGTCCTGCAGATACCCAATGCCCCCGGTCACCAGATCCACAGAAGAGCGGCCCAGCAACCAGAGAGGAATCACTAGCATGAGGGTAGCCAGGAGGGTCATGACACTGGCGGCCATCAAGGCATTCCCGCGGGTCACGCGGCGTTTGATGAAGTCAAAGGCCGGCCAGGAGGTAAAAACCAGAATGGCCGCCCACAGCATCGCGGTAATGAACGGTTTCAACACCAGCAGGCAGGCAAAGATCAGCAGAGCCACAAGGGCGATGCCACCGGCCGCCTCGATCATCTTCCGATTTTTCAGCATAAAGGTTCCCATACGACTCACCTATACCAGTTCCGTTTACGGGCCGCACTCACAAATCCCGTCATTCTGCCTCTACAGAAGGAGCTTTATCGATCACGCCTGAAGCCAGAACCGCGCCGTCCTCATAGAAGACCACAATCTGGCCGGGGGTCACCGAGAGTTGCGGTTCATCGAACACGGCATGAACCCGGCCGTCGTCACCCATGGTGACGGTGGCGGAAGCCGCGCGATGCCGTTGGCGGATTTGTGCCATGCAGCGCATCTCTTTTCCCGGGGGGCCGGGCCAAGACACCCAATTCAAATCCCCGGCGACCAGAGAGCGTGAAAACAGCTTCTTCTTCTGTCCCAGAATCACCTGATTACGTTCCGCATCCAGTTCCAGCACATACCACGGCGTACCGCCGCCGCCGAGGCCCAGTCCCTTCCGCTGGCCAATCGTGTAATGAATCAATCCTTGATGCCGCCCTATGACCTGACCCTCACGCGACACAAAGTCTCCGGGCACGGCATCGGCCGGATCAAACAGCACGGCATAATCATCGCCCTCGATAAAATCCTGGCTTTCCCCTTTTGCCGCCAGGTCCTCCCAGCCCTGTGCTACCGCCATCTGCTTGACCTCTTTCTTGGTGAGATTCCCCAGAGGAAACCGCACCCCGGCCAACTGCTCCTGCTGCAGCCGTGACAGAAAATAGGACTGGTCCTTGCCGGGATCCATCCCGCGCAACAGCTGCCAGCGGCCGCTCACTTCATCGAGGGCCCGCCTCGCATAGTGACCCGTGGCAAAGGCATCAAACTCCACCCCCAACGAGCGGGCCTGATCCAGCAACGCCCCGAATTTCATCTGCTGGTTGCATCGGACGCAGGGATTGGGGGTGCGCCCCCGACGATACTCCCCGCAAAAATAGTCCAGCACCCCCGCTTTGAATGCATCCGCCAGCGAGATGACATGATGCTCAATACCAAGCCGTTTCGCATTCAGCCGCGCCGCGTCGATCCGACCGGCCTCTCCCGGGCCAAAACAGCCCCGCCGCCCCTCTTTGCCCAACGGAAGACTTCCATCCCACAGGCTCATGGTCAGGCCGATCACCTCCAGGCCTTCCTGCTTCAACATCCACGCCGCCACACAGGAGTCCACTCCCCCACTCAATCCCAGCGCAATTCTGTTGGTTTTCTGACTCATTTTTCTCATCCTAGCGACTCTGCCGCCTTTCCTGCCACTCTCTTCTTCCAAATCGCGCCCTAAATTACCCTATTTCGTTCCTGTTGGCCCTTTTTGTGCCTCTTTTTCGCTCAAAATCTATTTCCATTGACTTGTTTAGCCTTTTTTCGTCATTTTTGAGCTGTGACAATCACCCGGCACTTTCAAGGATGGGAGACCGCCTCCCTGCCTGCAGCCACCGCCCTGCTGACCCATAATTGGGTGCAGTCTGGCTGTACAGGACCACTGGACCTCCGCAACTCCTTACTACTGGTGCCGACCCGGCATGCTGGCCGCCGACTGAGGGGCGAACTGGCCCGAGTCGCGGCAGACCAAGGCACCGCGGTGCTGGCCGGAACCATTGTCACGCCCGAACATCTGGTGCCGCAGTCGCCGAATGCCGCTTCCGATGATCTGCTGCTGGCCCTGCTGGCTCAGCAGCTCCGAACCCGGCACGCCGACTTCACGGCTCTCCTGCCGAATCAACAGGATGCCTCCTGGAACTTCCCCTTTGCACTCGGCATCGCCACCCAGTTGCAGGAGGTGCGCCGACAGCTCAACGAAGCCTGCCTGACCGCTTCCGAGCTGATTCCGAAAGTACCGGAAGAAGAGCAGGCCCGCTGGCAGGACATCGCCCGCTTGGAACAGGGACTAATTCAGGATCTGGAGCAGCACGGTCTCCAGGATCCGCTCCAGGCTCGACTGGAAGCCGAACAGCAGGTGCCAGCTGTCTTCCCCTACGACCGAATTCTGTCTTTGTTCATTCCCGATCTGTCAGAACGGACCGTCCGCACCCTGAAAACTCTCTCAGAACTCTGCGACGTGGAGCTGCATATCCTCGCACCGGAAGCGGAGGCGGATCGCTTCGACGAGTGGGGACGACCCCGGCCCGATGCCTGGGAAGGCCGCCCCCTGCCTATCCCGGAAAACCAGATTGTGGTCTACGAGCAGGGCGAAGATGAAACCGAATCTTTGGCCAGATGGGTGGCCGAAGCGGAAGACAACCATCTGGCTCTGGCCCTGTGCACCCCCGATCCGGCGCCGGCTCTGGCACTGGCCAGACGCCTGCAGTCACAGGGCCGGGAGCTGTATCTACCCAATGGTATCCCGCTGTCTGCCACGGCCCCCGGGCAACTGCTGATGGATTGGCTGACCCTGCTCCGCCAAGGCAATTATGTCTCTGGTGCCGCCTTTCTCCGGAACCCGGATGCGCAGGACTGGCTTGCCGTCGTGGCCGTCCCCTGTCCGGTTGAGAATCTGCTGAGCGAACTGGATGCCTGCCAGAATCAACATCTGCCCTCCTCTTTCGAAGAGCTGCGCCGGTTCAGTGACAGCAACTCCCGGAACCCGACGCTCAGCCGGGCACTGGATGCGATTCACACGGCCCGCGCTCTCCCTCCCTCCGAATTCCTGAGTACCCTCTATGACTGCCGCCCACCAGAAACATCCGAGGATCCGCTGTTCGCTGATGCCGCACAGGCTTTGGCCCGGCTGATTCAGCAAACAGAAGCCTCCGCTACAAGCGCCGGGCTGTCACAAGAAGAAATGCTGGACCTGTTGCTGACCACCCTGCCGATGCAGCAGATTTTTCCGAAGCCGAATTCGGCGGATGCCCGTGAAGCTCTCGGCTGGCTGGAAATCCAATGGGAAACCGCTCCGACCCTGATCCTGTCAGAACTGCGCGAAGGCATCATCCCCGAGACCCGGGTGGGCGATGCCTTTCTGCCGGACTCCATCCGGGTGGCCGCCGGGATGGCCGGTAACCGGGAATCGTTTGCGCGCGACCTGTTTCTGACGCACACCCTGCTGGCCTCGCGCCCGGAAGGAGCCGTCCGCTTTCTAACCAGCCGCCGTGCCGCGAATCAGGATCCGCAGTTGCCCTCCCGAATCCTGACCGCCTGTCCGGACCTGGAACTCCCGGATCGCGTTTCCCTGCTGTTTGAAAAACCCGCGAGGCACCGGCCGGACACCGCCGCAGGTCATCCGAATCTGATGCTAACGCCGCCCGCCTGCACCCTGGACCAGATCCCGCAGCACCTGTCCGTCACCGGTTTCAAAGCCTACCTGGCCTGCCCGTTCCGCTTCTATCTCAGCAAGGTGCTGCACATGGAAGCCTACGAAGACAGCGCCCGCGAACTGGATGCCCTGCTGTTCGGCAGCCTCGCCCATGAGGTGCTGGAAATCCTGAGCCCGCATCCGGATCTAGCGGATGAGAATCAGATCCGAGAGCTACTGTTGAATGAATTAGACCGCCTCTTCACGAAGCAATTTGGGAAACGGCCTTCCCTGGTCCTAACCGTACAACTCGAATCGCTCCGCCAGCGACTGCGTGCGGCTGCGCGGGTGCAGGCCGAAACGGTCCGGGAGGGCTGGCAAATCGTTTCCGGTGAAGAAGAATACATCGCAAAACTCGAGGGCATGTCCATCCATGGACGCATCGACCGGATTGAACAGCATCGGGACGGGCGCATCCGGATTCTGGACTACAAAACCAGCGATAGTGGAACGGATCCGCTGAAGGCTCACTATCAGACAGGTAATAAGAAATGGCTCGAGCTACAGCTTCCGCTGTATCGCTATATGTACGCCCTGGAAAACCCCGAAGCCGCCACACCGGAAGTCGGCTATTTCAATCTGCCGAAAGCCGTCACAGAAACCGGCATCCGCCTGATGGATTTTACAGGCAAAGACGGTGATCTGTATGAGCCGGCCATCGATACGGCCCGGCAAGTCGTGAAGGATATCCAAGCAGGACTCTTCTGGCCGCCCGAACAGGTCAAACCCGATTGGGATACCTTCGCGGCACTGGCCCCCAACGACCTCGATCTTATTCATGAGGTGCCCCCCCTGTGAGTTCCATCCCCACCATCTGCACCTCGGCCCTGGCCGCCTCCGCCGGCACCGGAAAGACCTTCGCCCTCAGCAGCCGCTATATCGCCCTGCTGGCCGCAGGGGCAGACCCAGCCTCCATTGTGGCGCTCACCTTCACCCGGAAAGCCGCAGGAGAAATTCTCGCCCGCATTCTGTCGCGGCTGGCCGCGGGGGCCCGGGATGAAGACGGACACCAAGCCCTTTCCAAAGAACTGACAGATGGCGGCTTCATCGGATTCCCGGATGCCGACACCGCCCGAACCGCCCTGCGCAGTCTGGTCCAGGCGCTGCCGATTCTCCGGATTGGGACCCTGGACTCCTTCTTCATCCAGATCCTTCAGCAGTTCCGCCTGGAAGTCGGGCTCGGCTCCGATCCCGTCATTACCGAAACGGATGCCGATGCCCAGGAAGATCAAATTCTCCAGCGGCTGCTAGAACAGGCCGCCATGCCGGCCGAGCAGCAGCGCGAACTGATGGAAGCGTTCAAACTTGCCACCTTCGGCGAAGAAGGCAAATCTGTCTACGCCTCAATCCAGACCCTGATTGAAGATCAATTCGAGCTGGCGCAGCGCGTCCCTGATTCCGCCGCCTGGGGCGACCCGGATCGAATCTGGGGACACCCCAACAGCTGGAAGCCAGCCGTGCCGGAACCGGACCGGGCACCCCTGCTCGAGACGCTGCGTACCGACGTCACGCCCGAGCCCAAGGCACAAAAAGCCTGGGATGGATTTCTCGATCAGTTGGAAGCCGCCGCTCAAGGCGAAGAGATGGAGTTCGGCAGCAAACTGCCGAAGGAAATCTATCGCCTCTTTTCCTGTCCGGACGCCGATACCGAACCCCTCCTGTTCAATCGAAGCGAGATTGTGCTGCCGCCGAATGCCCGCGAGGCACTGAAAACGATGATGGAGGCTCTTCGGCGCCACATCATCGGCCGTCAGCTCCTCCGCACACGGGGTCTGTTTCAACTGCTGGCTCTCTATGGTCCTGCCCGGCATGAGCACATCCTGCAAACCGGGCAGCTGGCGTTCAGCGATATCGCCCACCTGCTGGTCCCCGCAGATTCCCATCCGCTGACCGGTCTTCGTTCCCGGATCGATTACCGTCTGGATGCCCGCTTCCGCCACTGGCTGCTGGATGAATTCCAGGACACCTCGTTGATCCAGTGGCAGGTGCTGGAGAACCTCTTGGACGAAGTCATCCAGAATCCTGACGGCGAGCGCACACTGTTCTATGTCGGCGACACCAAACAGGCCATCTATGAATGGCGCAGCGGCGATCCGCGACTGTTCCGGCGCATTCTGGAAAAATATAATCATAAGGATCCGCCAGCCATTCAGGAGGCGCCTCCCCTCATCCATTCTTGGCGCTCCAGTCCTGTTGTACTGAACGCCGTGAATCAGATCTTCGGCCAGCTGCCAGACATGCCGGTTCCAGAAACAGAACCCCTGCAGTCCGACTGGCCGGTCATTTCCTCCCGCTGGAACGCGGAATGGAATGATCACGAAGCCGCCAAGAAGAATCAGAATTTGTCTGGAACCGTTACGCTCCACGTGCTTCCCCGGATAAAGAAGGGCGAAGAAGGTCCCGGCCCGATTGAGGCCACCGTGGGATGGGTTCAGCGCCTGCAGGACGAGATTCCGGACTTTGAGACCTATACCGTCGGCATCCTGACCCGCAAAAATAGCGAAGCCCTCGGCATCCATCTTGCGCTAGCCAACATCGGCATCCATTCCGATCTGGCTGGGGATGAAACTCTGCTCGACAATGTACTCCTGCCTGCTCTAGTTTCCCTGGCTCGCCTGATCGAGCATCCCGGCGACACACTGGCCCGGCAGCATATCGAAATGTCCCCTATTCATCCGCAGGTGGCCCTGACCCCCGCCGCGCTCGCACAGCATGGCCGACGGATCCGCGAACAAGGCTACACGGGATGGCTCACCCATCTCGCCGCCACGTTGACCCTGCCGCCAGAAGCCGCCTACGAACAGGAACGCCTCCGCAAATGGATCGCGCTGACCGCGGACTTCGACCGGCAGCCCGGACGAACCGCGTTGCGCTTTGCCGCCTTTGCTCAGTCACTGCGACTGCCTTCACGCCACACCGGAGCCCACATCGAAGTCCTAACCATGCACAAGGCCAAGGGACTGGAATACGACATCGTTCTGCTTCCAACCCTCAAGGGGAATAGCGGCATCACCTCCCGGGGAGGCGGCAAACAGGATCTGATGATCCACGAAGCACCGGGAGATGAACCGGTCCCGCCTGTGGACTGGATCCTGTCGCCTCCAGTAAAAACGGTGCTGGAAGCCGACCCGGTGCTGGCTGAACAGCTGGCCCGGAACCGACAGAACGGAGCGCTGGGAGAACTGCGGTTGCTCTATGTCGCGATGACGCGCGCCAAACGGGCACTCCATCTCTTCACCACAGAGCCCGCTGCCAAATCCGCCACCCTGTATCTGGAAACCGTGGTCCAGAATCTGCTGGCCCCGGATGCGGCCCCCAATGCCGAGCAACCCGTCTTCCGGAAAGGTCCGGAACACTGGTGGGAAACTGACCGTTTCACAGACGATGAATCCGGCGCGGGGGCCGATCAACCTCCCCTGACGCTATCAGACCTGCCCGGCACCCCCGCCGAACCGCAGTTGATCTCCAAAACCGCTTCGGAATCCCATGCCACCGGCCCCCTCCAGGCTGGACGTTTCTTCCGCCCCGAAGGTGCCACCGCCCGTGATCTGGGCACACGGGTCCACGAACTCTTTGAACAAATTGAATGGCTAAAGGCTGGCGACATGCCCGCATTTGAAGAAGCCGATTCTGTAGCGGCTCAGCTAGTCCGCAACTTCCTGGCCACCCCATCCAACCATGCCTTCTTTGAAAAACCGGCGAAGGAATCGGTGGAACTGCTCCGAGAACAAGCTTTTGAAGCGGTCCTCGACGGCAAATGGCTCTCCGGCATGATTGACCGACTCCATCTGGTCCGAAATGCCGAGGGCACCCCCGTCTCCGCCCATGTCATCGACTATAAGACCGATCACACACCCGACCCGGAGAGGCATCAGCCCCAGATGGAAGACTACCGTCAGGCCGTTGCTCTTCTCTTCGGCCTTCCGCCTGAAGCCATCACCTGCACCCTCCTGTTTGTCCGCTCCGGCACCGCAGTGGACGTATAGAGACCTTCCCTCCTCCGAATTCTCTGATTGTAGCGGATTCCCCTAGTTCGTATAGTGTTTGAACGACTATGCAAGCCCCTCGCGATAATTTTGATGCCTTCTGCAGCGTGCTGGCCGGGTGCTCTGATGCCCTGGCCGGGTACCTCGGCCTGATGGCGGCGGTGTGGATCCGCTTCGACTCAGGGCTCATTCCCCTCAAGCACAACGAAATCCTGCCGCCGCGCGGCATGTATGTCGCGGCGGCCATCGCCCTGGCGCCGCTCATGGTTCTCATTTTCCGCCAGATCGGCCTCTACATCCGCCCGCAGCTGGGTTCTTTCGGGGACAAGCTGCCGCGCATCGTCCGCGGGGTCTCCGTCACGCTGGCGACAGCGCTAGCCCTTTCCTTTGTGGTCCGCCCCGCCGACTGGCCACCCTACTCGCGTACCGTCGCGCTAATGGCTTTCTTCACTGTCCTGCTCCTGGTGCTTGTCGAGCGGTTCATTCTCTTCCGCATCGAACTGCACTGGGCTCGCCGCACCGCCCCCATCCGCCGTATCCTCATCATCGGGGTGGACGATCTCGCCGCGCATATCCGCGATGCCCTTGAACACGAGCCGCGACTGCGGTCCCGCCTGGCTGGGTACCTCTTGCCCACAAATCCCGGCGGTGGCGAAATCACCCTCTCCTCGTCCATCAATCCCGATCTGGTCAAGGGCCACATCGGCGAACTGGAGCTGGTGGCCGAAGATGAGAAGATTGATGAAATCATTCTGGCCGACACCACCATTTCCCATCCCCGTCTCACGCAGATTCTCTTTTACTGCGAGCGCAACCTCATCCCCTTCCGCATGGTCCCCGATCTGTATGGCGTGCTGACCTCCCGTGTCCGCGTCCAGCATATCGCGGACATCCCGCTGATCGGCATGGCCACCTGGCCGCTGGATGCGTTCTGGAACCGCGTCCTCAAGCGCCTGGAGGATCTCACCGGCGCGCTGGTCGGGCTGTTGATCTCCGCCCCGGTGATTCTCATCGCCGCCCCGCTGGTCAAACGCAGTTCGCCTGGACCGATTTTCTACCGCCAGACCCGCTGCGGCATCGCCGGCAAGTCCTTCACCATTCTCAAGCTCCGCACGATGGCCGTGGATGCCGAAGTCGATTCCGGTCCCGTCTGGGCCCAGGAAGACGATCCCCGCCGCACCCGGATCGGGGAATTCCTGCGAAAATGGAACCTCGACGAACTGCCGCAGTTCTGGAATGTCCTCAAGGGCGACATGTCCCTGGTCGGTCCCCGCCCCGAGCGCCCCCATTTTGTGGAACAGTTCAAGGGCGATGTCGGCCACTACATGACCCGTCACATTTCCCGTCCCGGCATGACCGGCTGGGCTCAGGTCAACGGACTGCGCGGCAACACGTCCATCAAGGACCGCGTCAAGCATGACCTCTATTATCTGGAAAACTGGTCCCTGTCCTTCGATCTGAAAATTCTGATTCAAACCTTTTTCAACCGCCAGAACGCCTACTGATTTCCCGCCCTTTCCCTATGACCACCACTCTTCTGAAAACTTGTATTCTGATTCCAGCCTACATGGAAGCCACCCGGATTAAAGCCGTGATCGAGGAGACACTCGATTACTGCCCGAATGTCATTGTCATCGATGACGGTTCCGCAGATGAGACGGACCAGATCGCAAAGGCGGCTGGAGCGATTGTATTGGACCATGTACACAATCAGGGCAAAGGCATCGCGCTGCAAACCGGCTTTGACTACGCGAAAGAGAATGGCTACGACCTCGCCATCACGCTTGATGCCGATGGTCAGCATGCCCCCTCGGACATTCCCGCCTTTCTCAAGGCCTATGCCCGCACCCAGAGCCCCTGCTTTGTCGGCACCCGGATGGACGATGTCGCGACCATGCCCCGGCTGCGCCGCTTTGTGAACCGGTTCATGTCCAATCTGCTCTCCCGCGTGATGGGGCAATATGTGCCCGATACCCAGTGCGGCTACCGCCTCTATCACAAATCTGTTTTCCCCACGGGCCCCTACGACCCGACCACCCGCCGCTTTGCCGCCGAGTCGGAAATCTTGCTCCGCCTCTCTCTCGAAGGCAAAAAAATAGGCTCCGTCCCGATCCAGACCATCTATGGCGACGAAAAGAGCAAGATCAACCCGGTCACGGACACCTTCCGCTTTTTCCGCATGGTCCACCGCTTCAAGAAAATCAAAAAGAAAACCCTCTCCCAATGAAGACACTCTTTGCCATCCTGGTCCTCTCCCTCGCCCTTCCGGTCGCCGCGCAGGAAGTCCTGCACGCCGCGGCCACTTCCCATGTCGTAAAAAAAACATTTCCGCTTCTTGCACCACCACCCGCCGCCGATCCCGTGGATGCCGAAACATCGGCCACCGCCAAAGCCTGGGAGGAAGCGCCGGTCATCGTTGAACGCGCCGATGCCGCGCATGCCGAGGAAGTACCGCACAAAAGTACCGGACAGAAGATTGCCGAAGTCCTGCAGGACAAAGGCCTCTCGGAAGAGGCCACCATTATTGCCATTTCCACGCTTCCCATTGTGGAGCTGCGCGGCGCGATTCCGGTCGGACACATTCTGGTCCCGGACACCGACAAATCCACCCGCATCGGCATGGATGATCTGAAGCGGGCTAGCCGCATCTTTCTTCTGGCGGTCCTGGGCAATATGATTCCGGTCCCGTTCATTCTACTGCTGCTCGGTCCCGTCTCCTCGCTCTGCATGAAGGTCCCCATCGGTAAGAAATTCTTCGAGTGGCTCTTTGCGCGCACCCGCCGCAAAACCGCCGACATTGAAAAGTATGAAACGCTCGGCCTCACCGTTTTCGTTGCGATTCCCCTTCCCGTCACCGGGGCCTGGACCGGCGCCATGGCTGCCTGGCTGCTGGGCCTGTCCTTCCCCCATGCCATGATTTCCATTTTTCTTGGCGTGCTCATTGCGGGTGTCATCATGACCGCGCTGTCCCTGCTGGGATGGATCGGGGCTGCGATCGCCGGAACCGTCCTGCTGGTTTTCTTCCTCGGGATTCTGGCGAAAGCCCTCCAGAAGAAGTAGAGTGGCCAACAACCCAAGAAAGTCCCTTATGAAACCTGTTTTCCGTTCGATTTCACTGGCCCTGTTCCTTCTCCTGTTTTCTCTGCTGGCCGGATGCGGCGGCGGCAGCAGCGGGGAGGAGAGCGTGTATGCCGGCACCTGGTTCGGCCCCACCTCTCATGGCGGCACGGTCACCTTCACAGTGGAAAACGGCTGGGTCACGTCGTTCCAAATCACCGATGACGGAGCCAGCATCTGGATTCAGCAGCCCACCGCACTGGAAGGGGACAGTTTCGAAGCGCATAATTCTGAAGACGGAAGTGCTGTCGGCGCCCCCGGCGCCACCGCGACGGGACTGTTTAGCGACACGACCCACTGCACCGGCACCTACACACTGACCCAGGACTCCCAGCAATGGATGGGCACCTATACCGCCACCAAGCAGTAAGCTTCCCCTCAACCCGCTCGCCTGCGGACCCCAACGAACAAGCCTAAACAAGATGACCTTGGGTCCATTCATATAGAGTTATAGCTATATGTTTATATATTCAACGGCCGCATTCAGCACCCTTGACTCATCCCCCAGCCTGCCCGGCCTGGTCCCAGAAATCGACTTCGTGCTGCATGCTGACAGCGAAAGCGTCCAGCGCCTGCTCCTGTTCTGCGGTTGAGGCATCCAGGGCCCAGCGATTGAGAACCTCCGCCCACTGATCGGCCAGCTGCTGCACGAGCTCATCGGCATACAGGTCGAGCCATACGCGATATGGATGGCCGGGCCGGGCCGCTTCCTGAGAAGCCTTCAGCCGCTTCCCCACTTCGGCATAGAGCACATTGCAAGGGGTCGCTCCCGCCAGCGCCACCAACAAAGATGGATCCGCCGCTGACGCCTGTTCATGTACGGAGTAAGCCGTGGTCGCTGGCATCGCCTCGCCATGAAGCACCGGCAGGCCCAGCGCCTGAGAGAGCGTCTGCTGCATTCCGACTTCTCCCTCTTCTGAGAGTCGGGCAGATTCTTCAAACATGATTCTGTCTGCTTCGGTCCGGGATCGTTTCGCCAGCGCGCGACAGACCTGCACATAGCTGGTCAGGTAAATTCCATCCTGAATCAGGTAGCATTGGATCTGATCGGTGGTCAGTGTGCCCCTTGCCAGACCCTGTACAAAAGGATGCGTTGCCGCCTGCTCCCACACCGGCCCGCAACGGTCCAGACATCGGGAATAGAAAGACGACGTGCTCATGCAAACAGGTTAGCGTTTAATGCCGGTGACGGCAACGTAGTCCCCCGAGTCATATCCAGGAATCGGATCCTGCGGTGTGGTGTCGGAGAAGCACGGATGACGCGTCAGCGTCTGCGCATAGGTCAGGTCGGAGAAGCCCGCCTTCAGCGCGGAATCAATCTTGTCCTGTGTCGGCCGCCAGTTGGCGCCGCCAGCCAGTTCAACCGGATACGGCTCTTTTGGAAGCACACCGCGGAAGCGTTCATCCTCCCACGTGCCAACCGCGCCGCCGAGGCGATACAGGATGCCATACGAGCTTTCTGCGGGCACATCAATCAGCACGACCCGGCCCTGAGGCTTCAGCAAACGGTAGGCTTCACAAACGGCGGCATCCAGGTCGGCAATATATCCCGGCGACCCGTTAAACATCACCGTGTTGAAACTGCAGTCGTCAAAAGGCATCTTTTCGGCGCCGGCTTCAACCACGGTCATGCCGCGCTTGCGGGCGATCTCGCCCATCGGTGCGGAAGGCTCCAGACCTTCGGTCACAGAGATATCATACTGCGATTTCAGCAGCTGCTCAAAGAGGCCCGTTCCGCAGCCAACGCTCAGCGTCTTTCCAGGCGTTTTTCCCAGTGCCAAAGCTACCAAGCGGAGCTCAGACTCCAAAATGGCCTGATTTCGCTGAAACCAGGCGTCGTACGCATCCGAATAGTCGTCAAAAGTGATCATTTTCGTCATTTCCTTGATTTTTTGGCCATAAAGTGAGTTTTTTGATAAAAATTTCCATTTTCTCAACTCCTTGCCATTCTTCACGTTCGGGAGGCATTTTGATGACTTATCGCCCAAAAATCAATCCGATATCCCACGAAAATGCTTTAAGAGCCACCCCCACCATCATTTCGAACCACAGTTTATAAACCATGGTTAGTTTTTTGGATTTTGGGGGTTAAAATATCGACTTTTTGAAGCCTGTTTTGATGAATTTTAGCTATTTGATACCTCATTCACACAGTTTACTCGCTCACTCTGCCTACGGCAGATCGCTATAGAATTCTCGTTCGCTTTTCGTCCCCCTTGCGGAACTCAGGCTCTACAATCATCTATTTTTTGCCTATTTACCATTCGTGCCTTTTCGCGTGATTCGCAGTGGCGGAAAAAGAAAATGAAGAAATTCTCTAAGAAACGCCTCGCCCATCCGTTAACATGGTGGACATCGCATTCCGGAGTGCGGGTTCCAACCTGAGCCAACAACGAAAAGAACACGATGAAACGAAACAAAACGCAATGGATCCAGAACGCGGTGGCTCGATACGAGCGGCCGCTCTGCCAGGTGGCCGTTCGCATCACGGGCAACTATGAAACCGCCCGGGATGCCGTTCAAGACACCTTCCTTAAACTGTGTCGCGAAGACATCAAGGATGAGGACCGTACCGCCGCCTGGCTGTTCCGGGTCTGTCGAAATCGTTGCATCGATATCCTCAGAAAGGAAAAACCCGTGGAAACCTTAACCGACGCACGCGCCGCCGTCCTGCCCGCCCCGGGGCGGTCCCCGGCCGAAGAGACGCATCTGCGCGAGAGCCTCTCGCTGCTGATGAAAAAACTGGCGGCCCTGCCCGCCAAACAGGCGGAAGTGATTCGCCTGAAATTCCAGCAGCAGATGAGCTACCGCGAAATCGCGGAAGTGACCTCCCTGAGCGAAAGCCATGTGGGGGTTCTCATCCATACCGGAATCAAAACCCTGCGCCAGCAAGCATCCCATTTCTAGGAGAAGACCCATGAAACCCATTGATGATATTAAATTAACCGCTTACGCCCTCGGTGAGCTGTCCGCGGAAGAGCGGCAGCAGGTCGAGGAGCAACTCAACAACAATCCCGCCCAGCAGGCCGAAGTGGCTGAAATCCAGGCCCTGGCCAGCCAACTTGAGACTGAACTGCAAGCCGAACCCGCACCGGAACTGACCGATAAACAGCGCCAGGCCATTCTGGCCGCGCCGGGAAGCACCCCCTCCTCCCGCTCGCCCGTGGCGTGGCACCGGTGGGGAAGTTTCGCCGCCGTCGCCGCGACCGTCACGCTGGTCTTCGGCGGCCTGTACTGGAATGCCTCGCACTCCCTGCACAAGGACCTGCTGATCAGCATGAATGAAACAGGCGAAATGGCCGTCGGCGAAGCGGAGCCCATGGTCGAGTGCCTTGAGGAACTCACTCCCACTGCCACCCCCGAGTTTCATGCAATGGGAGGCAAAGGTGCAGATCCACAAGCGATGCTCCTAGCCATGGTGGCCGATACTGAAAACGAGGCACCCGAGATGCCTGCACCCGATGTGCAGGAGTTTGCCGCTGCTCCAGTTTCAGATGTAGAGTCATACGAACTCGATATAGTGTCAGATCGCATCTCCCCCATCATCATGAAGAGTATGGCACCCGGCAGCATGTCATGCCGGTCAGGAGCTGGACGGCAGCGCATCTCCAGAAAAATGGCCATCAACGTCGTCAATGGCAGTTATTGCACGCCCCAGACGGAATGCCTACCTCCGATGGTCGGGAATACTGAATCCTATGCCAACGTGGACGACAATGTGTTCAAGCAGGTCGCGAGCGAACCGCTGTCGACGTTCTCGATCGATGTGGACACGGCATCGTATGCGAACATCCGCCGGTTCCTCAAGGGCGGGCAGATGCCGCCGACGGATGCCGTGCGGATCGAGGAGATGATCAACTACTTCTCCTATGACTATCCCCAGCCAACCGAAGACGTGCCGTTCGCCGTCCATGTGGAATCGGCAACGTGCCCCTGGAATGAAGCCCACCAGTTGGTCAAGATCGGTCTGAAAGGCAAGGAGCTAGATCCCGAAACCCGCCCGCCCTGCAACCTGGTGTTTCTGCTGGATGTGTCGGGCTCGATGAGCAGTCCAAACAAGCTGCCGCTGGTGAAGAAGGCACTGAAGCTGCTCACTAAGCAACTGACACCAGAAGACAGCGTCTCCATCGTTGTGTATGCCAGCGCCAGCGGCCTGGTTCTGCCAGCGACGACCTGCGACAACCTACAGGCCATCGAAACCGCCCTAGAGAACCTGCAGGCCGGCGGGAGTACGGCCGGCGGCGCCGGTATCCGCCTGGCCTATGATGAAGCGCTGAAGAATCTGCAAACGAACGGCGTGAACCGCGTCATCCTCTGCACCGACGGCGACTTCAATGTCGGCATCACGGACTCCGATGAGCTCTCCTCCTTTATTGCGGGTCGCGCCAAGAAGGGCATCTTCCTGACGGTGCTGGGCTTCGGCATGGGCAATATCAAGGATGACCGGCTGGAGACCCTCGCGGACAAAGGCAATGGCCACTATGCTTATATCGATACGTTCAGCGAGGCGCGCAAGAACCTGTCTGATCAGGCCGCCGGCACGCTGTTCACCATCGCCAAGGATGTGAAGCTCCAAATTGAATTCAATCCGGCGCACTTTGACAGCTATCGCCTCATTGGGTATGAAAACCGCGTGATGGCCAAGGAGGACTTCAACAACGACAAGAAGGATGCCGGCGAACTGGGCGCGGGCCATACCGTCACCGCGTTCTACGAACTGGTGCCCAAAGGTGTCGAGGTCGTCCCCGGAGTGGACCCGCTGAAGTATCAGGCCGTGGAAAGCGAACCGGTCAAAGTGAGCATCGAGGCGAAGGCCAAGAAGAATGCCAGCCCGGAATGGCTGACGGTCAAGCTGCGCTACAAGCTACCCAAGGAAGACACCAGCACGAAGATCGAGATTCCCTACACGGGCACCTTCGCGCCCTTTGAAAGCGCCTCGGAAGACTTCCGCTTTGCGGCGGGTGTAGCGGCCGGTGGCCTGCTGATGCGGGAAGATGCCCGAATCGGTGATCTGACCTATCACGAGGTGATCGGCTGGACCTCGGCCACCACCGGGAACGATCCCCACGGCTACCGCCGGGAATACCTAGACCTCCTGAAGAACGCCGCGGCGCTTGCGCCCTGAGCTTTCTTCATCCGCAACCCACACAGGCGCCCGCGAGCGGGCGCCTGTTCTTTGCCTTGACCGATACCTGCGGGACCCACTTCAGTTCCCAGAAGATGAAAAATCGTGGTAAAACGTGTCGAGGCAAGGGGGATTTCGCGCCCTGATTTCTCCGGCTCCGGTAGATATTATATTCGCGTTAGGACTTGCAAAAGCCGGAATGTGGTGGAGAGTATAGACATATGAAGAAATGGATTCTCATTTTACTCTGTCTACTCACGCTGGGAACCGCGTGGGGGCAGGAGTATCCGTACGCGGCGGGCGTGCAGGTCTATTTTGACACGTACAATTCAGATGTGGCAGAAACGCCTTATACAGGGAAAACGGCCCGCAAGTTCTCCTGGGTGCAGAAAGTGACGGCGTTTGACCGGGATGGCTGGAAGTGTGTCGTCTGCGGTGCGACCAACAACCTGGAAATGGATCATGCCGTTGCGCTGATGAACGGAGGGCCCAACGACCTGACCAATCTATACTGTCTCTGTCACTCCTGCCATGTGGCGAAGACCCGCCTAGACTATTCAATGAGAAAGTACCGGAAGCAACTGGCCCGTTTGCTGAAAAAGGAATCCATTGCAAACGGAAGTCCAGTCACTCCCGGTGGTTGACCCAGAGAAGCATCAGGGTCGTACAGCCCGAATCCGGTAGGTGACCTGCTCTGGAGGAAGCCCCCAGTTCACCGTAAAAGTGTTGGTGCGGCTTGTAGGTGCGGGTTTTGCATCCACATATTGCCAATTGGCATTGCTCAATGAGTTCTGATTGGCTTCCAGAATCAAATTTGCCGATTCGCCGCTGAGCACCGTCAGGACCTGCTGGGCGGGAGCCGGCTCTGCGATGGCAGAAATGTGCAAGAAATCATTTCCGTCCACCGGATTGGTACCGATGTCCCATTCATCGCCATCATTGATTGTGTCTCCATCGCTGTCGGGGTCGAGCGGGTTGGTGCCCATGTCGATTTCGTCCACCGATACACCGGTGCCGGTTTCCACGATGTCCGGCATCGCATCGCCATCCGTGTCCTGGAATTCATCAAATCCCATGTCAAAGCGATCGATGTAGTGCGATTCGCCGTCGATATCCTGATCCGCCCAGACGCCGGGACTGACGGAGACCGGTGCTCCCACGTTGATGCAGGGGGATCCGTTTTGGAGATGGAAGTTGGAATAGAATCCAGGATCGGCATCGATGTTGCCGGTTCCCGCCCAGCCTCCACCGATATCGGACCAATCAATAGTAATCGTGGAAACCACCTGGGTTTCGATGTTGCCCCCTGCATTGTCCCATAGAATGCAGTTGGTTGCATTCAAGGTCCCTCCATAGAGGCGGACGCCATCCCCTCCATTCGCCGCGATGGTACAGGCAAACAGGTGACTAGTGGCCGAGGCGTTCATGGAAAGTCCCGCACCGGGCTCCGTACCGCCGGTGGCACGGTTGTCGACCCCGCCCGTAATCAGCGTATTGTCCATCTGCAACAGACCATCCTGCTGCAACAGACCAGATGCATAGCCGCCGCCGCTGTTATCGCTGAAGACGGCATGATGGATGAGGGAGGTGCTGGATTCAATATAGGCGCCGCCGCCCTGCCAGGCTTCGTTCCCCTGAAACAGCATGGACCAGCCGCCGTTGACAGGCTGATACGGAACCGATCCGGAAACTGTCAGTTGAATGCCTTCCGCATACAAGGCCCCGCCTTTGAGATTGGCTTCGTTTTCGATCAGATGGCAGTCTATCAGTTCCAGATTTGCGCCGATGCTCGCATGGATGGCGCCGCCATCGCTATTGGCATAATTGCCTTCGAACCGGCATTGCTGAATCGCAACCTCATTGTCGTAGACATACATCGCACCGCCATCCCGGTCGACGATATTGTTTCTGAACCCGCTGTCCAGAAGGGTCAGCGTGCTTCCCCAGCTGCCAAAGACCGCACCTCCGAACACCGCGCCGTTGTTGGTGAACACCGTTTGATAAACCAGGACGGTTGAGGAGCCGCCATAGAACAGGGCCCCTCCATACCCAAAATTGGTCGAGGCCTGATTATCCCAGAAGAGGGGGACATCATATCCAACATAGTCCAGGGAATTCGAGATCGACAGGAAGCAGTCCTCCACATACAGGCCGCCCCCCCCGCCATATGGAGGGCCCAAGGAATTGGTGGCCCGGTTGTGGGTGAATTGGCCGCCCTTGATCTCCATCCATGAATTCGTGGCAAACAGCCCTCCGCCATTGCCCCCAGCCACATTACCGGTGATCGGGTGAAGATCTCCACAAATCAGGCGAGAGACCCGAGCCGTGCTGTCCGCAAAATAGAAACCACCGCCATTGCCATCGGTCTCACACTGGGTGGCACCCATTCCATTGGTGTCGGAATCCACCACACACCGGTCGAAATAGAATCCGCCGCCGCCTTGAACCGCTTCATTCGCCCAAATATTCATTCCCTTCACCAGGAGGGCTGAATTAGAAGCGAACCCCCCGCCACCGAATCCCGTTGCCTGATTCTGGCCCAGATACACGTCTCCGAGCCGGGCACGGCCCAGATGCCCGGTGGAGTTGAACAGGGCCACTCCGCCTCCCATCACCGCCTGATTATAACTTACAGAAGCATTATCCCCGATTTCGACAAAGGAACCGTTTCCCCCAATGCCGCCACCAGAGGCCTCGACGCCCCCCGCACCGGGCAGTGCTTCATTCCCGAGCACAGATGCCTGAAACAGCCGAAGATAACCGGTCTCCACCCAGATGCCACCGCCGCTGCCTTCATTGGCAGTGTTCCCGCTCACCAGCGTGTTGCTATGAATCAGATCACAGCGACCATCCGTGTAGATACCGCCACCATAAAAGGCCGCCTGATTTGAGAGTATGTCCGTTGCCCCCGTCAGTTTTGCATAGGCGAACTGCCCCACAAACAAACCGCCGCCGAGGGAGGCCGTATTTGAATAAATAGAGCAATCCAAAAACTCCACCCACGAGCGGTGGAGCAGGCTACCGCCGCCCGCCCATAGGTTCAGGGCATCCCCGGTACCGCCCGTCAACTCCACCCGGTCCACCCGCGAGCTGGAATCCATGATCCAGAGCGCGGTGCCAGCGTGCTGAGCATCCAGGATGGAAGCCCCTCCCGTTCGGCTGGTGAACGTGGCGTCATAGCCGCCTTCCAGCGTGAGATCCTTGTTGGAAATGACGAGCGTCTCGCCATAGACGCCCGCTTCAATCCGCAGGGTGTCGCTGTTGGCCGCCGCCTGAACGGCCGTCCGCAGCGTGGGATAGGTGCTCCCGTCGTTGATCTTGACGGCCGCCTCGGCCCCAAGCGTGAAGAGGGCGGCCAGGATCCCGATTCGTACGATGTGGTTGATTGTGTTCATGATGACTGATGCTCCTTCTGTGGGGTAGTACCCCCAGCTCCAGAGGATTATTGTTGGAGTTCGATTCTCCCTGCCTACGAATCCCCTTGAATCCGGAATCAGGGCTTTCGCACCCGAACCCGATAGTAGCGGGTGGAGGGAGGGACGGGATTGGTAAACACCCATGCGGCATCCGCTCCCGCCAAATTCGTTCCGCCCGCGACCGCCGACCAGTCCCCTGTGGACAGCATGGCCGATTCCACGTCATAGAGCCGGTTCGAGACCCCCCACCAGCTCAGGATGGGTTCGGGGTCCGACAGAATGGGACCCAGCACAAACAGCGAACTTGAATTGGTGGCATCGGTGCCTGCCGTGACCTCATCCGCATCCCGCATCGTATCCGCATCCGAATCGGCGGCGGGATGAACAAACTCGACCGCGCCGATGTCCCAGCGATTTGTTCCGTCATTTCGTCCGTCCAGTGGCCGGGACACGCCCGTAATGTCCCGGCGCACAGTCGACAGCTCCATCCCGGCATCTATGGCCGGGCTGTTGGAGAGCGGAGTGGCATTAAAGGAAGCCAACGTCATATCGGTCAGCTGAGGGTTGCCGCAGATGTCATTCGTCCCCACGGGACATGGATTGTTCTTTACGTCTTGGATCACGGAAAAATCCAAATCGAAGGGGTCAGAGGGAAACCCTTCTCCGTAGGTCAGGCAGGTATTTTCAAACGGCTGATGGAAATCGGTGTGCCCGAGAAAGATATTGTTTCGCAGTAGCACCTGCTCGGTTCCATTGCAGGAGGTATCGATGCAACCTGCAATCACAAGACAGTCCCCCTCCCCGGTCAGGGTGGAATTCAAGATGGAAACCTGATCACCGGGGTTAAGCGCCAGGGACAGCGTGTTCCCCAAGGCCCGGCAGGGATCCACATAATAGGTGAACGGCTTCCCTTCAAAGAATCCGCAGTTGCCCACAGCCATACAGTTTTCGATGACCGCCGGCCCCGATGTCTTGAGCTGGTTGCCGGCGTTGCCCTCCGCCAACGTATTGCGAATCAGGATGGATGAGCCCGACCGCCGAACATAGAGCAGATCCAGACCGTCCGAGGTGTTGTGCGAAAAGTCACAGTTCTCAAACACCCAGTTACCGCCGGTCTCTCCCGTGCCGAGACCGTCACCATATCCGCCCGCACTCTGTGCCCAGCAGCCCGTCGGCGCGCCAGCCGGATAGCTTTCTCCGCACCCGTTCCACTCCACCACGAAATTGGTGAAGAGCATCGTACCCGTATTCCCGTCATCGCCGTCGATATCTCCATCCCAGCCGACCCAGCCGTTGCCCGCCAGGCGGACATTCTCCACCGTCCAATCGGTCAAACGGCCCGCCTGAATACCCGCATAGGCCAGCCCGTGGATATCCAGATCATGCAAATAAATGTTGGCCGCATCTTCGGCATAGATGCCTCTCGGCGCCCAGTCGCCATAGGGGTAGGTGTCCCGTTCACAGGGAATGCCCCCGCTGTGGAATTCCACACAGCCTGAGTGATCCGTCAGTTCCAGACAACCCACCTCGACATTCGTGGCCCCCGACAGATTCAATAGGGTCCAGGCGCGCTCGGTTCCCCACAAGACGGGTTTGTTGGTGCAGCCGGAGTCCCATCCCGACCCCAGAATACGGGTGGGATGCGCCGCATCCGGTCCACCGGGCACCGGCGGCGCATGACAATCCCAGGGGGCCCAGCTGTCGCACGCGTCCGCCCCCGGCGCGCCCAGCCCCATGGCGTAGCTCCCGGGGCCGATCAGAAGGGTGTCTCCGCCCGCGATGCGGGGGGAGCCGCCCGGCGGCAGGGCCTGGAAAGGATGGTTCCAGGCACAGGCCTGGTTCGTTCCACTGCCCGGATAGGGAGCATCCACCAGCCCGGTGCACTGCTCGGCAGATCCCCCATCCACCCGCACGTACCAGGTGGTTCCCTGTGCAAATCCCCCCTGCAGCGCCATCCCCATCCAGAGGAGACTTCCAACGACAGTGCAGTACCTCTTCATGATGCTTCCTTTCTGCACCCGCGGCTCGCTGTCAGGATGATAACCGTCCTACACGCCACCGGCAAATCCGTGGTGCTGTAAGTGAATACCCTCCGCCGCTCTCAATTATTGTCCGCATGCGAGGGACATCCGCTTGACGGGTCCCTTTGGGTGGCGCATTCTTAGAGCTTTTAGTGAACGACGCCCACAATAAAAACGGAATGCCTGAGGTATCACATCATGAAGAGGACGCCGCGCGCGACAATGCGCTGATTGCATTGTGGGCGGATGGCACCGATTCGGCGCTGGAACAGCTGTTAAGGCTCTATCAGACCCGGATCTACAGTTTCCTTCTTCGAATGCTGCAAAATCAGCATGATGCGGAGGATGCCGCCCAGGAGACCTTTATCCGGGTGGCAAGAAAACTGAATCGGTTTGATTGCAAGAAAGGAAAATTCAAGAGTTGGATCTTTCAAATTGCCTATCGTGAAGGACTGAGAATGGCTGACAAGCGAAAGCGAATGCCACTGGGTGAAGGCATCTGGATGGATGAAGACGGGGAAGGGGCTCCACCTGAGGCGGTGGACACCTCACCGCTCCCCGGAACCGGCCTGGTTGATCAGGAGCAAGCAGCCTGGGTGGCCCAAGCCGTGGACACCCTGCCGGAGGCCGAGAAACAGGTGGTGCTGTTGCGGACGTATTCGGAACTGAGGTTCCGCGAAATTGCGGAGGTGATGGACGCGCCGCTGAACACCACACTGGGTCGGATGCGGAATGCCTCTACCCGACTGCGTGAATGGTTTGGAGAGAAACGAGAATCGGAATGAAAATCACCCATACAGAACTGTTCCTCTATCTGGCCGATGAACTGTCAGCAAAGGAACGGGTGGAGTTCGAAAAGGCTCTGGCACAATCGCCGGAAGCCCAACGAGCCCTTGCTGAACTGCAAGAGCAGGAAAAACTGCTGGCGCACCTGCCTCTCCATGAGCCCAGCCACGACCTGGTCACAGCCGCTCTGGATCAAGTGAAGCCCAGGAAACGCACGATCCACTGGCACGTACCGGCTCCGCTCCTGGCCGCCGCCGCGATGCTCCTCCTGCTCGGAGGCGTATTCTGGGGCCTTCATCTCCGCCGTGGGCCTGCCCAAGTCGCCCAGGGACCTGCACCCGTCACCCCCGACATCCCGGTCGGCGATGACGAACTGGCCGAACGCATTGCACAGCTGCGGGACGCCATGATGGAGGCTCCTGCACCGGCTGCAAGCCCGCGGGCTATTCCCCTGCCGGATCCCGCCCCCACGCTGATGGCTGGCGTGAAAAGCCGCCTCAGCGATCTCCAGGCGCGCTGCCGCCCGCAAATGGCCTCTGTACGGGAAGAGCCGGCCTCCGCTCCGTTGGATCGGCGGATGCAGCGCATCAAATCCGGCATGGATTTCATTCGCGAGGACATTTGGGTCATGGACCTGCCTGTGCCCGTCCAAGCCGCGCTGGACAAGGTCGGCCCCGTCTGGCCGGCGCTCCCCCTCTCGACAATAATCTCCCCCCTGACCGGGGTATCACAGTCAGAAAGCCGCCGTGTACAGCCGGACTCCAGCGGATTCATTTGCCAAAGGAAAGAAAGGAAGACCATATGAAAACCATCCCCATGACCGCCCTGCTTCTCGCCGTCGGACTGTTGCTCTGCGCTCCAGGCTTTGCACAGGAACCCGAGCCACCGCCGGGCCCGCCCCCGATGCCCAGCGAACTGGAGACACTGGCCTTTGTGGAAACCCATCTGCCGGAAACCTTCCAGCATCTGCAGCAGATCAAAGCCGAGGATCCCCGTGAATACCCCCACCGGATCGAGATGTTCGGCCACATGATGATCCGCTATGGGGAACTGAATCCGGAATATCCGGAGCTGGCCGAAGGGCTCCTCCAGGCCCACCGTCTCGACCGGAAGAGTGAAGTCCTGGCCGAACAGATTCGCCAGACTCAGGACAAGGAAACCAAGCTCGAGCTGAAGAAGAAGCTGGAGGAAATTCTCAACCAGGTGTTCGAACTGCGCATGGCCGAGCGCGAGCTGGAGGTGAAGCATCTGGAGCGGGAACTCAATCATATCCAGACGCTGCTCAACACCCGCCGGCAGGCCAAAAAGCAGATTGTGGATCAGCATCTGCGGGACCTGACCTTCCAGGGCGACGAAGCTCTCGGCTGGTGGTGACTCCCTCCTAAACGCAGATTCTTCCTCTCCTCACAACAAGCGTCCTCCAGCGGGAGGGCGCTATTTTTGTATGTGGGGTTCTATTCGATGCAAACCGCATCAGCCCCCTCTTTCCCCACTATCTCTGCTGGTCTTTGAGTGCCGCATCTTTCTCAATCAGACCCATAAAGGAGAGCCTCATGAACAAGTCCCTTGTTGTTCTGCTGATCGCCAGCACTGCTTTGAACGCCGCCACCCAGGAGGTTCGGACCTGGACCAGCGCCAGCGGGAAAACCATCGATGCCGACTTTCTGGAATCCCGGTTCGGCGACGTTGTTCTGCAGCCGCCCGAAGGGGATAAACTCCGGATCCGCCTGAACCAGCTCAGCAGCGCAGACCAAATCTATGTCGGCAGCCAGGGGCGGCCCGGTGCAGAGTTGAAGCTGAAGAGGCCGCGACCCCTGAACTAGTCGAGTTGTTCGGCTCGCGTCTGGTCGATGCCAAGGGGAAGAGCGTCTCGACTGCCGAACTCAACGGCAAAAAGATCGGCCTCTACTTTTCGGCCTCCTGGTGCCCGCCCTGCCGAAAATTTTCTCCGATGCTGGTCAAGGCCTATATAACGAGCTGCAGGCCGAAGGAAAACCCTTTGAGATCGTCCTGGTTTCCCATGACCGCGACAAAAGAGCACTCGGGCCTACATGAAGAGCCATGAGATGCCTTGGCTAGCGCTCCCCTTCAAGGACAAGCACCGTGAAGCGCTGAAGAAGCTATATAATGTTCAGGGAATCCCCACCCTCGTCATTGTGGATGCGGAAGGCAAAACCCTTTCCTCCAACGCCCGCGGCGAAGTCATGCAAAACGGCGCCAAGGCCTTCGCCGATTGGTAATCCACGACTTCAAGGCATGCTTGAATGCCTCTCACAGAGCCCCCTGAGGTTCAACTTCATATTTGAGCTGAGCCGCCGGAAAAGAAACAAAGAGACCCACCATCTATTTTGGAGACCCCAAAGTCTACTTTGGCCGATTTTGACCGATTTTTAGGCGTATCTATCCATTTTCGATCCTTATCGTGGATTATTCACCCCCAAAGCACGTACCTTGTCCAAAACTTCTTTGCGTCCTATTGCGCCTTTGCGTGAAAACTCTTCATCCTTCCGGTTCCGAAACCGATGTAGACTGTTGGCGCAGCCAAACGGCATACAGGCACAAAAAATCGGCACCCGCAATGCGGATGCCGTTTTTGTGTGAACAAAAGAGAAATCTTACTTGTCTTCGTCTTTTTTCACTGCTTTGGCTTTTTTGGCTTTTTTCGGAGCTTTTTCAGCCTTTTTGACCGATTTTTCAGCTTTTTCGGCCTTTTTGGCCGGTTTGGCCTTCTTTTCGGCCTTTTTGGGGGCTTCTTCTTCAACCTTCTTGGCTTTTTTGGCTTTTGGGACAAAGTCCACAAATTCCAGAATGCACATTTCGCTGCTGTCGCTCATGCGCTTGCCCAGTTTGATGATGCGGGTGTAGCCGCCCTGACGGTCCTGCATGGCCGGAGCCACCGCGGAAAACAATTCCCGTACGGCCGGTTCCTGCTTCAGCGTGGAAAGGGCCTGACGGCGTGCCGCAAGGGTCCCCTTCTTGCCGAGGGTGACCATCTTTTCGGCCACGCGCCTGGCATAGCGGGCTTTCGGCAGGGTGGTTTTGCAGCGTTTGACGAGGATGAGGTTGCTGACCATGCTCGCAAACAGCGCTTCACGCTGCGAGGAGTTGCGGCCTAGTTTTACGGTTAATTGACGATGACGCATGAGAGGCTCCTGTCTCGATTAGTCTTCGGGATCGGTCAGCTTCAGCAGGTCGGCATCGAAAGCCATACCCAGCGAAAGCCCCAGTTCCACCAGCTTCTGTTTGATTTCGTTGAGCGACTTCTTTCCGAAGTTGCGGTATTTCAGCATTTCGGCTTCGCTCTTCTGTGCCAGCTCACCCACGGTGGTGATGTTGGCGTTGTTCAGGCAATTGGCTGCACGCACGCTCAGCTCGATCTCGTTGACGCTGATACCCAGCTTCTTGGCGAGTTCTTCACGGGCGGGATCCACGGTCTTCTCGTTCTCCTGGAACTCGACGATGTCCTTGTCGAAGTTGACGAAGACGTCCAGATGATGACGAAGAATGGCAGCGGAAAGCGTCAGCGCCTCGTCGGGACTGATGCGACCGTCGGTCCAGACTTCGAGGTCCAGTTTGTCGTAATCCGTGCGGCGACCCACGCGGGTGTTTTCGATATCAAACTTCACACGGCGGACCGGCGAGAAGAGAGAATCAATGGGAATGAGTCCGATTTCCTGGTCGGGCTTCTTGTTCCACTCGGCCTGGCAGTATCCGCGGCCGATCTTGACTTCGATTTCTGCATCAAAGAGACCGTCGGTGTCCAGGGTGCAGATGTGCTGATCCGGATTGAGCACCTCCACGGAGGCATCCAGCTGAATGTCGCCCGCAGTGACGTCGCCGGGACCCTTGACCTTGATGCGAAGCATCTTCGGCGTGCGGGTATACATCTTCAGGAGCACCTGTTTCAGATTCAAGACGATGTCGGTGACATCCTCGACGCATCCCTTCAAGTGGCAGAACTCATGTTCGGCACCCTGAATGCGGACGGAGGAGATGGCGGCGCCTTCCAGAGAAGACAGCAGCACGCGACGAAGCGAGTTGCCGATGGTGCGGCCATAGCCAGCCTCGAAAGGCTCGGCGGTAAACTGGGCGTAGGTCGGCGTTGCCGTGGATTCGTCTTTAGCGACGAATTTCGGCATTTCAAACCGGTTGAGACGAGTGGACATATGTTTCTTCCTTCCAGCCCCGGGCATTAACCGGGACATATGGCGGTTATGTTAATTCAGATTTACTTCGAATAGAGTTCGACAATGAGCTGCTCGTTGACGACCGGAGCAATCTCTTCGCGGGTCGGGATGTGCAGAACTTCGGCCTTGGATTCGGCCTTGTTCACGTTCAACCAGACGGGGAAGCCGCGGCTTTCGGCGGCATCGAGATGCACCTTGGCGTATTCACGGCTACTCTTGGTTTCACGCGCCTGAATCACTTCGCCGGGTTTTACCTTGTACGAAGGGATGTTCACCTTGATGCCGTTGACACGGATGTGACCATGAAGGACAAACTGGCGGGCGGCACGGCGCGAGGGCGCCAGACCCATGCGATACACAATGTTGTCCAGACGCATTTCAAGCGCCTGCAGAAGCAGTTCACCGGTGACACCGCGGCTGCGCAGCGCGCGAGCGAAGAACAGACGGAACTGACCTTCCCGCATGCCATACATATTGCGGAGACGCTGTTTTTCCTGCAGCTGAATACCGTAGTCCTTCAGACGGGGCCGGCGGCCGCCACGATCGCCGGGGACGGAGTGCCCCTGCTCAATCGGGCACTTGGCCATATAACAACGGTCACCCTTCAAAAAGAGTTTCATGCCTGAACGACGGCAACGCTTACACGCTGGTCCAATATATCTACCCATGGTGGAATCCTTCCTAACTACTTGAAATGATTTAGACGCGTCGGCGCTTCGGCGCGCGGCATCCGTTATGCGGAATCGGTGTGATGTCCGTGATGCCCGTAATGGACAGCCCGCACGCCTGCACCGCGCGGATGGCGGACTCACGGCCGGAGCCGGGACCCTGCACGCGAATTTCGACTTCGTGCAGGCCGTGGCCCAGGGCCACTTTGCACGCTTCCTGACACACAATCGTTCCGGCGTAGGCCGTACTCTTGCGAGATCCTTTGAATCCGCAGCGGCCGCCATTGCTCCAGGAAATGACATTCCCGCGCTGGTCGGTGATGCTGACGGTCGTGTTGTTGAACGAAGCCAGGATGTGGACGATGCCCACCGGAATATTCTTGGAGCCCTTGGAACGGCGACGTGGGACCGGCTTGCCATCATCCGGTTTTGCCCCAGCAGGCGCGTTGGCCTCATCGATCAGAGTGAGTGTATCTTTCGGCTTCGCAGGCTTCTCAGGCACCGCTTCTTCCGTCTTCTCAGCAGGAGCAGCTTCTTTCGCTGCGGGAGCCTTCTCCTTCGCAGGAGCTTTTTCCTTCGCAGGAGCCTTCTCCTTTGCCGGAGCCTTTTTCTTCGCAGGAGCTTTTTCCTTCGCAGGAGCCTTCTCCGCTTTCGGGGCTTCCTTTTCGGCGGGGGTTTCCACCGGGGTCAGAGCCGCGTCTACGACAGGGGCTTCGGCCTTCACATCATCTTTGGTTTCATCAGCCATATCTCAAATCCTCTTACTTGCCGGCCTTCATCGCTGAACGAGCTTCCTTGCCGCGAACAGCGCCCACCGTCTTGCGAGGTCCCTTACGGGTACGGGCATTGGTACTGGTGCGCTGACCGCGAACGGGCAGACCCTTGCGATGGCGAATGCCACGATAGCAGTTCACCGAAATCAAACGGCGGATATTTCCCGACACCTCACGGCGCAGGTCACCTTCCACCACATAGTCTTCCTGAAGCATTTTTGACAGCTTGGCGATTTCTTCGCCTGTCAAATCATCTGCCTTGGTGGCCGGATCGATTTTCATCTGTTCGACCAATTGCTTGGCACGGGTCGGGCCCACGCCATAGATATATCGTAACGCATATTCAATGCGTTTCTTACCGGGAATATCGACACCAATCACTCTGGGCATTGTACTACTTCTCCTACTTAGCCTTGACGCTGCTTGTGGCGCAGATCGGTGCAAATGACACGCACCACGCCCTTGCGACGCACAATCTTGCAGCGCTCGCAAATCCGTTTTACCGATGTTCTTACTTTCATCTTTTCGCCTCTGTCTTCACGACTTCTAAAATTTCTCCGCGTGACATGTCGAACGGCGACAGACACACACGAACCCGTACGCCCGGGAGAATGGTTCTCTCGGACCCGGGGGCTTTCTCCCGCGGAACGAACGCTGTGAACTCATGTCCGTTCCCTAATCTGGCACGGAAAGCACGAGTGTCTATCACACCCATAACCTCCGCGTCCAGCTCAATTATCTCTTTTCCGTGCACGTCAGAATTTCCGCCGGACCCTTGTCCACAATGAGCACCGTATGCTCATAATGGGCCGACCGCAACCGGTCCCGGGTCTTGACGGTCCATTCATCCGACATCACCTCAACGGCATAGCCGCCCTGATTGACCATCGGCTCAATCGCGAGCGTCATTCCCGGCTTCAGCATCGGGCCCTTGCCCGGAGCCCCGTAATTGGGAATCTGCGGATCCTCATGCAGGTTCCGCCCCACACCATGACCGCAAAAATCACGGACTACCGAAAATCCAGCGGCTTCCGCGACTGTCTGCACCGCGTGGCCGATATCGCTCAGCCGGGATCCAGCACGGGCGGCATCGATGCCGGCCAGCAGTGAGGCCTCTGTCACATCGCACAACCGGCGGATTTCCGCATCGACATCGCCCACACAGACCGTGGTGGCGTTGTCGCCGATAAACTGTTCGGCGGTCACACCCAGATCGACGCTGACCATATCACCATTGTTGATCACGCGCGGCCCTGGAATTCCGTGCACCACCTCTTCATTCAGAGAGATGCAGCAAGTTCCCGGAAAACCGCCATATCCCAAAAAAGCGCTCTCGACCCCAAGTTCCCGCATCCGCTTCGCGGCAAAGGCATCGAGTTCTCCCGTCGTCACACCGGCGCGGACTTCCGCCGCGACCTCCGCCAAAATTTGAGCCGACAGACGGCAGGCAACCCGCATACTTTTCAAGTCCGATGACGTTTTGATGGGGATCATCGGACTCCGCCAGCTCAGGCCAATTTGGACATCAGCTCCGCAGTCGCCGCCTGGGGATTCGTCCCGGCATTGATGCGGACCAGAACACCCTTCTTCTCATAAAAATCAATCAGGCTGGCCGTCTGCTTCTCATAGACTTCCAGGCGGTTCAACACGGTGGCTTCACTGTCGTCCGGACGCTGATAGAGCGCCCCGCCACACTGGTCGCACACGCCTTCCACTTTGGAAGGAATGTTGGTCACATGATACACAGCGCCGCAGCCCTTGCAGATCCGGCGGCCGCTCAGGCGGTTGACGATCACATCGGTCGGCACTTCGAGCAAAAAGACCTGATCGACTTTCGCACCGCTCTTCTCCAGAGTTTCGTCCAGCAAACGGGCCTGTTCCGAGGTGCGCGGGAAGCCATCAAACATAACCTGATCGGAGTCCTGCCCCTGGGAGAGGCGCTCCCCCACGATCCGCATAATGACGTCATCGGGAACCAGCTCCCCTTTTTCCATATAGGATTTGGCCTCCAGGCCGGTCTCGGTGCCAGCTTTGAGCGCAGCACGAAGCATGTCGCCCGTGGAAACATGGATGAAATCAGTCGCGTTGCGGATTCCTTCAGCGAGGGTGCCTTTACCCGCGCCAGGGGCTCCAAGAAGAATAATGGCTTTCATGCGTTTCCTTTCTTTCCCTTCGGATCAGCGACGGCCGCGCAGATGGCCCTTACGGAGGAAACCGTCATAATGACGGGTGACCAGATGGGATTCCACCTGGCGCATGGTATCGAGCATCACGCCCACAATGATCAGCAGACTGGTCCCACCGAAGAACTGTGCCACCATTCCCGGAATGTGGAAGGTTTTTGCCAGAATCATCGGCATCACGGCAATCACGGTGAGGAACACAGCGCCGGCCAGCGTGATTCGCGTCATGACGCGATCAAGGAACTCGGCGGTGGGCTTGCCGGGGCGGATGCCGGGGACGTAGCCGCCGTACTTCTTCAGGTCATCTGCAATCTGCACCGGATGGAACTGCGTGGCCACCCAGAAGTAGGAAAAGAACAAAATCATCAAGGAATACAGCGTTACATAAATGGGACCGCCATACGCCAGATGCACGGAGGCAAACGCCTTCACGGCATCATTTGGCACCATCATCATAATCCGCTGGGGGAACATCAGGATAGCCTGGGCGAAGATGATCGGCATCACACCCGAGTAGTTCACGCGCAGCGGCATATAGGTGCTCTGTCCACCGTAGGTTTTGCGCCCCACCACCCGCTTGGCATATTGTACTGGGATTTTCCGCTGTGCCTGCGTCACCGCAATGACACCGCCGATCACCAGGAAGGCCAGGACCAGCATGGCCACCAGCATGAAGATATTGGCCGAACCGTCCTTGAACATATCCACGGACTGCTGAATCGCACCGGGAAGTCGGCTGACGATGCTGATCGTGATGATCAGCGAAATGCCGTTCCCGATGCCGCGTGCGGTGATCTGCTCACCCAGCCACATTAACATCATCGTACCCGTTGTCATCGTCAGGATCGTGAGCAGGATGAAGGGTATGTGCGACATGAGCACAATGGATTCCCCTTCCATCACCTTCAAGCCCATGGCCGCGGGATTGAGAAGGACGGAGGCCATGGCATACCCCTGGACCACACACAGGATCAACGTGAGATAGCGACCGTACTGAATAATTTTCTGGCGGCCGGAATCGCCTTCGCGCGCCAGCTTCTCTAGCGAGGGGACCACTGCCGTCAGCAGCTGTAGAATAATCGAAGCACTGATGCTCGGCATGATGCCCAGGGCGCCAATGGCGGCCTTTTTCAGTCCACCACCGCTGAAGAGATCCAGCATGCCCATGAATCCGATGTTGCCACCAGAGGCAGCCATCCGATCAAAGAGAGACTGAAGGCTGGCCGCGTCCACGCCGGGCGTAGGGATGACCGCAATCAGGCGACACACGAAGATCATCGCGATCGTAAAGAAGATGCGCTGGCGCAGCTCAGGTATCTTAAGACTATTGGTGAATGCAGAGAGCATCAGGGCCCCTTTCGATTCAGGTTGCTCAGGAAATCACTTCGCAGGTGCCGCCCGCTTGCTCGATCTTGGCCTTGGCCGTCGCGCTGAACGCGTGGGCCTTGACCGTACGGGCTTCGGCGATGTCGCCGCAACCCAGGATTTTGATTAGGCTCTTCTTGCTGACACGACCGGCCTGGATCAGCGTCTCTGGGGTGATATCCCCCTTGAGGCTTTTCGCCAGATCGCCGATATTCAGCGCAGAATATTCCACACGGTTAGGACTGGTGAATCCGCGTTTGGGAACTTTACGGATCAGGCGCATCTGTCCACCTTCGAAAAGGGGTTTATGCTTATGACCCGAACGGGCCATCTGACCCTTATGGCCCTTACCGGACGTCTTACCTCTGCCGGAGGACTCGCCCCGACCCACACGTTTACGGCTCTTTTTGGCGCCGTTGCTATTCTTCAAGGAATGCAAGTTCATGGTATCTCCTACCCTTTCAATTCGTTATGAGCGAAGCGCCTCTGTCTCCTCGCGGGAGCGCATCTGCATCAGACCGTTCATCGTGGCTTTGACCACATTGAGTGCGCTGGTCGCGCCCAGTGATTTGCACAGCACATCGCGTACACCGGAAAGATCCAGCACCGCGCGGGCACCGCCACCAGCGATTACGCCCGTACCCTTGGAGGCGGGCTTGAGCATCACGCGGGAAGCTCCACAGCGCCCGATCACCTCGTGAGGGAGCGTGCGATCATTCATGGTCACTTTGATCATATTGCGGCGGGCCAATTCCGTAGCCTTACGAATGGCATCGGCATTTTCCCGGGCTTTGCCCAGGGCATAGCCGACCTGGCCGTTTCGATCACCCACCACCACCAAGGCGGAAAAGCTGAAGCGACGTCCACCCTTTACCACTTTGGAACAGCGGTTCACTTGCACGACGCGTTCCATCGCCTCGCTTGGGTTCTGCTCTTTTCTCTTGAATTCACGTTTCATCGGTTATCCTCATGCCTGGGTTGTGCAGACGTTAAAACTTCAGGCCGCCTTCTCGCGCGGCATCCGCCAGCGCCTGCATCCGACCACGATAGGCAAATCCACCCCGATCGAAAACGATCGTATGGATGCCCTTGTCCTGAGCGGCCTTGGCCGCTAACGCGCCGAGCTGCTTTGCCGTTTCGACAGTCAGTCTCTGGCCCTTCAATGCGCCTTCCACCGTCGATACAGCGGCCAACGTTTTGGCGGCGGCATCGTCGATAAACTGCACGTAGAGGTGCTTGTTGGAAACGAACACGCTCATGCGCGGGCGCTCTGGCGTACCCTGCACCTTGCGGCGCAGGCGCATATGCCGACGAACTCGATAATCTTTGAGGTTTTTGACTTTCATGATTACGCCACCGTCTTGCCCGCTTTCCGACGTACGCGCTCGTCTTTATAGCGCACGCCTTTGCCCTTGTAAGGTTCCGGCGGACAAAACGCGCGAATCCGCGCGGCCACCTGTCCCACCAGTTGTTTATCAATCCCCGTAACTTTCAGCTTCGTGCTGTCGGTCACAGTCAGGGTGATGCCGTCCGGCACCGTATATTCCACCGGATGGGAATAGCCCACGTTCATTGTCAGATCGTTCCCGGCCATGGAGGCCCGGAAGCCCACGCCCTGGATTTCCAGTTCGCGGCTGTACCCGTCCTTGACGCCCACCGTCATGTTTTGCAACAAGGCGCGGATGGTGCCGTGGTCGGACCGGTTCTGTTTTTCATCGCCCAAGCGAACCACGGTCAATACCTGACCGTCCTGCTTCACCTCGACTGTGGTCGGGATACGCAGCGAAAGCTCGCCTTGGGGTCCCTTCAGGGTCATCACACCGGCCTCAAGGCTGGCGGAGACACCCTCCGGCAGGGTCACCGGCTGTTTTCCAATTCTTGACATGATTCTTCTTCCCTCCGCTTACCAGACTTTGCAGAGCACTTCGCCGCCCACGTGGGCCGTACGGGCCTCGCGGTCGGACATAACGCCCCGGCTGGTACTCAGAACCGCGGTACCCAGACCGCCCCGCACCCGCGGGATCTCGGCCGCCGGCACATAGCGGCGCAAGCCGGGCTTGCTCTCGCGGTTGATCGCCTGGATGACAGGTTTCTCGTTGTAATCATACTTCAGGACCACGCGCAGGCTTTTTTTGCCTTCGTCATCGCCCTCTGCTACATCAGCGATGTAGCCTTCCTTCTTCAAGATGCGAGCAATCTCCGCTTTCATGCGGGAATGGCTCATCTCGGTGGCCGGCAAACCGGCCTTACTTGCATTGCGGATGCAGGTCAACATATCCGCGATGGGATCAGAACAACTCATGGTTTCTTCCTCCTACCAGCTGGCTTTCACAACGCCGGGGATTTTTCCCTCGGACGCCAATTCGCGAAAGCAAATACGGCACAACTGAAATTTCCGAATGTAGGCGCGGGGACGTCCGCAACGCCGGCATCGGCTATATGCACGCACTGCGAACTTGGGATCGCGCGCTGCTTTTACCCGTAATGATGTCTTAGCCAAGGTCTTCCTCTCTTTCGCCTACGCGTTGGCAAATGGCATCCCCAGCAGCTTCAACAGCTCCCGGGCATCGTCATCGTTCTTCGCGGTGGTCACAATCGTAATATCCATTCCCTGGACGCGCTTGATCTTGTCAGCATCCATCTCAGGAAACAGGGTTTGTTCTTTCAGTCCTAATGAATAGTTCCCGTGGCCATCAAACGACTTCGCTGACACCCCGCGGAAATCTCGAATACGTGGCAGTGTGGCATGAATCAGTCTTTCGACAAAATCATACATCCGTGCGCCTCGAAGAGTCACACGGGCGCCCACGGCCATTCCTTCACGCAACTTGAAGTTGGAGATGCTTTTGGTCGCTTTGGTGATCGCGGGACGCTGTCCCGTAATCTTCGCGAGGTCATCCGCCACCAACTTCAATGCATCGCGGTCCACCAAGGCGTTCACCGCCATGTTGACCGACACCTTTGAAAGCCGCGGAATGTCCATCGTGGAGGGAAACCTCCCCGTGTCCTTCAGCGCCTTCATCACTTCTTTTTGATATTTATCTTTCAGGATCGACATGATAACCCGTCCTATTCCTTATCCGATTTCTTCACAGCCGGTGTCACCACTTTGAGGTTCGAGGCCGCCAGGGGCGCCTCCTTGGTGATGATCCCGCCGTTGGGATTATCTTGCGACTTGCGCATGTGCTTCTTCACAAAATGGAAGCCCTCAACCAGCGCGCGTCCTTTTTCCGGATAGACCTTCAGCACTTTGCCGGTCTTTTTTCCGTCACAGTCCGCACCGGAAATGGCGCGAACAATATCACCGCAGCGAATATGCATTTTGATTTTACTCATCACAGCACCTCGGGGGCCAAAGAGATGACCTTCATGTAGTTCTTTTCGCGCAGTTCACGGGCCACAGGTCCGAAGATGCGGCTGCCGCGCGGGTTCTTCTGATCATCGATCAGAATCACTGCATTGTGGTCGAATGACAACGTGGAGCCATCCGCCCGACGGATCGGAGCGGCGGTCCGGACGATCAATGCCGAGCAGACTTCGCCCTTCTTGACCATGCCCAGCGGCTGCGTTTCACGGATCGACACCTTGATGATGTCCCCGATGTGCGCAACTTTCTTGCGCTGGCCCAGTACTTTGATGCACTTGACCAAGCGCGCGCCGGTGTTATCCGCCACCGGGCATTCGGTTTCCATCTGAATCATTGCGGCACCTCGTTTCCACGACCCTGCTTGGAAATTTCCACCAACCGCCACCGCTTCGTCTTGCTCAGCGGACGGGTTTCAGAAATCACGACGCGGTCGCCCTTCTTGGCCTCATTCTTCTCGTCGTGCACATAATACTTTTTGTGACGACGCATGATTTTTCCATAAAGCGGATGCGCGATGCGGCGTTCCACCTGCACGACAACCGTCTTGTCCATGGCATCGCTCAAGACGATGCCAACGCGTTCCTTGCGCTGATTACGTTCTGTTGTTTCCGTCGACATATCCTACTCCGCGGCTTTCGCCTGATTCATGACCGTCTTGATGCGCGCGATCTGACGCTTGACCACACGGATGCGGTCGGGCTTGTCCAGCTGGCCCGAAGACTGCTGGATGCGCAGGGTGAACAATTCTTTCTCGGTGTCAGCAAGCGTCTGGGCCTGCTCTTCCGCCGAGAGATCACGAACTTCATTCGCCTTCATTGGTTCGCTCTCCTTATGCCAGGGTGACACCGCGACGCACGAGGGTCGTGCGGATCGGCAACTTGGTGGCGGCCAGACGGATACAGGCAATCGCTTGCGACTCGCTCACACCGTCCATTTCAAAAAGGATTCGTCCGGGGCGCACTACGGCCACCCAGCCTTCAATCGCGCCCTTACCTTTGCCCATCCGGACTTCCAAGGGCTTCTGCGAATAGGACTTATCCGGGAAAATGCGGATCCAGAGTTTTCCTTTACGTTTCATTTCGCGATTCATCGCGACGCGACAGGCTTCGATCTGGATGTTGCTGATCCAGCAACGCTCCATCGCACGCAAACCATATTCGCCAAACGCCAGGGTATTCCCGGTCATCGCATTGCCCTTGCGCGATCCGCGCTGGCTTTGGCGATACTTCACTCGTTTAGGCATAAGGGGCATAGGACTTCTCCTTATTCTGAGCCGGCTTCTCGTTCTCAGGCTTCAGGCAGATCCAGCACTTGATGCCGACCTTGCCCGCCATGGTATTCGCTTCGGCAAACCCGTACTGCACATTCGCACGAAGCGTCTGCAACGGCACTTTGCCCACCATATAATGTTCCACACGCGCCAGCTCGGAGCCGCCCAGGCGGCCGCAGGCCTGCACCCGGATGCCCAGAGCACCCATGTCCATTGCCAGCTGAAGCGCACGCTTCATCGCCCGGCGGAACGCCACGCGTCGTTCGAGCTGCACCGCGATGTTCTCCGCCACCAACTGCGCATTGGCATCCGGATTGCGCACTTCTTTGATCTCGACATAGACTTCTTTGCCCGTCTTGACACAGAGTTCTTCGCGCAGCTTGTCGATGCCCTCGCCCTTGCGGCCGATGACCACACCCGGACGCGCGGAATACACCGTCACACGGGCACGCTCGGCATAGCGCTCAATGATGATGTCGGCGATCGCCGCATCCTTCAGGCGGCCGCGAACCAGATCCCGGATTACGAGATCTTCGTTCAGCAGATCGCCGAATTCTTTCTTCTCCGCAAACCAGCGGCTCTTCCACTGTTTGTGGACAGCCATGCGGAAACCGATTGGATTAACTTTTTGGCCCAAAGTGTGCCTCCTCTTATTCTCTCAAAATTCCGTTACTTCTTTTTCTTTGGCGGCTTTTCGTCCGTCAGTACCACACGAATGTGACTCATTTTCTTCTGGATCGGCGAAGCCGAACCGCGTGCTCTCGGCCAATGCCGTTTAAGAATCGGGCCGTTCTCGATGACCGCCTGAGCCACATACAGAGTATCCGCTGACAGCTCCGCGTTGTTTTCCGCGTTCGCAATCGCCGATTTCAGCGTTTTACCAATCTGCACAGCTGCCTTGCGTTTGTTCAATTCCACGACCATCAATGCCTCGCCGACGCTCTTGCCTTGAATGGCACGCGCCAGGTCCCGCGCCTTGGTCGGCGACATCCGCACATATTTCGTTACTGCTTTAATTTCCATGTCTCGTTCCTCAAGGACCTTCAGGCCTAATCAAGGCCGCCCGGTCCCCTGTTTGGGGGGCATCGCCTCGCGCGGTCTCCTCGACCACAGCGCCTGCGATTCTCTCTCTCACATCTACTACCCGAATTCGTGCCACTCGCCGCCGGCCTCTCATCACCGTCAACGGCAACCCGTACCGGACACCCTGTCGGGCGCCCTGATCCAAAATCACTAAGCCAAGTTCCGTGTTTGAGTCCACGATTCTCGCCTCGATCGGAGCATCCACTGGCCTCACGGCCTCGGATCCAACCGCCTGTGCCCGGCGCGCTTCATTCACATCCAGCGTCGCCTGCGCATCGGCCAAAGCCTCGCTCAGCTTCCGAATCCGCCGGTTCCGGTCAGCCAGATCGCTTCGCAATCCGTCCACTTCCTTCGCCAGCCGAATCGTCACCAACCGGGACTCGCTCGTCACCAGGTCCAATAACTCATCGGGGTGGCCATCCGCCGCGCCTCCCACGGCCGCTGATGCGGGCCCGTCCGTGCGGATGGTTTTTGTTTCATCCAACGCGGACAGCACCGAATTCACGGCCGTCTCCGCCTCAATCGGGGGCGCGGATGTAACTCCGCCGCCCTCCTTAAGACGTGCCGGCGCGGTCGCCGGCCCTTCCATCAAAGATCGATTCTTCGACTGCCACTCACTGGCGAACCAGCCTGCCGCAACCGCTGCTCCCAGAATTGGAACGACCCAAAGAAGCCGCAACAAACGCCGAGAACCTTTCATCCAAACTCTACTTCAGCGTCGCCGTCTTATCGGTCGCTGAACCATGGCGGCGGAATGTCCGCGTCGGGGCGAATTCGCCCATGCGGTGGCCGACCATGTTCTCTGTCACAAACACACTGGTGAAGACCTTGCCGTTGTGAACGGCGAAGGTGTGACCCACGAAATCAGGAAGAATCATGCTCCGGCGCGACCAGGTCTTGATCGGGCGCTTCGCTCCACTCACATTGAGTGCTTCCACCTTCTTAACCAGGTGGGCTTCCACATACGGACCTTTTTTCAGTGAACGGGCCATAATCCTACTTCTTTCTGCGTTGCACAATAAACTTGCTCGAGGGATTGCTGCGACTGCGCGTCCTCTTGCCCTTTGTGAGTTGACCCCAGGGAGTCACCGGATGTCCACCACCGGAACTGCGGCCTTCGCCGCCGCCCATCGGATGGTCGACCGGGTTCATCGCCACACCGCGCACGGTCGGGCGGATGCCCAACCAGCGTTTCCGACCGGCTTTACCCAGAGAAATCTTTTCGTGTTCGATGTTACCGACCTGACCGATGGTCGCATAGCACGCACCATTGATCTTGCGAACTTCGCCGGAAGGCAGTTTCAGATGCACGTACTTGTCATCTTTGGCCTGCACCCGGGCCGACATCCCCGCACTCCGCACCATCTTGGCGCTGGCGCCCGGAACCATTTCGACCGCGTGAACAATCAGGCCCAGCGGAATCGACATCAATTGCATCGCATTGCCCGTGGCCGGCTCGCATTTGGGGCTCGTCACGACGCTCATCCCCGCGATCAAGCCGTTGGGCGCCAGAATATAGCGCTTTTCGCCATCGGCATACGCCAATAGCGCCAAATGGGCGGTGCGGTTCGGGTCGTACTCAATCGCCTGCACCTTCGCCGGAATGTCCAGCTTGTCATGACGCTTGAAATCAACCAGTCGCAAAAATTTCTTATGGCCGCCACCGCGATGGCGAACCGTAATCCGGCCCTGCGAGTTGCGCCCGGCTTTCCGCTTCTTGATTTTGATCAGTCCACGCTCTGGACGCTTCTTGCTCACACCCTCGAAATTCGAGAGCGTGGTGTGGCGCAGGCTGGCTGTTCTCGGCTTATGTGTTTTCAGACCCATGGTTCAATCCTCTACTGTGCCATTTCGATGCTCTGGCCGTCCTGGAGCGTCACCACTGCGCGTTTCCACGATGGGGTGCGGCCATAGGACGCTGTGCGAAGGCGTTTCGCCTTGCCCTTGCGGGTCATGGTGTTCACTTCCTTGACCTTGACGCTAAACTGTTTTTCCACCGCACGGCGAATCTCGATCTTGTTCGCACCGCGGTCGACTTCGAAGACATACTGGTTCGCCACCTCTTGGAGGCGGGTCCCCTTTTCGGTCATCAAAATCCGCTTGATGATCAGGCTTTTCATTTCTCCACCCCTTTCGAGAGGCGGGCTTTCAGGCCTTCCAGACCCGCTGCATCGGTCAAAATGACCGGATACCGCATCACCTGGTAGGTAAACGCCTGTCCGGCGGTCGTGACTTCGACCTTCGGAACATTGCGAGCCGCCATGTTTAAATTCTTGTTGGATTCGCCGGTCACAAACAGGACCGCCTTGCCACCGCCGACCTTCTTCAGGAGGTCACCGATCAATTTGGTCTTCGGCTCAATGGTTTCGAGGCCTTCCGCCACAGAGACCGCTCCCGAAGCGATTTTTGAGCTCAGCGCATGGCGAAATGCCAGTTGCGCGGCCTTCTTATTCAGCTTCTTGGAGAAGTCCCGGGGATGGGGACCAAAGACCACACCACCCCCACGCAAAATCGGTGAACTGCGCGTACCCTGACGGGCGCGGCCGGTGCCTTTTTGCTTGAAGGGCTTAGCGCCACCGCCCCGCACGTCGGCGCGGGTCTTGGTGGACGCGGTGCCCGCACGGATTCCCGCACGGTATGCCGTAACGGCATCCAGCACGGCTTGTTTGCCGCGCTTCAGTTCCAGAAGCTCATCCGCGACCTGTTGTTCGCCGGCGGCTTCGCCATTCAGATTATATACTGCGACTTTACTCATGACGCTATGCCTTCTTAATCGCTTTACGCACGACAACAATTCCGCCCATCGGGCCCGGAACCGCACCTTCGATCAACAGCGCGTTGTCTTCGGTCAACACCTTGACTACCCGCAGGTTCTGGGTCGTGATATCCACCGAACCCATTTGGCCCGGCATCTTCTTGTTCTTAAATACACGCGAAGGCCAATGTCGGTTACCGATCGAGCCGATGCGGCGATGCGTTCCGGAACCGTGAGTGGCAGGCCCCCCCGCCACCCGGTAGCGGCGAACCACACCCTGGAAGCCACGGCCCTTGGTTTTGCCGAGAACATCCACAAATTTCACGCCTTCAAACAGAGAGGCGGTCAGGATATCGCCCGGCTTAGCTTCCTCATCCGCTTCCACGCGAACTTCGCGCAGAATCTTCTGGGGGGCGGCACCGGCCTTCGCGAAGTGGCCCTTCTCAGGCTTGTTCATTCGCGATTCCTTCTGTTCTTCAAATCCAAGCTGGACGGCTTCGTATTGATCCGTCTCGGTCGTCTTGCGCTGCGTCACAACGCAGGGGCCGACCTGGACCACCGTCACCGGCACATGCACACCGGCGTCATCATAGACGCGGGTCATACCGATTTTCTTACCAATTAATGTTTGCATGGTCATCCTCCCCTTAGATCTTGATTTGGATGTCCACACCGGCAGGCAGGTTGAGCTTCTTCAGCTCATCGACTGTCTTAGCCGTGGGGTCAATGATATCCAGCAACCGCTTATGGGTCCGGATCTCAAACTGTTCCATGGATTTCTTGTCCGCATGCACGCTCCGATTGACCGTGTAGCGCTCAATGCGCGTCGGCATCGGAATGGGTCCCGCTACGCGAGCACCGGTGCGTTTGGTCGTTTCCACGATCTCGCTGGCCGACTGGTCCAGCATTCTGTGGTCGAAAGCCCTCAACCGTATTCTAATTCGTTGTCCGCTCATATTGTTCACTTCTCTGTCAACGGTTCATCATTTTCTGACTCAAACTCTCCGGCACCACGTCGAAGCGACTCGGCTCCATCGTGTACCCGGCTCGTCCACGTGTCAAAGAGCGCAATGTCGTAGCATAACCAAACAGTTCTGCCAACGGCACCGACGCCTCAATCACCCGCGTTCCATCTCGTTGCGCCACGTCTTTGATCTGGCCACGGCGCATATTCAAATCGCCCAGCACGTCACCCAAATGTTCTTCGGGCACCACAATCTCCAGCTCCATAATGGGCTCGAGAAGGACTGGGCGAGCTTGTTGCGCCGCTTCTCGCAACGACATCGAAGCCGCTGATCGAAACGCAATTTCCGACGAATCGACGGGGTTACATTGGCCGTTGACCACCGTAACTTTAACATCGACCAGTGGGAAATTTCCTAACACACCAGTACTCAAACCGTCGCAAATACCTTCCTCCACAACGGTTCTAAAATCGTGTGGCATTGAAACAGATGAGACTTCAAAGTCAACCCTATTTCCTTCACCACGTGCATTTTTTTCTAACTGAATGCCCACCATCGCGAAATGACGCTTCCCGCCGAGCTCCCGATCGAAGATAAATTCGACGGTGGAAGAACCCAGAATGGTTTCGCGATAGGCCACCATCGGCCTGCCCGCATTGGCTTTCACCTTGAATTCACGTAGCATGCGATCCTTCAGGATCTCCAGATGCAGCTCGCCCATGCCCTTGATGATGGTCTGTCCCGTCTCCACATCGGTCCCCACCATAAAAGTGGGATCCTCATCGGACAATTCCTGCAGCGCGAGCTGCATTTTTTCTTTATCGGCCTGCGTCTTGGGTTCGATGGCCATCGTCACCACCGGTTCCGGAAAAGTGATCCGCTCCAGCACAATCGGTTTCTGCTCCATGCACAGGGTGTCGCCCGTGCCCACGCCCTTGATGCCGGCAATCGCGCCGATCTCACCGGAATACAACACATCCACTTCTTCGCGCTGATTCGCGTGCAGCCGGATCAGCCGCATCACGCGCTCGCGTTTTTTCGTGCGCGGGTTGAACACATTCGTGCCCTTCTTCAGCTCGCCCGAATACACGCGTATAAAAATCAGTTTTCCGACGAACGGATCATTCGCCACTTTGAACGCCAGCGAACACAACGGTTCAAAGTCGCTCGTCTTGCACAGGATTTCTTCTTCCGTCTTCGGATTGCGCCCCATCACCGGCGGCACATCCAGCGGGGACGGCAGCAGCGACACCACGGCATCCAGCAGCGGCTGAATCCCCTGGTTCCGCAGGCTGGTTCCGCACAGCACCGGCACCATGCGGTTGCCCAGTGTCGCCTTGCGGATCCCCTCCACCAGTTGGGCTTCCGTCAGGTCGCCCTCTTCCAGATACAGATTCAGCAAGGCCTCATCCGTTTCGGCCACCGCTTCCAGTAATTCTTCGCGCGCGGTCTGCGCTGCATCCTTCAGCTCTTCAGGAATGTCGCCCGTCACCATTTTGGTTCCGAGCGAATCGTCATCGAATGTCAGGACCTGCATGCGGATCAGATCCACCATGCCTTGAAAGTGATCCTCGCAACCCCAGGGAATCTGAATCGGTACTGCCGGCGCACTCAACCGGTCGCGCATATCCTGCACCACCCGCACAAAATCTGCGCCCGTCCGATCCATCTTGTTCACGAACGCAATCCGCGGCACACCATACTTGCTGGCCTGACGCCACACGGTTTCCGATTGCGGCTGCACACCACCCACCGCGCAGAAAATGCCCACCGCCCCATCCAGCACACGAAGCGCGCGTTCGACTTCCGCCGTGAAATCCACATGGCCCGGCGTATCAATGATATTGATCTGTGTGTCGTGCCAGAAACAGGTCGTCGCCGCGCTCGTGATGGTGATGCCGCGTTCCTGCTCCTGCTCCATCCAGTCCATCACTGCCGTGCCGTCATGCACCTCGCCCATCTTGTGGACCTTGCCGGTGTAAAACAGCATGCGTTCGGTCGTGGTGGTTTTGCCCGCGTCAATATGCGCCACGATCCCGATATTCCGGATCGCCGCCAGCGCGTAGCCTCTCCCGGCCACCTCTAATTTGACTTCTTTTGCCACGGTTAAATATTCCTGCCTCTATAGTAGGTTGAAGGGCGCAGACCCTACCACGCCCCTCTCCTCCCCGCCAAGAAAAACCGTTTCAGCATTCCTTAACTGGTTTTGCAGCGCCACAAGGAGGAAGAAAGGATCCAACAGGTTCCGATTAGGAGAAGGCCACAACGAAAGTCGCGAATCACACGAAAAGGGAGAAAAGGGCAAAAAACGATATTTCCTGCCAGATATGGGCCCAAAACAGTGAAAGTATGGCCCGAGATCTGTCCAAGAGCCCCTCGCAACGCACTTTTTGCCAAAAAATGATCGCAAGAGGGGCAAAACTGGGGGGAAAGGCGAAAAATCACCAAATTCTCAGGAATTGGGCAAAAAAACTGTTTGATCCCGTTGATCCTGTCTAAATTCAATTTTCAGACTTTTTCGCAACAAAACCGCCTAAAAGTCCCTTTTCATGATTTTTCAGTCAAAAGGGTCCCAAACCAACAAAACCCCGAAAAATGAGGTGGTTTTCTCGTTTATTTGGCCATTTCTAGTCACTTTTGACCTTTTCAGGCCCTTTGATCGCCTTTTAGCCTGGATTATTCACGCGATAAGTCCGGCCCAGATGCGCGATGCGCGGGGTGAAGCTGTATAGACATACTGCGAACCCCCGTGCACCTAAGCAGATGGGCTGGAATCGTCG